>Ga0153954_1000030_pt1 | contig 150466 bp, 151 predicted proteins | sample TSFL038MetaG_FD_102277 | JGI IMG/M metagenome (GOLD analysis project Ga0153954, IMG submission 102277) | Attine ant fungus gardens microbial communities from Florida, USA - TSFL038 MetaG | ecosystem: Host-associated > Fungi > Mycelium > Unclassified | place: USA: Florida, Wekiwa Springs State...
AAGCTCCTCTTAAGGAAGCGAGGGATTATAGAGACGATCATCGACCAACTTAAGAATATCTCTCAAATAGAGCATAGTAGGCACCGCAGTCCATTCAATTTTATCGTCAATCTTTTGGGTTGAACTATGCAAGAGGTCTACTGTTACTACTCTTCGGTGAGGTGTTTGACGAAGTCGGAGTTTTCAAAGGCTTTGATTTTGGATTCGATTTGCTTGATCCGTTCGATAAACTTACCCACCATTCTAAGCTGGACAAACTGAACATTGGCTTCTTTGATCGGAGCTGCAGGGGCACCGCTATAGATTCCTGGCTTGAGAAGCGATTTGCTGACCGCAGCTCTGGCTGCCAGCATGACGCCTCCAGTGATTTCGACGTGTCCGGCAACTCCAACTTGCCCACCCATCACACAACCACGACCTATTTTAGTCGAACCCGCAATCCCACCTTGAGCGGCAATGAGGTTATCAGCTCCCACTTCCACACCATGACCAATTTGGACAAGATTATCTAATTTTGATCCTCTTCCGACTCTAGTTTCTTTGAAACGGGCTCGGTCGATTGTGGTATTGGCTCCAATCTCGACATCATCTTCGATCACAACGCAGCCACGTTGGGCAAGATAAGTATGCTTGCCTTGTTTATCAGTGAAATATCCAAAGCCACAAGAACCTATGACAGCACCTGGTTGGATCACCACTCGGTTGCCGACGACACACCCTTCACGAATGGTTACATTAGGATGGATGATGCAATGGGAGCCCACTTGGGTTTCGGCGCCAATACAGACACAAGGTCCAATTCTTGTGTGCGCTCCAATGCGTGCCCCCTGATCAATCACAGCATGGGGACCAATGACCACACCCTCTTCAAGGATAGCTTTAGGGTGGATCACAGCAGTGGGATGGATTTCAGAAAATCCAGAAATAGGGGAAGGGATAAAGAGATCAATTGCTTTTTGAAAAGCAAGGGATGGATAATCGGTGACTAAATAATTTTTGCCAGGAAGTAATGAGAAACTTGGGTTGACGAAAACGACTCCAGCTTCTGTCGTTTCAACTTGTTTTGCATAGCGCGGATTTTCTAAGAAAGCGGCCTCGTGCGAACGGGCCGCTTCCAGGTTTTCTACCCCTGTGATGAGATGATCAGGATTGCCACTTAATTGAGATTGCGTAAGGGTGGCAAGTTCACGAAGGGTATATTTGTCCATAAAAATTCAATCCTCGTTTAACGTTTTGCAGCCACTTCATTGTTGGCTGATTCAAATTGAGAATCCAACTGCTCGATCACCGCTTGAGTAAAATCAATAGAAGAAATATGGGCAAATGTGGAGTCTTCGTTTATAATCAAAGCGAGTTTATTTTTATCACGCACTTTTTCAGCAGCATAGCTCACTTCATCGTGCATTGTTTGAAGCATTTTGTAGTTTGCTTGGTTCAAAAGCTGGTAGAACTGGTTTTGGTAACGGTTATACTCTTGGCTGAGCATCTGGAATTGTTGTTTGAGCTCTTCCTCGGCATTGGGAGATAACCCATCCATGTAATCTTGGTCTTCCAATTTTTTTGCGATCTCTTCAAGTTCTTTGTCAGTTTTTTCCAAAGCATCAGACATCTGCTTTTTCAAAGCTTCAAAGCTATTTTTTTCTTGCTGCCCATATTTAGACCGCTCAATGCATGTTTTAAAATTAACAAAACCGACGTTGAAATCAGCGGCTTGCATTTTGCCGCAGCTGAATGCACAAGCTGCCATGACACAAATTGGTAAAAATCTTTTCATATTAAGAATATCCTTCTTGTTTTTGATTAGAAACATCCTCCCATCGCAAAGAAAAATCGCTGGGCAAGATTCTGGTGTTTTCCATTAAATTTCTCAGAGGGGTGAATGGGCCAACCAAGCCCTAGCATAATTGGCATATTCCTCATGATTTCGATGCGAATGCCAAAGCCGACGCTTGCTGCAAATTGCCCTAATGCAAACTGAGAATAGGAAACATAACCCGCATCCACAAAGACAAAGGCGTCCAGACAAGGGGCATCCAGTAGGTTATGCTGGTATTCCTCAGAAAGGAGCAAGGAGGAAAATCCGCCTCTTGGTTCATTTGGGCCAAATTTAGGACCGATAATAAAAGGGCGATAGCCTCTTACAGTCGTTTCACCCCCTAAGTATAAACGCTCACTTAAAGGCACGTCTCTTCGGCGGGTGCTGCCCCAAGGTTTGATGAACTGGAGTTCGCCTCGGAATTTAAGCGTTCCTTTTGGAGATACAGGATGATAGTAGGCATTAAGATAGGCAAACTTCATGAATTGAAAATTGCCACCCACTCCTGCGAATTCGTAAAGCAATCTCGATCGTAATCCCCGTGATGCCCGTCGGGGATGGTCTGTAGAATCGTAGATCAGCATGTTGCCGATGGCAGAGATGAAACCTGATTTATTCCCTTCGTCTTGCCTTTCGATATTTGCATCCTTAATAGAGATGTTAGAATGTCTTGCACGGTAGTAGATATCGTATTTTAAGAAAAGATTGAGAATGTAGGTGGCATGGACATTGCCGCCGTATGTTTTGATGTCGTATGCATTGGATATCGCTCGGTTGTCACTTTTTTCAAGATCGACTCCAAGAATCCAGGGAGTATCTAAAAAATAGGGCTTTGTCCATTGCACTGTGTAGGCTGTTTGCCGGTCTCCAATATTGATTTTTGCATGCGCAAATTCACCAGCTCCCCGTAAAGCACCAGGTCCATCTTGGAGTACCCGAGGTATGCCTGCAATATTGAAATTTCTTTCTGAAAGTTCGATACCTCCGAAAATTCTGTCAAGAGAACTAAAACCGAAGAAAAGCCCTAAATTTCCAGTGTCAGTTTCTTCCACTTCGATGTAGATATCGCGATAATTACGCTGACAATCAGGATCTTCAATTTGTGATCGCACGGCATAGACATTCACTGCTCCAAAATATCCGGTGTTGCAAAGACGTGCTTCAGTGCCTTCTAGTCTGCGGTTGTCAAATACTTCTCCAGGATAGAGCAAACATTCATGTAAAATGACATTTGTCCGGGTGTAGCTGTTACCAAAGACTTTAACAAGTCCCACATAATAACGTTCACCCTCGTCGATTGCTACGGTGATATCATAGATAGGACAATCTTCCCGTAAAGAGAGTTGAAAATCGATGTTCGCATCGATGTACCCGCATCCTCCATAAAGATCGTTGATCGCTTGAATCGTTTTGTGGAATTCCTCAGGTGAGTAACTGCTTCCGATACCAAAAGTAAACTGATCCCAGATTCTTTGATTTTCAAAGAGAGTATTGCCACACAAGCAAAGGTTGCCGATTTGATAACGGACCCCTTTTTCCACTTCAATCACTAGAATAATTCTGTCGTCACCAGGGACTTCTTCGATCCTAATGTCGACATGTGCATCCGCATACCCGATGTTTTGAAAATAGTTAATAATTTGTAATCTGTCGTGCTCTATCATTTCTGGGTGATAGACACCTCTTCCCGTCCACCAACTTAAAAGAAGATTATATCTCTTCGTGACCATTGCCTCTAAAAGATCATCTTCTTCCTTGGACGTGAGGCCTGCAAAACAGATTTCCCTAATTTTACCAGAGCGTCCCTCGTGAATATTGATCTGGATATCAACCTGATTACCTTCAATAGGAACCACTTCGTAGTCTACTTCAGCTTCAAAGTAACCTTTTTTTACGTACATGAGCCGTATTTTGTTGATCCCTTTGATGAAGCTTTCCCGCTCAAATAGAGATTCGCTTTCAATATCGAGTGTTTTATTGAGTTTTCTTGTAGATACCCGCTCATTGCCGCAAAATTGGATATTGCGGATTGTGGGCTTGAACCAGATTTGCAAGGTGATAAAGATTTCATTGTTGATGACCTCAATACGAGGCTCGATCTGGTCGTATTCCTCAGCCAACATTTTAAGGTCGTTATCAAATTCAGCTTGCGAGAAAAAACTGCCGATCTTTGTATGCATGCGTGCACGGACATGGGCGGGATTGAAAGCCAAATCGGAATTCATGTTTTCAGCAATCACATCGATTTTTGCAACCCGCATCAATTCAAGCTGTTGGCTCCAAACTATGCTTGGAGCTAGTATACAAACTAAAAGAAGTAGAAAACGTTTATTCAGTGCCATAAAGAAGAGAAATCGTATGTCAGGTTCCTGAATTTATGCAAGGGAGATTAATACGTGTGGCGGCCGGCGAGTGCAAGCGCTAAGGTGCCGCCGTCGATGTAGTCTAAGGAACTTCCCATAGGAAGACCTAGAGCTAACCGGGAGGTCCGTAAGGAAAAGTCACTCAATTCCTTTTTTATGAAAAGTGCTGTTGCATCTCCTTCCAATGTTGGATCGAGGGCCAAAATTAACTCTTGTGTACCCAAATGGGCAACCCGTGCTTTCAGTTTGTCAATCACTTGGGGTGCAGGGATCATTCCGTGTAAGGGTGACAGTAGCCCTCCTAAAACATGATATAATCCTTTATACTCATGGGTTTGTTCGATGAGAAAAATGTCTTTAGCAGAAGCGACAATGCAAAGGGTGGCAGGGTCGCGCTTAACGTCTTGGCATAAAGGGCACGCCCCCTCGATCAAAAAACCACATTCCGGGCAGTTTTGTAAATTTTGTTTTGTATTTTCTAAGGTTTGAGCCATTTCGAGTAGTTTTTCTTCTGGCCACTGGAGCACGTGAAAGGCAAAACGCTCAGCACTTTTGGTGCCTACGCCCGGGAGTTTTTTGAAGACATCAATTAATTTTAATAAATGATTAGGATATTGCATAGATTTGCCTGTGAGAAGTCTAATATAGTATTTCAATTTATGCAATCAACTGCTAAAATCATTCCTTTTGTTGTTGCTAGGATTGAAGAGTGGTTCAAGCTAAAAAAGATAAACAAGCGCGCATCATCGGAACAGGTTCCTATCTTCCTGAGAAGATCCTTTCCAATCATGACCTAGAGCAAATGGTTGAAACTTCTGATGAATGGATTACGACGCGCACTGGGATAAAAGAGAGGCGTCTGGCTCACTCGCAAGAATTCACTTCAGATATGGGAGTGCAGGCGGCTCACAAAGCTCTGGCGGCCGCAGGTAAACAGGCAAGCGAGATTGACCTTATTCTTGTAGCGACATTAACACCTGATTTTATTTTTCCAAGCACCGCGGCTTTAATCCAACACGCTTTAAAGGCACCCCAAGCTGCAGCATTTGACTTTCAAGCTGCTTGTACGGGTTACCTTTATGGCCTTTCCATTGCAAAGGGATACATTGAAGCTGGACTATATAAAAATATTTTACTGATTGCTTCTGAAAAACTCTCCTCCATTGTGAATTATCAAGATAGAAACACGTGTGTTCTTTTTGGAGATGGGGCAGCAGCCTGCGTGATCAGCGATGAAGGAGTGGGATTTACCATCCAGGAAGTGTGTTTAGGGGCTGATGGTGAATTGGCAAAGCTATTAATTCAGCCAGCAGGCGGTTGTCGCAAACCTGCTTCGATGGAGACTGTGCTAAATCATGAACACTGCATTGCTATGGATGGTAAAGAAGTCTTTAAACATGCTGTGCGCCGTATGGAGAATGCAGCGAAAGAATGTTTGGTTAAAGCGGGGCTTTGTGAAGAGGCGATTGGATGGTTGATTCCTCATCAAGCTAATGAGAGAATCATTGATGCGATTGCAAAGCGGTTCGGGATTGCAGAAGAAAAAGTATATAAAACAGTTCACAAATATGGCAATACTTCGGCCTCTGCTGTGGCAATTGCTCTCGATGAGCTAATCTCAGAGAAGCCCATTCAAATAGGGGAAAATGTCCTCCTTGTTGCTTTCGGAGCCGGGTTTACCTGGGGTGCTGCCATTTTGTCAAAACAAGAGAGATAATCATGCCAAAAAAAATTGCTTTTCTATTTCCTGGACAAGGCGCCCAGGCCGTTGGAATGGGTAAAGATTTTTATAATTCTTTTGCGGAAGCGCGTGAGATTTTCCAACATGGGGATGAGCTTTTGAATCGTTCACTTTCAAAAGTGATCTTTGAAGGTCCGGCTGAAATACTGACTGAAACGCGCAACAGTCAAACGGGCATTTACCTCACCAGTTTTGCTATTTTACAAGTCCTTAAGAAACAATTTCCAGACCTCAAACCTGCCATTTGTGCAGGTTTAAGCTTAGGGGAATATACAGCTCTTTCTGCGAGTGGCCGAGTCCCTTTTGAAACCTGTTTGCCTTTGGTTCAGTACCGAGGTGATGTAATGAATGAAGCCTGCGAAACATCACAAGGCGGCATGGCTGCTCTTTTCGGCCTTTCAGCTGAAGAAGTTGAGGGTCTTGTCAGATCGCTTAATCTTCCACACGATCTTTGGGTGGCCAATTTTAATTGCCCTGGGCAAACTGTCATATCAGGTACCCTCAAAGGGATTGAGCTGGGGATTGCTGCTGCTAAAGAGAGAGGAGCTAAAAGGGCAATTCCTTTAAAAGTTCACGGAGCCTTCCATTCGGGCTTGATGAATCTCGCTGAAGAGAAGCTTGCAAGTAAAATTGGTGAAATCGAAATTTTACCGAGCTCTGTGCGGCTAGTGATGAATGTAAGCGGAAATTTTGTAGATGATCCAGCCCAAATACGGCAGAATATGATCCGCCAAGTAACCTCTTCAGTCCGTTGGGAGCAAAGCATACAGCAAATGATGCCATTTGTAGATTTATATATCGAAATAGGATGTGGAAAAACGCTTGCTGGCATGAACCGGCAAATGGGAATAACAGTTCCTACCCTAACCATCAATACATTGGAAGATTTGGAGCGATTACATGAAATTACTAGCGGATAAAAAAGCCATTGTAACAGGTGGTTCAAGGGGCATAGGTAAGGCCATTGCAGCTTGTTTTGCAAGCCATGGGGCTTCTGTCGCCCTTTTTGGGACTAATCTAGAAAAAGGGAATCAGGTAGCGCAGGAGTTGCAAGCTCTTGGCGCTTCAAAAATTTTATTTTATCAAGTAGATGTCGCTGATACATCTCAGGTTGAAAAAAGCATCGAACAAGTGTACGAAGATCTCGGTGGTCTCGATATCTTAGTCAATAATGCAGGGATTACCCGTGACAATCTTTTGATGCGTTTAACCCCTGAGGATTGGGATAGGGTTCTTGAGACCAATTTAAAATCAATTTATAATACCTGCCGTGCTGTTGTTCGATCAATGATGAAACAACGGCAAGGTAAGATCATCAATGTAAGCTCCGTTGTTGGGTTAATGGGAAATGCAGGTCAAACAAACTATGCTGCTTCTAAGGCGGGGATGATTGGTTTTACTAAATCGCTAGCCAAAGAATTAGCCTCTCGCAATATCTGTGTGAACTGCATTGCACCGGGATTTATTGAAACAGATATGACAGACGCCCTCAATGAAAAGCAAAAAGAGGGGATTCTAACACAAATTCCGATGCAAAAAATGGGGCTACCGCAGGATATCGCCTATGCCGCCCTTTATTTAGCCTGTTCCCATTCCGATTATATGACAGGACAAGTCCTTACGGTCGATGGTGGGATGGTGATGTAATCATTAAATATTTGCCAAAAAGCAGGGAAGAGGAGTATACTCAACCTTTTTCATCTAGCTTTAAGGAGTAACATGACAAAAGAACAGCTTGAGGATTCAACTATGTCATTAGAACAAGAAGTTATTGATATCGTGGTCGAGCAGCTGGGAGTCGATGAAAAAGATGTCACACCCCAGAAATCGTTCGTCGAAGATCTCAATGCAGATAGTTTAGATTTAACAGAATTGATCATGACATTCGAAGAACGTTTTGGCTTCGAAATTTCAGAAGATGAAGCAGAAAAGCTCAAAACTGTAGGGGATGTCATCAACTACATCAATCACAAAAAAGGCGAGTAATCGCGCAAGCCTCTTGCCCCCTCTCTGCAAAATGTTCATTCAATGGGCATCGCAGGGGGAGGCAAGGATCAGATTTAATCTGAAAAACTTTCACTTTCACTAAATTGTTCATCTGTATTCTGGCGGTTTAGGCATGAATACCATGCAATATAGCTCAAGACAATAGTGCCACTAACAAGCAAACAGTAAGATGCAGAAGAGGAAAGATTGCCCCCCATAGCTCCTAAGATTCCTGCTACAAAGAACGAAATAGTTAGAATGGTGTCCAAAGCGATAGCTCCTATATAGACATTTTCTAGTGTATCTTTGTAGTAGTTTTTGCTTGTTCCACAGATCTCTGTAAATGCTAAGAGAGGTGCTACCATTTGTAAACTCTTTTTCAGAAAATTTTAATTAATTTTTGTTTGGTACTAAAATGTTTAATTCTTCAAGTCTACTTGTGCGATCTTTTTCAACTAAAAAATATTCAGTTTTTGTATTCACATCACGTAAACGGTATGTAGTTATATAAATTTTTGTTGTTTCGTACTGATAGGGGTTTTCATGATCATCTTTTTTATAAACACAATGTGAAAAATCCTGGTCGTAATTGATATACTGATGTGTTCCCAAAGGTTTAGGGGAATTTGTGCTTTTCCTCATTTCCACGACATTCCTCACAATCTGTAAATTATAATAATCAGGTAAATATTGAGCTCCTACGTGCTTAGGTTCTTCGCTTAAGCGAGTAAAAAACACCTCAAGATTTTCCCCCTCTTTGGGTAACCCCACGAATAAATAGGCGCTTTCATTCCAATCTGCAATATGGACAGGTTCGTAATCAAAAAAGCCAGGCAGTAATTCTCGGCGCATTTGCGCAATTTTAACTTGTATAAATTTTGCGTTAACAAGCCCTTGCATATCTTTTTGTGAGTAAAGGACTTTTTCCTTGTTTTCCCAATGCCCTTTTTCTTCTCCAAGCAAATAACCCAAACTATTTAACCACTCTACATGAGCAAGCATAGCCTCTTCTGTTTTAAAAGGTGCAACAGCATGAGGCTCTATTGTTTTGTGTGTGAAAACTGCGAATACAGGTTTTTCAGCTTCTTTTGGAGTTGTATAAATTAAATACTGCTTGGGTTGGAGGGCAGGAGCAATCGTATCTCTGGGTAAGAATTTCATCGCATTAAGCTCTTTTTCTGAATAAACAAGATTTGTATACCCGTTAGTCAGCGCGAACATCGCGACAATATCGAGGAGAAGGGTTGCTGCAGAAAGAGCGACAGTTGCATAGACCCAATGGGGATCGATGTATTTAACTAGGTTATTAAGTTCTCCCATGCAGCATCCTTCTTGTGCGGCTAACACTATCAGGGATCCTATAAGAGTAATCGTGGCTAAAGCTGCCAAGATTGCCATACCTGCATGGACAGATTGCGAAAAACAGTCCGCTTGATCTAACCAAAACCCACAATCTTTTCCCTCTAAATGCCAATTAAGCGATGGAGCTTGCATCTTTCACCTCCTGAAAAATGAAAATTTTATAGATTATCTATAAAAATTTCATTCAGAAAATGAAAATATTTCTTCAGCCCGCTTTGTGCTCTCTGTAAGCTCTGTGGTTTTTTTGTTGTTTTTAACTAACTATAAATAAGATATCGACCAGAAGGACAGTTCCAGAAATATCAATTCTAAGATAGAACTTCTCTATTTGGCGTAAAAACTGCATTCACAAAATGAAAATATTTGGTAAACACCTCTGTGTGCTCTGCGTACTCGGTGTTTTCGTTTGTTTTTAACTGACAAGTTGGACCTTGTTGAAAGGTAGGGTTTCTTTCCTCAAGATATTGTACCAAAAGTGCCTCCTCCTCATTAAACTCCGGTATTGAAGGATCATAAAGTTCTTCTATTTTAATAGATGCTGATGGAGGCGTTATCTCAGCTTGAGGTGGTTTTAAACAATCTAGTACTTGGTCGACAATAAATAACATGTCAACTAGAAGGACAGCTCCTGAAATACCAATTCCCAGGTAGTACCATTCTATGTTTTCAGAAAAGCCACTTTGGGCGGCATAGACTGAGCATGTGATTAAGACGCTTAGCGCCAAAATGGCAGTCAATGCAGAAGCGATGTGCTCTGTCTCACATTTATGAAATGTTTCGTGCCAACTTAAATTAAGTGAATTCTTTAATTCTTTGACTGACATATTGCCCTCAATGTTAGACAATATCTATTTTACTAGTTGAACATAAATTTTACATTAAGATTCAATATTTATAACAATTTTTCCTTGGGTATGACCTTCACGGCTCTTGCGTAAGGCTAATTGGATCTCATGTAAAGGAACTTCTTGAATTATGGGTGGTTTAAGTTTGCCTTTGTCCACCAATTGAGCGAAATGGGAGAGTTGCTTTCCATCCGGCCGAACAAACACAAATGAAGTTTCAATGTTTTTTTGCTCGGCAAGCGTTTGTTCGGGAATCCCAGCAATCGTAATTAAACGGCCACCCCATTTGAGCACTTGATAGCTTTTTTTAAGGGTTTCTCCTCCTACTGTATCAAAGACGACATCAATCCCTTCGGGATATTTTTCAAGGATCTTTTTGACAAAATCTTGTTCCGTGTAGTCGATCACCTCATCAGCTCCAAGCCCTTTGACGTAGGATGTTCGTCCTTTACTTGCTGTTGAGATAATAAAAGAGCCCGTGTTGTGTGCAAATTGAATTGCAAAGCCGCCCACACCTCCAGCTCCTGCATGGATGAGGATCGTTTCACCTTTTTTTAAATGTGCAGCTTCATAAAGTGATTGCCACGCAGTCAAAGCACTTAAAGGGATAGAAGCGGCTTGAGCAAAATTCAGCGCTTTGGGTTTATGGGCAACATTACGGCTATCAAGGCAGATATATGAGGCATATGCACCATCGTGGATGCTCTCTTTGCGGCAATAGGTAAAAACGGGGTCTCCAACTTTAAATCCTGAGACATCGCTGCCAACTTTGGAAATTTCACCAGCTGCATCCCAGCCCAATATAATAGGAAACTGATAAGGCATACGGGTGGAAAGATGCCCTTCAGTAATTTTCCAATCTACTGGATTGACTCCAGCACATTTAATAGCTATTTGCACTTCATGGTCTAGTGGTTCTGGGATAGGAAGCTCTTCAATCGTAATCCCTTCAATCCCATTGAAAGAACGGATAGTTGCTGCTAGCATGTTATGGGTCACAAAGCCTCCTCGAGCACTTGTGCAAGCCGTGCAGAAAGGCTTGGCTTATGTTTTCGAATCAGCTCTCTTCCTCCTGGAGAGGCAAAGTCTGAGACAATCTTCCACATTCTGCACTTTTTACCAAGATGGGAACAAGCAAAGGCAATGCCATATCCTTCCATATCCACTAGATCCCATTTTTGGGCAAGGTAGGTGCGATGCTCCACATCATGAATTGGAAAATCGGATGAGATTAATTTAGCTTGCTTGCCTTCTAGCCCCCATTTCTCACAAATTTTTGGAGAAAATCGCCGCTCTGTTACCTGAGACTTATCGTCAGGATAGCAAGGACAGTGTTCATGCGACACGGCCTTGCTATCTTGGCGATGGAGATCGGGTGACAGAGTGTGCGAGTTTCCCGAGAATTGGTGAGAAATGGGGGCTAAATGTAGACAAGGAAGAGTAAAGTCTAAGCACTCTTGAGATCTTATATCTAGAGTGGAAGGAATATATTTTCCAACATGTTGAATCGAAAGCAACTCACCGATAGACTGTGTGCTTAAAGCACCCGCAAGACCTAGATTCCAAACTTCATCGCATCCCTGTCCATATTGTGCGACACACATTTGAGCTGCGTGCAACCCCACACTGCTGATAGCAATCCACCCATGATGGAATTGGTATAAACAAGGGATCAAACCCTCCGACCAAACAGAAAAGTATTTACCTTCAACTGGCTTCGCCTGTAGCAGCTTCAATGAGGCTTCGGCTTCACTGGCTTGGGCAAACACAATCAATATTTTCATTCAAAATACACTCAATAGCTTTTTTTCCGTGATTCGATAAGGAGAGGGTTTCAGAGTTAACATATGTGGCAATGTGTTTTTTGACAATGGAGGGATCTTTTTCTTGACTATGCTTGAGAACAAAGGGAAGTGTTTGTTCAGGGTTTTGATGCCCAAGGTTCAGGCTTTCTTGAAGGATCGCGATGATACGATTTTTTGTCGAAACTGAGCAGGAACGCAGAATGGCTAAGCCTCCTAAGGGTAAGGGCAGTTTTGTTTTGGAATGCCACAATTCACCCAGATCGGCAATCTCCTGAAATCCAGATTGTTCGAAAGTAAACCGAGACTCGTGAATGATAAGTCCACAATCTGCCTCACCCATTCTGATTTGAGTACCAATTTCATGATAGAGACAAAATATCTTTCGCTGCGGAGAAGGGAGTAACCGATTCAACAAAAGATGAGCTGTTGTATCCTTACCAGGAATGGCTATCGTTTTTGTTTTAAGCTGGGAAAGGGGAAAAGGGGACAGTGCAATTATTTTAGGCCCACATTGAAAGCCCAGGGCTGCGCCTACGGGCAATAACTCATAGTCTTTCTGAACATGAGCGAAACAACCCATAGAAAGCTTGATTAAAGGGAACCTTTTTTCTAAAGCCCATTCATTGAGCTGTTGGATGTCACCAAAGGTCACTTGAACGGGCAAATCTAAACCCACAAGACCTGAAAGCCAACCATGAAATAAAAAAGTATCGTTAGGACAAGGTGAAATGGCAATTTTCACAATTTATCAAGTGCCAACTTAAGAGAGGAATTTTCAGGCTTGTCGAGAGCTCCCTGAGCTTTCAACCATAGAATATAATCGGGTGGAACTGCACTAAGGGGTTTGCCTTGATATTTCCCAAAAGGCATGACCTCTGGAAGAGTCGAATCGATACCTTTGCCAAGTAAATCGATAACGGTTTCTAAGGGAAGGTCGTCAATCATAATTGAAAATACTTGATGAAGAACCATGACATCATCTAAAGCTCTATGGGCGTTATTTTCGGCTATCCCATAGATTTGTCTGAGAAATTGGAGGCTATGACGTGGGAGATCGGGTCTATATTTGCGGGCCCATTTTAGAGAATCTACCATTGGCCAATCGGGAAGTGTGAGAGCATGCCTTTTTCCTTCGTGGGTAAGAAAATGGCGATCAAAGCTATCATTATTATGGGCGATCAAAACGCAAGGCCCTGAACAAAATTCAATAAAAATTTGGCCCGCTTCGGCAAAAGAAGGCGCTGAAGCTACCATTTCGTCGGTGATCCCATGAATGGCCGTGGCATCTGGGGGGATCGCGATACCAGGGTTGACCAAAAGTTCTAAATGAGTGCCATTGAGAGGGTCAAATGCAGCGATTTCCACGATTCGATCCTTTTCAGGACGCACACCCGTGGTTTCTGTGTCGTAATAAATAGCTCTCATTTTTCTGATAAATTAAAAAAACATCTATAGTATATCATTTTTGACCAATAGAAACAATGGGAAAAGTAACGGATAATTTTCGCGGCCTTAAGTGGCCCGAAAAAAATGATCGGACACAGGCTCGGGCAAGAAGAAATGGTGAAGTCTAAGTGATTATTTAAACTTCGTCGAAGAGGGAATTTTGTTTTTTTTGCTTGATGACGCTTTTCCGATTCGTACGAATGGCAGAGTCGGAGAGTTGGCTGTCAGCGAGCAATTCTTCACGCACAATTTGAAGTTCTTTAGGAGCTTCTATGCCTATGGAGACCTGCTCTCCTTGAACTTTCAAGATGGTAATGACAATATCATTGCCGATTCTGATCTTTTGATCTGCTTTACGTGTTAATACTAGCATGAATTACCTTCTAGGCATCATAAATGAAGAGGATTGTTCGCGCGTTACCATGGGATTATTCGTCGCTGGCAAAGTCGAAACGCAATCATTGGTGGGCATTTTATACAGACAACCTGTAAGGGTAGCTGTAAGTACGAATAGGCTGATGAGCTTAAGCAAAATAACCCCAAAATTAAATGAGAGACAATAATCGAAGGATTAGAAATTCACAATCAAATTCTTAAGATTTTCAAGTAAGTGCCAAATCCCTTTTTCTAAAATGGGGACAAAAAGTGATACCCCGATCCCTATGGTCAAGAAACCGAGAATCAATTGAAGCGGAAAACTCACCCAAAAGATAGGTAAAAAGCGAGCAATCAAAGCCATAAGGGCAATCAAAGCGAGTAGAAAAGTCAGAGGGAAAGCAGCAAAAGCGAAAGCTTGTTGAAACAATAAAGTCATCCCTTTAATCGTAGTTGAAGCCATGTCATGTGTGAAAGAAAAACTTAAAGGTGGAAAAGCTTCAAAGCTTGCATAAAGAAATTTGAGAAGGGGATGGTGCAGATCCAGTGCCAAAAAAAGCCCAAAAACTGTCCATGAAAAAAACTGCCCCATCAGAGGATGTACCGAGCTCATTTGTGGCATGAGAAGTTCTGTTGCTGAGAAACCCATTGCCGTACCTACCCACTGCCCTGCGAAAGCTGCGGCTTCAAAAAGAAGAGAAAACAAAAAGCCCATGAAATAGCCAATGATCACCTGCTGCACAATCTGAAGCATCATTGGGAAGCTAGCCTCGAAATGAAAAGAAAAATGCACAGTTAACGGGGGAGCTAAAATAAAGCTGCAAACAATGGCTGCCCCAAACCGGATCACACGGGGAATTCCTTTTTGAGAAAAAAGGGGTGAAATGAGGAAAAAACCAGAAAGCCGAGCAAAAAGTAATATGAAATTACTGTACATAATGGATCGACGAAGTGACTTTATCCCACTGATGAATAAGAAGGTTATGGGTAAATTTGGTTAAAATTTTAATCATCCAGGGAAAAAGAATTGCCAAAGCGACAGCAAGGATCAACATTTTAGGAACAAAAGAGAGAGTCATTTCTTGAAGTTGGGTCATCGATTGCAGGAAGACAATCAAGATCCCTACTACAAGGGCTAAAAGCAAAAAAGGAGCTGCCAGCTCGAATGTGGTCCAAAGTGTTTGCCTGATGATGAGAATCATTTCTTCCGGTGTCATTGGTAACCTTGTACAACTTGAGCTGCGATCAGCCTCCAACCGTCCACAATCACAAATAACAAAATTTTAAAAGGGAATGAGATCATGACTGGAGGCAAAAGAACCATTCCCATCGACATTAAAAGGGATGTCACGACCATGTCTATAATCAAAAATGGAAGAAAAAGCAAAAACCCCAGCATAAAGGCTATTCTGAGTTCTGAAACAACAAATGCAGGGATGACACAATACCAGGGAATATCGGCAAGTTCGGCATGTTCACTTAAGTTAACATCACCCATCTCAAGAAAAAGCTGCAAATCTTTTTCTCGTGTATTGTACAGCATAAATTGACGCAAGGGGGGCCACGATTTTTCGACAAGTAGAGCGGGATCTTTTTTGTCAGCTTTTAAATAAGGGTCAACAGCTTCCTGGCGAATTTGTGTGAGGACAGGATGCATAATATAACCTGTCAAAATGAGTGAAAGGCCTACTATGATTTGGGAGGAAGGAACTGTTGTACTCAAAGCCTGTCTCAAAAAAGTTAGCACAATCAATATCCTTGTAAAGGAAGTCATGAGTACAAACACAAAGGGAATCAGGGCGATTAAAACAGCTGTCGTGATCCATGTGATTTCTGGCACGGAGATGGCATTATTATTTTTTAAAAGTCATCTGGACTATGCCTTTTTTCAGCGTTTTAGCCAAGGTAGCCGGCAACGACTCTGCAGGTACTTGAGTTTCTTGGATTTCTTCCAGTAGCTCTTGCACATTTACATCTTGTGGAAATTCAGTGACAGTCTGAATACCTGCTGGAGATTCAGAGATCACCACACCTTTTCCTAGGATATCAACTAAATAAAGAGAAGCTTTAGGATGAAGAGGACGCCTTTCTAAAATTTTGATTCCATTGCATCGGTTAAGGGTTTGCATGCGAGATCGCATGATCTTTTTGAGTAGCCAAACCGATGCAAAAATGAGGGCAAGCACAAACCCCAGTGTCATCAGCATATTGACAAACTGACTTACATAGTTATAAGTTTGACTTTCTAAAGGTGCCGATTCATCGGCAAACAAAGATGTACAGATAAAAAAAACAGCAGATAATCTCATAATTGGAATCATAGTACATGACGAAATTTAAAGGAATGATCGCTCTCGATATTGATGGCACCATTACAGTTGAGAAACATCAGCTTGAAAATCAAGTGCAAAGTTATCTCAATCGTTTAATTGAAGAGGGGTGGTGTCTTATTTTTATGACGGGGCGTACCTTTTCTTTTGCGTATCCTTTACTTGCAGGGTTAAAAGGTCCCTTTTTTTTTGCCCCGCAGAATGGGTCTGCATTATATCGGATGCCCGAAAAAGAATGCCTTTTTAAAGCGTACATCACGTCTTCTTTTTTAGAGCATTTGGATCACTTTTTTCACACTCAGGGGATCGGTCTTTTGGTAGAGTCTGGAAAAGAAAATGGCGATATATGCTATTATAAACCCGCCGATTTCACTGAAGAATGGTTGAAATATCTGGAATTTAGAGCACACATTTCTTTGGCCAAATGGGAAGCTGTGGAATCCTTTGAAGCTTTTCCGTTTCTAGAATTCGCTGTAGGTAAATTTTTTGCCCCTGAAGAAAAAGCATACGAGCTTGTCAGCCGTGTTTCTCAAAAGACATTACTCCACGGAATTGTCATTCGAGATGTCTTTCGACCTGGTTACTTTCTTGCCCATTTGAATGCTCCGACAGCTTCCAAAGGTCAGATTCTGAAACTTCTTATCGAAAGAAATGCTAAAGGTCTTCCAGTCATTGCGGCAGGGGATGACTATAATGATCTTGAAATGTTAAATAATAGCATAGTGAAGATCATCATGCGAAATGCCCCTGATTCTTTGCATGCACTCGCAGATGTTCTCGCCCCGCCCGCGGAAGAATTAGGAATTATACAAGGATTGGAGCAAGGGATATGGAAGGCATTATCAAAATAGAAAGTTTCAAAATTCACTGTATCATTGGGGCTCATGCTTACGAAAGAGAACAAGATCAGGAAGTTTCGCTCGACATTGAAATGAGAGTCGATTTTTCAGGATGTGTCCAAACAGATTCAATCGTCGATACGGTCGATTATGGAAAAGTTGCAAAAGTATGCCGTGATCTAGCCCAAAGAAGAAGATACCACCTCTTAGAAACGTTTGCTTATGAAGCCATCAACGCTTTGAAAGAGACATTTTCCCCTTCTTGGGTCCGTATTAGAGTTCGGAAAAAGCAAGCCGTTCCTTTAGCGAAAGCTGTCTGTATCGAATTGGAATCATCCAAGTGATTTTAGTCACAGGAGCCGCTAAAGGATTAGGCAAAGCAACGATTCTTGCCCTTGCCTCTAAAGGGCACGATGTGGTGATTCACTACCGCACAAGCTTTTCCGAAGCTTCCGATCTTCTCAAGGAATGCCGCCAATTCCCCATCCAGGCTGAAATCATTCAAGGTGACTTCAATACACTAGACTCGCTAAATGATTTCATCACACGCTATACCTACCATTTCCCTCACACCAAGGGACTTGTCAATAATGTCGGTAACTACCTGATCGCCCCGCTTCAAAAGACAAAACCCAACCAATGGCTCGATCTATTCCAAACTAATTTTTTTGCACCACTATTTTTAACACAAGCTCTCTTACCCTCTTTAAAAAGCATCGTCAATATCGGCCTCTCGGGACTTGAAGGGAGAAAGGGATTCACACAAACAACCGCCTATGCCACAACAAAAGCTGCTCTTCTAAGCTTCACCCTCTCTCTGGCAAAAGATTTAGCCCCCCAAGGTATCCGCGTCAATATGGTTTCCCCTGGATACATGGAAAATTCACTCGATCAACCCACAACACTACCCATGAACCGTGTTGCCACTCTTCAAGAAGTCGCTCAAATCATCGCCACTTTCTTTGACCCATCAACCGCCTACATCACCGGCCAAAACCTCGAAATCGCCGGCGCTTACGGATTATAAGCCCAAGAAGCCAGTCCATAATTAATCATTTCTTTATATTGATCGTGTATACTTGCTTTTTAGGAGATAAGAGATGTCGACAGATTTTACTCGCAATATTGCGCAAAAGGAAATTATCCCAGAATCGTTAAGTAGAGAGCCTCCTAAAAAATGGCATCTTGTTGCGATTGCCGTAGGTGTGCTTGTTTTGGGCGGAGGGGCTTTTGGGGTAACAGGATTACTTTATTCCCATGGATTGATCGAAGTCCCTTCGTGGCTTGCCAGTGCTATTGGTACAGTTGGCAATACGCCCCATTTTTGGAGTTTATGGGTGATGGGAGGCGGGGGCATTGCAGCAGGTGGAGCCCTCTTATGCGTTGGGATAAAACAATGCTGCTCTCCAATCGATACGAATGTTGTGGAGCTCTCTCTCTATGACGAATGTCAAAAAAAGAACATCGATACTAAGAAAGTTATCGCATTTATCCAAAAAGGGGCAAAAATCACAGTAGGGCAAGAGGGAAAAACGCCCCTCGTTTTATTGGCTAAAAATCATGATGAGATAGATTTTTATTCCCTCTGCAAAGAGTGTTATAAAAATGAGCCGGAGCTTCTCTTTGCCATGTGGAATCTGTATTTTGATTCTGTAGTTTCTCCCCAAAGGTCTCAGTTTAAAGAATGTATTCTTTTTTTAAATGAAAAGAGGATGAAGCTAAATGCTGAGCAAAGTCAGAAATTAATAGCTATTTTTTGTAAGTTGCCTAGCTCTTCAAGAGATGTTCATATCTTTAAAATCCTTCTAAATATGGTGCATGATCCAAAAGCACAGGACGAAGAGGGAAATACTCTATTGCATAATCTATGCCGCGAAGAGAGGATGCAACCTGATTTAGTGAATGCTGTTATCGAGAGAGATAGCTCAATATTAGATCTAGTTAACAAAAACGGTCAAAATTATCTTCATTTAGCTTTTCTGAGAGATACAAAGTTTTATTCATGTTTATCATTTGTTAAATCAGCATCTGCTCCTCACTTTATGCAAACAGATAATCAAGGCTTCTCCCCCTTTTATTTAGCACTTGATACTTACTTCACTTTACTAGAGGAAAATAAATTTTCCATCGAAAGTGATTTGATATTTGATCATGCGGTTCAGATAGGAGCTTATCTTGAAGACGAACAACAATGCAGGATACTACTAAATCGACTCTTAAATCTTAAAAAATTGTACGTAACTAGCCCAAGCCATTTTCTAGAAAAGATCATTTGCAGTTTAAAAAAGGGGATTAACGTTCTTGATGATGCCGGAAAGAAACCGTTAGATTTAATTTTTGAAAGTAGTGAGCCACCCTCGCATTATCCAGAAATTCTAAAGTTCTGTTTAACCCACGGGGCTCAGATTTTAGATCTTCATAAAACTCTGGATAATCGCCCAGATAGCCATTTATTTTATGCACTGCTTGAAAAGGCTTCACTCGAACAACTCAAAGAAAAAAATGACGCTGGTCAAACTTTGATCCAAAGGTTATTTGATTTAGCGCTCAATACTGAATTGAAACAGAGTGAGTTAATACATAGACATGGCAAAAAGCAGTGGACGTGTTGTTTTATAGCAGTTGCTTTCAAGGGCATGGAGCTTCGAGAAAAAGAAAATATTATACACACACTTTTGGATTACGTTGAAAAACAACCACAAGGTAAAGAAAAAGCAAATTTATTTTCTATGATTGATATACTAACCTGCGTTCTCAAACCTGAAGTTGTGTTTGCGTGTGATGCACATCAGAAAACGCCTTTACATCGATTGATTGCAATGGATGCCCTTGGTTGGTGCGTCACAAAGGAACTCGTCAAACATCCCCAGCTTCCGATCAATGCTCAAGATAAAATGGGCAATACTTTTTTACATTTGGCGTGTCAGAATGATGTAGGATTTGATTCGCTTGGTTATTTTCAAAGTTTATTAGAAATTTTATGCCAAAAAGGAGCATCTACCAAAATTCAAAATTCTGATGGAAATACTCCTTTGCATCTCTATCTCGCCCGTTCGAATCCTATTCTTGTTTCCTGCGAATCCCTTTTAAAAGATGCATATCTGATCAAAAATAAAGAAGGGCTTACTCCCTTGCATATTTGGGCAGCCAGAGGGTCTGGTCATAGCTTTGTAGACAAGGGACTAGAGTTTCCAACGCTTCCTTCAAATGCAGTGGCTGAAGCTGCTTTTCTTGAGGTGACGCAAGAAGGTAATAATGCTCTCCATATTGCTGTCATAAACAAAAATCTCTCTGTTATTGAAGTGTTTAAGAAAAGGTTGCCTGGTGTCTTTGAAAAATGCTCTCAGGCAAAAAACCATGCGGGTTTTACCCCTTTTGAGCTTGAAAGTCAGAATAGTTAAATTCTAAATCAGCAGTGATTATGCTCAAAAATGACAAATGTCAGTTTTGAGCATAATCATTGATTTAATGTATTCTGTAGGATACATTATAGCTTATGGGAAATTGAGATAGAAATCTATGAGATGAGCAGCGGTAAAACGCCATTTGGGGATTGGTTCAATAACGTTATGGAAATGCACACAAGGGCCAAAATCCTAACGCGGTTGGACCGTCTTAAGCTAGGAAATTTTGGAGATTGTAAATCGATAGGAGATGGTGTCAGTGAGCTTAGAATTCACTATGGGCCAGGAATTAGAATACTCTTTTGCTTTGTTTATGTCTCTTACTTGTAAAAGATTATCTATCTAAGGGGAAAAAATATGCCAAGAAGTAAAAAATATCAGGACTGGTTGATTGAGCAACTCAGAGATCATGATGAGGCTGTAGCTTACCTTAACTCGGCCTTGGAAGAAAGCCTTAAGGGAGATGAGGAGTCTCAACATCTCTTTTTAATTGCTCTCAGAAATGTTGCTGAGGCTCATGGAGGCATTGGAAATTTAGCAAAGAAAACTGGAATGGGTCGAGAAAGTCTTTATAAAACTCTCTCAGAAAAAGGAAATCCTAAATGGCATACTCTTGTGGCTTTGGTGATCGCACTTGGCCTGAATCTAAGACTCAGTTAATCGGTAGTTACAGTCGATTCAGCTCAAAATTGACATTTGTCAATAATTATTTGACTTGGTGTCTTTGTGTTTCATTTTGGCTATGTCGGAAGCTTTTCAGACATTTCAATAGGGCGTAAGAGCTCTGGGCCAACCCCCATTGCATGCATTCCTTTATCAACATAAAGGGTCACGCCAGTGATTGCAGAGGCTAAGTCGGAGACCAAGAATGCAGCAGTATTTCCTACTTCCTGAGCTTCCAATATCTCTTGAAGGGGAGCACCTTCACGGGCATAATCGATCATCCGTTCGATAAAACCAATGGCTTTAGCAGCTCGACTTTTTAATCCTCCAGCAGAGATTGTATTCACTCGAATTCCCCATTTACGTCCGGCTTCAAACGCTAGCATACGTGTGTCGCTTTCAAGAGCAGCTTTTGCTGAGCTCATGCCGCCGCCGTAGCCAGGAACAGCCCGTTCAGAAGCAAGGTATGTCAGAGACAATGTAGAGCTTCCAGGGGGCATAAAAGGACCAAAATGGGCAAGCAAGCTGATAAAAGAGTAAGCAGATGAGCTTAAAGCTGCCAAATACCCTTGCCGAGAGGTTTCAAGAAGAGGTTTTCTCACTTCTGGTGCATTCGCTAAAGAGTGGACCAAAATATCGATTTGCCCAAAGTCTTTTTTAACAGCCTCAGCCACTTCTGCAATGGTATATCCCTCAACATCTTTATACCGTTTATTGTCTTTGATCTCTTGAGGGACATCGGCCAAAGTATCGAAAACGGCGTCGAGGGAGTAGATTTTTGCAAAGGTGAGAAGGGAGCCATCGCTTAATCTACGAGATTCATCGAACTTGCCTGTTTCCAAAGAGGTCGTAAAAATTTTAAAAATGGGCGTCCATGTTCCGACGATGATTTCAGCTCCCGCCTCAGCTAAAGAGCGCGCAATTGCCCAACCAAAACCTTGGTCATCCCCAATACCAGCAATAAAAGCTTTTTTTCCCTTTAAGTTGATCTGCAACATTTGATAATCCTTTTTTGACCATCCAGATTAACATCTGGGGTGTTTATTTTAAAGGAAATCAGGTGGGGTTGGGGCCTCAAAATGGACGGATCCGTTTGATATGGGGTGTTTAAAGGTGATGGCGCTGGCATGGAGAAGAGGGCGATTAACCCCTGTGATGCTACGGCTTCCATACGTCCCATCACCTACGATGGGATGGCCGATGTGTGCTAGATGAACTCTGATCTGATGGGTACGGCCTGTAAGGGGTGTGCATTGGAGTAAGGCTCTTTTGCCGCTCACTCTTAATCGTACCCAATCTGTTTGTGAGAAAAGACCTTTAGAAGAAATTCCCCAAATGATTGCACCTTGTCTTTTAGAGAGAGGAGCCATTTTTCCTATGATCTTTCCCGATTCTCCCGGATTACCCTCAACAAGTGCCAGATATTTTTTTACAACAACTCTTTGACGGAACTGATCTTCCAGATTTTTTTGTGCAGATTCTGTTTTTGCTAGGATGATCACGCCGGTTGTATCCCGATCTAGCCGGTGAACTAAATGAGTTTTTGTTAAAGAAGCCAGTTTTTCTGATGCTAAATGGGGAGGTTTGTCATAAACAAGCAGGTGATCATCTTCAAACAAAATACGGCCAGGTTCGAGATGGAAAATCGCTCTTTTTTCGATTGAAATTGAAATGGTATCTCCTGCCTTAACCTGCGTCGAGCCAAATCGCTCAAGTGTTTGATTGACAAAGCAACGGTTATGGTCAATCGACCAGCGAATATCTTTAGTGGTGTAACGGCCTGATAATTTGTTTTTTATTTCAGTGAGCAGCCGCTGGGTATTCTTAACTTTCCAACTTATCATTAATAGTTTAAGATTTTACGCTATGAAAGTCTTAATTGTCAAAACCTCGAGTTTAGGGGACATCGTGCAAACCTTTCCCGTGCTTGATTATTTGAAGCACCAATTTCCTATCGTAGAGATCCACTGGGTTGTTGAAAGTGCTTTTGCAGAGATTGTGCGCTGCCACCCACAAGTTGATCAGGTGATTGCCATTGAAAGTAAAAACTGGCGCGGTAAAGAGATGTTCAAGCAAATGGGAAAGTTACGCCGTGAGCTGCGCTGTATTCATTTTGATGTCGTATTTGATTTACAAGGGAATGTAAAGTCTAGTTTAGTGACCATGATTGCAAAGTCCCGGGCTAAGGTGGGCTTTGGATGGAAGACAGTTCCTGAATGGCCCGCATGGTTTTTTACTCATCGCAAAGTGAATCCGCCAAAAGGTCAAAACATTCGGGAAGATTATATGAGTGTCATTCAAAGCTATTTTCAAGATAAGAGCCATTTTGTGGCAAAGCCATTCAGTCTCAAACTCGACTCTTTGCAGCAGCAAAAGCTTGCAGCTTTGTTTTCTAGCCAACAAAAGCCCATTCTCGTCTGTCCCTCTGCAGCATGGCCAAATAAGTGTTTATCTGAAGAAGGCCTTTTAAAAGCCCTGCGTCAATTGAACAAAAGTCCACTATGGTTTGTATGGGGAAACCCTGCGGAAAGGGAACAAGTCGTCCGCCTTTCCTCCCATTTTCCAAATAGCCTTGTTTTAGAAAAGTTAAGTCTTCCGCTTTTACAAAATGTGATGATGCGCTGTGAATTAGTTGTGGCGATGGATTCCCTACCCTTACATTTATGTGGCACAACGTCCACACCTTCCTTAAGTTTTTTTGGTCCCTCATCTGCCAAAAAATATCAGCCTCTTGGAAGCCAACACCGCGCATTGCAGGGAACATGCCCCTACAGTCAACAATTTGAAAAGAGATGTCCCAAGCTACGTACCTGTCCCACAGGTGCCTGTCTCAAATGATTAATGAGAAGTCGAGATGCTTTTCCACAATCTCGATCGCTTTTTTGACTTTGGAGGTGTCTTCTTTTCGAATTTTAGCAGTAAAGGAAGTGATCATGCGCATGGCGTCAAAGCTGGTGTAGGCTGCATATAAACTAGGTAGCTCAGCTCGTTGCAGTTGCTCAACGAGTTTAGGTTTAGGGGGATGCCTTCCAGTGAGAATAAGTCCTTGCTGAGGTTCATGAGGGTGAATGGTTCGCTGATCAATCATGGCTAGAATAATATCTTCCCGTGTAGCGGGTGTCACAATCAATTGATCTGGAAAAAGTCTTTCTTTAAATGTTTCTAATGACGTTGCGACAAGGCGCATGGTTTTGAAATGGCGGTAATGATATTGCTCGCCAGATAACATTTTTGTTTTAAATAACGTTTCAAAATCATCCATCGAAGGGGTGCTAAGAAATTGATTAAAGGGGATACACCCGATAAGAGGAATATCCCATCTATTTAAGGCTTTTTTGAAATAATGGAGGATCATCTCCCGTTTATCATCAAATACGCGGTTAAGGATTACGCCACCAATTTTAATCCCTAAATGATCACACAAGCTTTTGTTGAGAGCTAGTTCATCGAAGGCGCTGCCAAGACCTCCTTTCGCAATGATCACGATATCAAGCCCAAGTGATTTTGCCACCCGGGCGTTATTTAGATTCACAATGGAACCTACACCTACATGACCTGTTCCTTCTACAATCGTGAAATCATTAGCAGCAGAAATGGTTTCAAATGCCACATGAATTTTGGATTTTAAAGCGTTTTCATCAATTTTGTTGTCGAGAAAATCGCGCGTGAACCCTCGTGGAAAGATGACTGGGCTCATGTCTTCGTAGCGTGAGGGGAGGTTAAAATACTCTTTAAAGAGAACAACGTCTTTGTCCACAAGCAAATCTTCGCTAATTTTTTCATGCTGCTGGCCTACCGGTTTCATGAATCCCAGTTTTGGAATCTTTTTTTTAAGCGCAGCGATCATGCCAAGACAAATAGTGGTTTTCCCTACATTTTGTCCGGTTGCTGCAACAAAAATTGCTTTTCTTGCCATAGAAAAAGGTGTATATGTTTATAAGTTACGGATATAACAAAACGTGCAAAATTTTCCAACTGATGTCCTTAAAGAATGGTTTTTAACCAACAGGAGAGATTTGCCCTGGAGGAAAAACCCTACTCCATATCAAGTATGGATTTCTGAAGTTATGCTACAACAAACTCAAGTGAGTGTGGTGATCCCTTATTTTGAAAAATGGATGAATACATTTCCTTCGATTCAATCGCTTGCTGAAGCACCCCTTGAACAGGTACTCAAATGTTGGGAGGGTTTAGGGTATTATTCTCGGGCGCGCAACCTGCATAAGGGGGCACAAGTCATTGTAGAAAACTTTGGAGGGGAACTTCCTAACCATCCCTTAAGTCTATCCCAAGTTCCAGGGATTGGCCCTTACACAAAAGGTGCTCTTTTAAGTTTTGCCTTTCGACAAAAAGCAGCTGCTGTCGATGGCAATGTGCTAAGAGTTTTGAGTAGGTTTTTAGGCTGTGTTGAGGAAATTGATCTACCACATGTGAAAAAAAAGCTTCAAAACTATGCTGAAGAAATGCTTCCAAATACGGAACCTTGGCTTGTCGTGGAGGGACTTATTGAGCTGGGCGCACTTGTATGTGGTAAAATAGCAAAATGTGATGGATGTCCTTTAAAAAAAAAGTGCGATGCTTATCGGCATCAGCTGCAAGATTTGATTCCAAAAAGAAGAGCTCGTCTCGAAACGATCGAGCTTATTCGGCAAGTGGCAGTGATTCATTATCAAGGGTTGTATGCTGTTCAAAAGGGAAGGCAGGGCAAGTTGATGGCTGATTTATACGAATTTCCTTATCTTGAGTGCCATCATTTTAAAAATGTTGAGGATTTTGAAAAAGCATGGGGGATGCCCCTCAAATATCAAAAATCTTTACAAACGCAATCACATACCTTTACCCGCTACCGCGCACGCCTTTTTCCCCATCTATTAGAAGCTTGCGGCTACTCTGAAAATTATCAATGGAAAACAATTGCTGAGATGAAGCAATTACCATTTTCATCGGGTCATAAACGCATTTTAACTCAACTCACTCTATGAAAATTTTACATACTGAAGCCTCTCCTGGATGGGGAGGGCAAGAATTGCGGATTTTGCACGAAGCTGAAGGGATGCGCAAACGTGGGCACGAAGTGATCTTGGCCGTACAACAAGATGGTGGGCTAGTTAAACATGCACGCGCCAGCGGCTTCACAGTTCACGAAATCCCCTTCAAAAAATCAAAAGCTGTGCAAACTCTTTTTAGGCTCATGCGCTTGATCAGACAAGAGGGGATAGAAGCTATCAATACACACTCTTCTTTGGATGCATGGATTGCTGGTTTTGCAGGCAAAATATGTGGTTGTCTTATTATCCGCACCCGCCACCTTTCTACACCTATCCGAAAAGGGTTTAATAGCCAGCTTCTCTATAACTGGCTTGCCGATTATGTGGTCACAACGTGTGAAGAAGCTGCAACTGCAATCCGCGGACAGGCCCATTTATCTCCTGAAAGATGCCTTTCTATTCCTACTGGCATTGAACCTGCCCAACTTCAATTTGATGCGCAAGAAGTCCAACAGTTTCGCAAAAAATATGGAATAGATGAAGAAGATTGTTTAGTTGGAACACTTTGTGTTTTAAGGGGATGGAAGGGTGTGACCGATTTATTACATGCAGCCAAATTGCTGGAACATGTTCCCCATCTTAAGTGGATTGTGGTTGGCTCTGGCCCTAGTGAAGATCAGTTTCATGCCGAGTGGAAGGCGTTAGGTTTAGAGGAAAAAGTCATTTTTACAGGGCATATTTCCCCTCCTTACACTGCACTTGCCGCGATGGATTTATTTCTTCTTCTTAGCCGCGGCCATGAAGGGGTCAGTCAAGCCAGTTTGCAAGCCGCTTGGCTTAAAAAACCACTTGTTACAACCGATACGGGGGGCTTACCTGAAGTGTGTCTTGAAGGGATAACGGGTTTACAAGTTCCAAAATATGCTCCCCAAGCTGTTGCTGAAGCAGTTTTACGTTTAACAAAAGATCCTGATTTGCGAAAAAGAATGGGCGATGCAGCTCACGAAATCGTGAAAGAAAAATTCACTTTCGACCATATGCTTGATCAAATGGAAAAACTTTACCGATGAATAATCAAACAGCCGCTCAAGAATTTAAACAATTACTCGAAGTATCTGATACCCTTTTAGGGCCCCAAGGATGCCCATGGGACCGCGAGCAGACCTTAATATCGATGCGCGAATCGATTTTAGAAGAGGCATGCGAGGTGATCGAAGCGATCGATGAGGGGAATGATATCAATCTCATCGAAGAATTGGGTGATTTGCTTTATAATGTCGTTTTTTTCTGCAAATTAGGAGAAAAAGAGGGGCGTTTTTCCACCCAAGAAACGATTAGCAGGATTTATAATAAATTGATCCTACGCCATCCTCACGTTTTTGGAGAGATTAAACTTGCCGATGTCGACGAGGTCTTGGCACAGTGGGAACAAATCAAAAAACAAGAAAAAAGTGATCGAAAAAGCCTTCTGGATGGGATACCAAAAGGTCTTCCTGCTCTCAGTAGAGCCTATAAAATAGCGGGCAAAATGGATAGAGCAGAATATGATGTTGAAGAAGACCATAAATTGTTTGCAGATGAAGAGGAATTAGGACAGTTACTATGGGAACTTGTCCGACAAGCAAGGCATCGAAAAATCAATCCCGAGACAGCTCTTCGAAAAGAAATGTTGAATCAAGAGCAAGCATTCCGGCAGTGGGAGAATGAAAAATCTACAGGTAGTTGAGAACAAAACTCAAAAACAACTCTATGCAGAAAAAGTAAAACGGCTTTGTGAAGCCATCTCCATTGAAGAACTAGATCCAGATAAGACAGCACAAGGGCGTGAAAGAATGGGGCGCTCTTTAAAAATGCTTGCCAACCATGCACTTATAAATAACTCACACATTGCAGATTTAGGTTGTGGAATCGGATCTTTTGCCCATGTCCTGGCTTCACAAAACGCCCATGTCACCGCGGTCGATGCCCTCGATCTTCTTTTACAAAAGGATCAATATCCACAAATCAATTATGTAAAAGCCTGTCTACCAGACCTTTTGTTTTCTGATGAGCATTTCGATGGCCTTGTTTTTACTGATGTCATTGCTTCAATTGAACCCCACCTGCATCGCCTTACACTTTCGGAATTGGCAAGGGTTTTGAAAAAAGATGGATGGCTTCTGATTTCCACACCCCTCGATATTGACTCGCTTGATGCTGATACCCTCTTTATGCAGCTAGTTAGGACCGAATTTGAGATCATTGAAACCCTCTCTAGTTATCATCGTTTCCATTTCCATTTAAATAAATGGGGGGAGAGCCCTCTTTGGAATCCTTTATCATGGTTTTCAAGGCCACTCAAAAAAATATTAAAGGAAAATTCCCAGTTTCTCCTTTTCACCGAACGTCTTTGCAAAAAACTTTTAGGGAGGGCTGGACGCACGCACATGATAATTCTCGCTCGAAAGAAGAGAATCCTATATAATATTTGATGCCGGGGACCTTGTGGAAAGAGGCAGTCCGAACTAGGTCAGGATCGGAAGGTAGCAGCCTTAAGGGCAACGCCTTTTGCCTCAAGACCCTCTCCGGCTTTTCCTTAAATCGATAAAATCGAAAATATTTACTTTTTTGGAGGAACGTAGACCATATCGCATTCCTCTGCGTCGCTGGGCTGTAATACAAACCCGAGCTTTTTATAAATGTTAATAGCTACTGTATTCGTTCGATACACTCGGCATTTGATTGTTTTCCCCTTTTCGGCTTCAAGAATTTGGGGCAATTGTGCTGAAAAATATTCGGTGATTCCCCATCGAACAGCGGAGGGTCTTCGCGCGAGAGCATGCACAAAAATTTGTTCACTGCCCGTAGATTGTAGAAAAATGCAACCCAGCACTTCATTGCTTCCGGTTTCCCGAACAACAAAACAACGATCACTTTCATCCGGCTCTGCCCACATATTTATTGAAACTTCATCAAAAGCTTCCTGAACGATCTGGTTGACAGCTTGTATGTCACGATCATACTGAAAGACCTCGCTGACATCTTGTATACCACGATTGGGCTCTTGGATTTGGTCTATTTTGAGCTTCGGTTTTTCACCCTTTAATCTCCTGAATTCTTTGGAGCAATCCAATTGATGCTTCCTTTGATGTGTATCGTCACACATCGTCAACATCTTTCCATCAATGCTCTTAAGAAAACCTTGCCAATCTTCTTTTAAAGCTTGGTTTTGGCTCAAGATGTATAGCGAAATAGTTGAAAGATGAAAATAAAATGAATAATATTCGAGTTTTTTCTTATAAGTTAACGCTTTTAACATCCATTGCACGGCATCAAAATGGACATGCATTTTGGCATCAGACGATTCCTTGAGCATTTTAAGACGATCAAAAACGGCTTTGTCGGTAGAGTCAGCTTGAGCTTTTTTGGGTAAAGACAGCTCAGAAATCTGTTCCTTTGAAGTTGAGGATGTGTGAGCTTCTTGGCGGGGACAAACTGCAAGGTTAGCAATTTCTACAAGAAATGCTAAAGCAGCGGCTCCATACATTCCATATGAAAGATAGGAAGCCTTGGTGGTGCCAATCGCATCTAAATACCCCAGCGTAGCTAACGCTCCAATCGTTAAGCAAGCCACACAACTTACAGAAAGCGCGATATCAACCCAATTTTCTTGTATCCAATGACAAAATGTCATGTCTGTTGTGTCACATTCATGAATTTTTTGAAAATTTGCCATGAACTAATCCTTTTTTATTTAATAGAATTAGTATAACTTAAAATTGTTAAAGAAAGATTAATTTAGAATTTAATTAAATCTTTATAATTTTTTTTATTAATGGTTTCGGTATTGGCTTCCGTTTGTCTGCCTAGCGGTTGCTTAATTTCTAATTTCACGCTCTTGTGTACAATACATTCGAGAATTATACTCCCGATTTTTGGAGTATAAGATTGAAATTGATTATTAGCCTACATTGAAGCCTCACTTTAATACATGAACGTAACATATTTTGAGCAAACTGCAGGAAGTTTCTTATTCTTTTTCCTGCTATTACTTGTGGTTGTTTGGATTGCCCAGCGCAATCAATTTTTCAAATTACCACCTCCCATGGGTAAACCTCCCGTCTTGTGGAGACATTTAGCCGGGGCTTTTCTAGTCTATTTGGCAGCAGCAGTTTTGGTTGCTGTCATGACAAGATTCATTAGAAATTTTCCAAAAAGATGGGATGAGTGGGAACAGCTCGTCGGTCTATCCTTCATGTTTTTGGTTTTAGTGGGCTATTGTTTTTTAATGAATTCTCGAACACGTCATTTTATTTTTTGGGGTGAAGGGAAAGCAAGCTTATCAAGATTTTGGAAAACGGCAGGCATGGGAGTTATTGGTTGGACCGTAAGTTATCCTTTTGTTCTCATCTCAAGCTTTGTCACAAATCTGATTTCCAAATGGTTATGGGGGGAAACTGAGTCTGAGCAGGTAGCCGTCAAACATCTCAAAATGACGATAGGAAATACCCCTCTTTTTGTGGCAATGGTCTTTGTCATCATTTTAATCGTCCCTTTCATTGAGGAATTTCTATTTCGGGGACTTTTGCAAAATTTATTGAAAAGGTATTTAAGCCGCGGTTGGGCGATCACATTGACAGCCGTGATTTTCGCTTGTGTGCATTTTTCAAGCAGTCAGGGGATCATGAATTTCCAATTAATTCTTTCCCTTCTCGCCCTTTCAGGTTTTTTAGGCTTTATCTATGAACGGGAAAGGACACTATGGGCGTCTTTCGGCTTGCATGCAACCTTTAATGCCATCAACGTGATTGCAATCACCCTTTCCCAAAGCCAATAATCATACCAAAAACCGCATGGGCGATGAGCACAACACACGGTGTGATAAAACCGTAATTTATGGCTAAAAAGCCAGGGGCTTGAGGACCATCATTACCTTCCATAGATATCGTACAAAACGCCTAATCTAGAAAAAGACAAGGTTGTGGAGTAAAGTAACCAATTAATAAATGGATAAGATTCTTCATAAAGCTCTAGCTCATAAAGCGCCTTTGAAATAAAAGCGGTATTGCGCAGCCAATCACAGCATAGTCTTGAATCTTTACCATATGTAGAAAAATGTCTTTAAATTATATAAAATTACCTATAACTTCAGAATTTTATGAAGACAATGAAATTATTGAGTCTTTTCTTTGCCCTATTAGGTATAACGGCTGCCATTCTCTATATTTTCTTCGGTGAAAAAGTGCAGGTGTTCCAACCGAAAGGGATCATCTCAAAGCAAATACTTGATCTTATTTTGTTTAATCTTGCCCTTATGGTTGCAATTTTGCTGCCAACATTTATATGGTTGCTTTTTACTGTATGGAAATACCGTGCAAGTCATACTCAATCCGAATATAAGCCTGAAAAAACATACGGCAAGTTTAATCAATGCATCCTTTGGCTCCTTCCATCTTGTGTTGTTTTCATCATGGCACTGCATACATGGAAAGCCGCTCATCAACTAGACCCCTACAAACGGATGAGCTCGCCGGCTGAAGAGCTTGTTATCCAGGTCGTTGCTATAGACTGGAAATGGCTCTTTATTTATCCACAGCAAGACATTGCCTGTGTGAACTTTGTTCAATTTCCTGAAAAAACACCTATCCGTTTTGAACTGACCGCTGATGGATCTCCCATGAATTCTTTTTGGATCCCAAGCCTTAGCGGGCAAATCTATTGCATGACGGGTATGGTCACTCCTCTTCATCTCAATGCTGAGGGGGTAGGGACCTATACTGGAAAAGCCGCTGAAATTAACGGGGAAGGGTATGCAAAAATGAACTTTGTAGTCATATCATCTACTGAAAATGAATTTGACGATTGGGTAAACGATGTCAGAGAATCACACACACAATTGGATCATCAGGCATACGCTGAGCTCCTCAAACCTTCTATCGACCATCCACAACAGTTCTATTCATCTGTTAAAAAAGATTTATTCAATACAATTGTCATGAAAGCCAACTCGCCCATATGAAAAAGTTCATTTTTGGAAAACTCACGTTAGATGCCCTACCTCATCAATGGTTCACGATAGGGGGGACAGTGTTTATGTTTCTCATGGTTCTAACCGCCGTTATTATTCTTACCAAATATAAGAGGTGGAGTTGGCTTTGGCATGACTGGTTAACTTCCACAGATCCCAAAAAAATAGGGACCATGTATGTGATCTTTGCCACCTTTATGTTTTTTCGGGGGATGATTGATGTGGCGTTGATTTGGCTGCAGCAAGCCCTTGCAGCTGATGGGGAAGGTTTTCTTGAAGCAGGCCATTTTCAAGAAATTTTCACTTCCCATGGCGATATCATGGTCTTCTTCGTCACGATGGGTTATTTTTTTGGCTTCATGAACTGGATTATTCCGCTTCAAATAGGCGCCCGAGACTTGAGCTACCCTTTTTTAAATTCTTTAGGTTTTTGGCTTACCGTTGCTGGTGGTCTGCTCATTAATGCTTTTTTTATCATTGGCGGACACTTTGCCAATACAGGCTGGCTTGCTATTGCCCCCCTTTCTAGCCTGGAATTTAACCCTGGTGTTGGCGTTGATTATTTAATCTGGAGTTTACAGCTCTCGGGACTTGGAAGTTTGCTTGCTGGAATTAATTTTATTGCCACGATTATTAAAAAAAGAGCCCCGGGGATGACTTTAATGAGGATGCCCCTTTTTGTCTGGACCTCTTTATGCGGCATGGTACTGATCATCTCAGCCTTTCCCGTGTTAACTGCCGTGACGTTTATGCTTTGGCTCGACCGTTTTTTTGAAATGCATTTTTTTACCGTCAGCCATGGTGGCAATCAAATGATGTATTTTAACCTCATTTGGATGTGGGGCCACCCTGAAGTTTATATTTTAGTCTTGCCAGCTTTTGGTATGTACTCGGAAATTATTTCAACTTTTTCACAAAAACAGATTTCCAATTATACCTCAATGGTTTGGGCATCAATCATTATCACGGGGCTTTCCTATTTAGTTTGGCTCCACCATTTTTTTACGATGGGTGCTGGACCCGAAGTTAACTCCTTCTTCGGCATTGTCACCATGATCATAGCTATCCCATCAGGTGTACTCGTTTTCAATTGGATTCAGACCATGTTAAAAGGAAAAATTGTATTTGCAACACCGATGTGTTGGAGCATTGGCTTTATTATTATCTTTTTATTAGGTGGGATGACAGGGGTATTTATGGCCTCTCCACCAGCCGATTTTCAAGTGCACAATAGCCTTTTCTTAATCGCACATTTTCATGCTCAGATCATAGGGATTGCCTTATTTGGTGTTTTTGCGGGATTAACCTATTGGTTTCCTAAAATTATGGGATTTACATTAGATGAAAAGTCGGGCAAGGTTGCCTTTTGGCTTTGGTTTGTTGGATTTTATGTCGCCTTTACCCCCCTTTTCATTTTAGGATTTATGGGCGCGACAAGAAGACTCGATACCTATCGCGCCGAAACTGGTTGGCAACCTTTTTTCATCATTGCCCTCTTTGGTTTTTTAATCATTTCGGCGGGAATCATTACCCAAGTCTATCAAATCATTGTGAGCATCAGAGACAGAAAATTGAATCGAGATACAACGGGCGATCCCTGGAATGGCAGAACGCTTGAATGGGCGACGACATCACCTCCACCTGCCTATAACTTTGCTAAAATACCCACCGTTGAAGGGATTGACGCTTTTTGGCTCATCAAAAATAAACAACGTTTGAGAGAATACGAGGATATAGAATTACCTAAAAACACTGGCATGGGTGTTTACATTTCTATTTTTGCGTTTCTTGCAGGTTTTGGTATTGTCTGGCATATCCACTGGCTGATCGTTTTGGGAATCATAGGATCTGTGGCATGCCTCATCCGTTTTTCTTTTGACGAACATCGAGACTACATCTTACCTGCCGCAAAGGTCGCACTTTTAGAAGAAGCACAATGATGGAAAAAGAATTAGATACAGAACTGAAAAGCGACGCTAAAATTTTTGGATTTTGGATCTATTTAATGACAGATCTTATCGTCTTTGCAGCTCTTTTTGCTTCTTTTATTGTTTTGCGTAAATCCACCTTTGGGGGCTTACCTGCTTCTGAAATCTTTGAACTTCCCCTGGCTTTAAGTGAAACAATCATTCTTTTAGTCAGCAGTTTCACTTGTGCAATGGGAATGTTAGCCATTCACCAAAGGCAAAAAAAAGCAGCTTTGCTATGGTTTGCGCTCACTTTTGTCCTAGGGATTGCTTTCTTATTCCTCGAAATTAATGAGTTTGCAAAATTCATTCATGAAGGGAACGGACCTGGGCGCAGTGCATTTCTTTCATCCTTTTTTACATTGGTGGGTACACACGGGACACACATTACTGTAGGGTTACTCTGGATGGTGGTAGAAATGTTTCGTATTTCGTACCGTACCCTTTCAGCACAAAATGTCTCCAGAATTTTCCGAATGGTGATTTTTTGGCATTTTCTTGATTTCGTTTGGATTTTTATATTCACAACCGTTTATGGGATGACACATCTGATATGATACCATTGAGGGAAAATAATTTATGAAATTAGTGCGAGATAGCCTGACAGATTTGAACGATCATTTCGAAGCCCATGTTTTTAAACATGAGCGAGAAAGGATCGTTCAAAGATGGCACGCTAGATCGTGCTAATTTCATAAATTATTTTTTCGAAATGGTATAAATATGCAGTTAACCTTAAGATTAACAGGCTTTTTTGCGTCACTTGGCTTAACGCTTTTAGCCTATTTTGTGATCATCCAACCAGGTTGGTTTAATATTGGAAATCAAACAGCGACAATTGCTATTTTTATTCTTGCCTTCCTTCAGTCGATTGTCCAGCTCCTCTGTTTTATCGACATTTGGTGGGAAAAAGGCCCCCTTTGGAACTTTTATGTATTTGTTTCAACAGTTTCTATCATCTTTATCGTCATATTTTTCTCAATATGGATCATGTCTCATTTAAACCATAATATGATGCCCCACTCAAGCGGCCATTTTTTATAATAAAAAAGGGGCGCTAACAATAGCGCCCCTAACAATTTCGATGGTAAATCGGCTCTTAAGGATTAGAACCGGATTTGACCGTTGACGTGTAAAGCTCTTTCATCACCGAAGCGTCCTTCCACAGTCAAGCTAGCTTTTTCGCAGTCGACAAGAGAAACACCGATCGCATAACCCCAATCTTTTTTGCTCTCTGTATTGAAAAGAGTGACGGGGAGGGGGACTGGTAGAGCCTCATCGCAAGTGAATTTCGCGCGGCTAAATTTTACACCCATGTAGGGGACAAAAATGTTAATCCGATGGGAAATTCCCACACCGATTTGCCATTCACGGTATTTAGTTAAAATGATGCTGTCAGGATATACGCTTTCAGTAGCCCCTAAAGTAACAGTGTGTACATGAGGTCTAGTGGAGAAATATTGTCCTTCAATCCCCAGGCTTGTGCAGCCGCATTCCCAGATCGTTCCCCGAGCACCTAAACTCCAGGAAAAATCACTTTCTGTCTCAAGAGCAAACCGGCTGCCTGCAAGTCCGCCAAATGCTTTTGCATTGGTTTCCAAGTTCAATCGAGTTGTGCCTAAAGCAGCAAAAAAATCTAATCGGTCATAGAAATTAGCAGCAATAAACCCTGCATTTGTAACAATGCGGGTATGATCGATATCACTGGAATCTTCATTGCGATCAATTTCTAAATGGCGGTTAAAGACGTAATCACCATAAAAGCCCACACGGAAGCTTAAAGCATCAAAGCATGTTAAGCAAGGATCGCAAGGATCACCGCAATGTCCTTCAAAAAATAATCCATCACACAATAAGCTGGCATCGGAAGGGTTTCCGATAGGCAATGCATAAGCAGAGCTACATGCCAGAACAGTTAATAATGTTGTACAAAGTTTTTTCATTCTCACCTCAATTATAAAATCATCTGATTAGCGAAGTTCGTTATTCTTTCTTAGTAAAATAGCCTTCTAGAGTAGTTCAGGACCCCTTTAAACAGCTGCATACTAAGTTTGTTGGCAGGCAAGATACCAAATCTAACTCTTAAAAGCTAGTTCATAACGTTTCATGTTTTAATTTTATTCTAAACAAGCAACTAAATTTTATTATTAGTATCAAATAAAATTCAAAATACAGCATATTATGTGAGGTTCTTTCCCGTATCTATTCATCACTCTCTGTGTTCTCTGTGATCTCTGTGGTAAAAATAAAATAAAAATCACCACAGAGCACACAGAGAGCACAGAGATAGGAGATATCCGAGTAGTCCCTATATAAAGAAATTTTTTATTCGATTTGGAAGGATAAATCGTGTATAATAATCTAAATGTCCCAGAAAATTTTATCATTTGAAAGTTTTGGAATCACAGACATTGGTCTTGTGCGCGATCACAACGAAGATGTCTGGGCAGCTTATCCTGAAGAAGGTTTTTTTCTTTTGGCGGATGGAATGGGTGGGCATGCCTGTGGAGAAGTCGCTTCAAAAGAAGCTCTTCACATTCTCTACACCCTTTTTACAGAATGGTATTCATCAGGACAAACCGTTCCAAGCAAAGCTAAAGCCTTTTTTGAGGAGGCTTTTGCAAAGGTGAACGGACAAATTTACCAACAAGCGCAAAGAGATGAGGTCTTAAAAGGAATGGGAACAACATTGTGCGCCCTTTTCTTTTTAAAAAAAGAAGCGATCATAGCGCATGTAGGTGATAGCCGTATCTATCGATACCGGGCTAACCAACTAGAACAGCTTACAGAAGATCATTCACTTGTTGCTGAATTGATGGCCCTGGGTGCAGTTGCATCAGCTGAAGCCGATTCTTTCCCCTATAAACACATTTTAACCCGTGCGATTGGCACCCAACCTCAAGTTGAAGCCTCCCTTGCAACCATTCAAAGAGAGCCAGAAGATCTTTTTCTGCTATGTACCGATGGATTAACCAACTATGTGACAAATATCCAAATCAATCAGATTATCGAGTCATATCATTCCCTTGAAGAAATGGGAAAAGCCCTCATTAACCAAGCGAAGCAAAATGGGGGTGGAGATAACATCACAGCCATTTTGGTTAAACCCTTATGATCTACCTCGATAACAATGCCACAACGCTTCTCGATCCCGAAGTGTTCGAGGCGATGAAACCTTTTTTAACTTCATTAACTGGTAACGCCTCAAGCGTACATCGTTATGGCCAACAAGCCAAAGGAAAACTGACTGAAGCGATTCGACAATGCGCTGAACTCTTCCATGTTCGGCACGATGAGCTCATGTTCACCTCTGGCGCAACTGAAGCCCTGAATTGCTTGCTACGCAGTATTCCACCCAACTCTCATGTGATTACGTCTACATTAGAACATGCCGCCGTTTTAGAACCGTTGAAATATGTTCAGGGACAAATCACTTACTTGCAACCCTTTCCAGGACAAGGATCCATCTCAGTCTACCAAGTGGAACAAGCCCTACAACCTAATACAAAAATGATCGTCCTGACTGCTGCTAACAATGAGACAGGCATCAAAACCGACTATCTTCCGATCGCTCAGCTTGCTAAGGAAAAGAACATCCCTTTTGTGCTGGATAGCGTAGCTTTATTAGGTAAGGGCCCATTGGATCTTCCAGAAGGTGTTTGGGCTGCCTGTTTCAGCGGCCATAAAATCCACGGCCCTTTCGGCATCGGCCTTGCCATTGTGCGCAAAACCCATAAACTCCAGCCCCTGATTGTGGGAGGAGCCCAACAGCGTGGCATGCGCGCTGGAACAGAGAATCTGCCTGCCATTATCGGCTTCGCTAAGGCCCTGGAACTGTTACATCTGCATGGAAAAAAATGGATAGCGCAGATCACCGATCTACGCCATCAATTTGAACAAGAACTGACTCAAGCCATCCCAAACATCATCATCCACGGCCAAAATTTACCCAGAATCAGCAATACCTCGCATATTGCTTTTCCGGGGATAGATGGGGAAACACTTTTGATGACACTCGATCTTGCAGGTCTTGCAACCTCTCACGGATCTGCATGCTCTTCTGGTGCGCTTGAGCCGTCTCGCGTCCTTTTAAACATGGGGCTTACCCCCTCACTCGCTCGTAGCTCCCTCCGCTTCTCTCTCAGCCGCTTCACCACTCCTGCCGAAATCGTCACATCAATCCAAATCATTAAAGAGGCGGTCTCCCGCCTCTCTCATTAACTTCACTCTAATCAAAAAAGAGCGTTAAATGGAATATTAGGTTGAGGTTTGAGTTGTCTCATTCCTACATCCAGTATTTCTATCAGCTCAAGGGTTTTAGCTCCTTTTGCTTTAATACTATCCACCTTTTCTTTATCTAGCGTTTTAGGATCAATTTCGGTAATTTTCTTTGCTAACCATTCAGTATCAATTTCAATTTGATCAAAGAACGATTCTGTAAACTGTTGCTTATCTACAAATCCTAGCCGAACTTTTGTATGACCATCTAGTTTTTTCATCTTTGTGATGTCGAAGATCTGATACGTTTTGGCTTTATGTATCTCAAGCGATTGCTTTGACAGTTTGTCTTGAAGTACACGTTCTTCTTCTTCCAATCTTTCTTTTTCAAGTGCTTTTATTTGTTCCGGTGTCATTCCTGGTTTATTTTTATCAGCCGTTTCTTTTGCATCTAGCAAGAAGTTTTCAACCGCACTTATGCATTCTAATGCACGTTCTTGACGGATCTCATTTGTATCTCCTGTTTTCATATAATCTACGAGATCTTGAACCCAGCCTAGAAGTTTGGGAGTGAGGTAAGGCAAAGTATAATCTGGCATGGATGCTAACACCGATTTCATGAGGTCTTCTTTAGTATCGCCGGGTTGTTTTTTCGCGATTTGGCTGAATGATTTATCTTCGAAATAGTCGGTAAGTGCACTCATGGCCAGTTGAATCATGCCGCTTTTGTTTGGATGAACCATTTCACTACCTATTTGATTGCTTAGCTCAAGCGTATGCGGTGTGAAACTTACTTCCAGTTGAGTAATTAAAACAATTTTGCCAAAAGTATCGAGCGTAGGCGGAGGTGGAAGCGCAAAACCTGATTGTCCTAATGGATCACTATTGAGTTGACTAACAGGCATAGGAGGAAGCGCGGGAGACTCGGTATTTAGGTGGTCGGGGGGTGGAGGAAACATACTTGAACTCAGGTCCAAGTTTACTTGACTATTAAGAAATACCTGAGGCGGATCAGTTAGATGTTGAGGGATTTGGGTATCTTGATGTTGTGGCGAAGTTAGAGGAGGTTGGCCTTCAGGTTTTTGTTTATTTTGCTGATATAAGGGTTTAAGCGGACCCGGAGAACGAGGGGGTTGAAAAGGTTGCCGACCAGGAGTTTGATGTGCAGGTGTACCTGGTAAGGGATGATTAGGAGTTGAGTCGCTAGAAGATTGTTGATTCGCAGGCGGCGTTTGTTGATTATTAGATTGTTGCTTTTGGTCAGCGTTTTTTTGCACAAGTTTTTCTTCATCAGAAACTAATTCATCAGCCTCTTCATCAAGAGGATCGATCTCGCGAGGTTCAGTTCTTGGGGTTTTTTCGGTGAGTTTTTTGACAGCAAAAATGGCGAAGTCGACGAGGATAAGAGCGCCAGCTGCTGAAACTATGCCAATACTAATGTTGAGAGGCACTGCGTTCAGGAAGTCTAAGTGAGGCAAATCAACGCCCATGGCAACTAATATTGCCAGTGTAAAGGCTGTGGCTGCAAGAACGCTTAAGCCAACATCCATAGCAAGCGCCCAGTTTCCGCTATTCTTTTTTGTGTTTTCGGTTTCCTCTGTTTTGCAACTATTAGCAATTGCTTGAGAAGTTACATAGATAGGATATGACATATTTAAGTACCCTTGTTTTTTCTTTTATAATAATTTTAAGATATTTTGATATTTTTTTAAAGCGTAAAATTTTGCTTTTCAAGAAGTTAAAGTATTTATTTTAATTTTCAAAGGAAGTCTATGTCACTGCAGTGAACTCAAATTAGCTCGCATTAAATCTGATATATCCATTGAATCGTTAGGTAATAGATCAAAGAGACCTTCACTCGGGGGCCCTTCTGATATATCCATTGAATCGTTAGGTAATAGATCAAAGAGACCTTCACTCGGGGGCCCTTTGGAGCACTTTTTAACGGTATAAGTCACAAAATCGATGAGAAGAATACACCCCGCTGCAGTAACTAGGCCGATGCTTACATCTAGAGGGACTGCACTCAGCAAGTCTAGTTCAGGCAAATCAAAGCCCTCTGTTGCAACTAATATAGCAAGTGTGAATGCTGTCGCTGCAAGGATACTGAGACAAATATCAACAGCCAGTAACCAAGTTCCTTTACTCTTTTTTGTATTTATGGTTTGTTCTTTGTTGCAACTTTTAATTGCTTCAGACCCTATATATATAGAATATGACATATCATCCTTTTTTAACAAAAATTTTAAAAAATCTTGATATTTTTTTAAAGTGTAAAATATTGTTTTAATCTTCAAGGGTGACAATCGTGACAGACTTGATGCCAAGAAGCGTCGCTTCTTCAACAATAAGCTCAAAGCGGTCAACGACGATCGTATCACCAGGGGAAGGGGGATGGTCTAAAAGGGTAACCATCAATTGGGCAAAAGTCTCAACTCCATGGGCATTGAGATGAGTTTTGTATTCTCGGTTAAAATCTTCAATTTTGGTATTTCCAGAAAAAGTGCGGTGAATCACGGGAAGTCCAGCGGCTTTTTTAACTTTTTCTTCGAGGGGGTACTCGCCAAAAATTTCTTCAAAAATAGCATCCAATGTGATCAAGCCGATCGCAGCCCCATTGACATCAAGGACAATGGCTACCGATTGTTGATTCTTTCGAAATTGGGCTAAAATTGGCATCAGTTTAGTTTGCGAAGTGATAAACCAGGGAGGGCGAGCATAATCTCTTAACTTCCGGTGATCGGGAAGGCGAACCAGGTCTCTTACGTTTGCAATCGCAACAATGTTAGATGGATTTTTATGAAAAAGGGGAACAAAACTTTGTTCTGAATGGGCAATTTTTCCACGCAGCATACCCACGGTCGAGGAGGCTTGGATCATATCGATTTTATCTAATGGGGTCATCACATGATCAGCCGATAAGCTTTTTAAATCAAAAATCCCTTCAATGACGATATTAAACTCGCTCTCTTCTTCGTGACTTTCGAGGACTTTTTGAAGCTCTTCTCTACTGATCAAAACTTCAAAACTTTCCCCTTTTTTTCCAAAAATTTTGAATGTGATGTTCATGAGTTGACTAATGCACCAAACAATAGGAGCAAAAATGCGGCTTGTGGCATAGACAATTGGAATCCCAAGCATCACGACATGCTCAGGAAAGCGGCGGGCTGCAAAAAGGGGTGCAAGTTCTGCAAGAATAACAACAATAAAAACTTGAGTAAGTGGGGCCCAATCAGGATCAAGCCCAATTGAGCTGTAGAATTCACGAGAGGTCTGAGATCCTACTTGCAGAGCTACATTGACTCCTAACATGACTGTGCCAAAAAGTCTTGAAGGTTTTTCAAGTAGATAGCGTAGCCAAAAAGCCCGCTTCATCTGCTTGCTCACATAATACTCAAGCCGAACCCTATTAAAAGAAACGGCAGCAAGCTCAAGCATGGAATAAATGGCTTGGACTGCCACACAAAGAAGAGTCACGACAAACCAAAAGAGAGGAGTGCTATTCATGTTTGAGCCTCCTCACGTAAACTCTTCTGACGCGGTTAGGATCAGCAGCAAGCACCTGAAATAAAAAACCTTTCCATATATATTTAGTGCCGCTTTTGGGGATATCCCCAATTTGTTCTGTTAACCAACCCCCTAAGGTCACCATGTTATTTTCGCTGGGGAGTTGGACATTAAACAGTTCTTCAAATTCACTTAAATCCAATTTTCCGCTTGCAATAATGACATCTTGCCCTGCCGGTGTGTAGCGCACTTTTTCATCTCTTTGATCAACAATTTCGCCGACAACGATTTCAAATAGATCTTCTTGCGTAATGAGTCCTGTGATCGAGCTATATTCATCTACTACAATTCCCATTTCTTCTTTTCTGTGGAAAAAGTGATGCAAGAGCGTGCGGGCAAAAATGGTTTCAGGGACATAGTAAGGTTTTTTAAGGAAGGGTACGATATCTTTACTTTCTTGAATGGCATTGCTATTGAGAAAAAAACGGGTAGCAGAAAGAATCCCCAGAATGTTTTGCAAACCATCGTGACATACTGGCACACGTGAGCATTGTTTTTCTGAAAAGAGGTAAGCCAACTTGGAAAGAGGCTCATCCAAATCGAAATAGATGATTTCATGACGGGGGCGCATTCTTTCTTTCACTGTGATATCGGTCAAGGAAAGATAGCCATCCACTAGCTTGGCCTCTTCCCGGCTCAATATCCCATACGTTTCAGAACTGCGCAAAAGAACACGCAGTTCTTCATGTGAAATTTCTTTGTCTTTTTTGAGGAAGAAAAAAAGGATGCCTGCCAGATGTGTGGTCAGTTTTGTAATCATGAGGCGGATGGGCCCCAGAATCTTGTGGAGCACGATGACTATGGGAGCAATGCGATAAGCCAGAAAAGTATTAAATGGAAGCGCTAACGTTTTTGGCATGATCTCCCCAATAATAAGTGTCAATGCTAAAGGGACGCCAACGATTAAATACCAGCTTGCTGAACTTCCAAATAAGTTTGCAGCCATATTCTGAATCAAAATATTGGCAGTGATGTCGTAGAAAAGAAGGGTGACAAGAAGATCACGTGGTTTTGACAACAACTTCCAAACTTGTCTTTTAGAAGGATCTTCGTCTTGTGCATAGAGCTTCACTTCTGTAGCTGACAAAGAAAAGAGGGCAATAAATGCAAGCGAGAAAAAGCTGGAAGCGATGGTAAAAAGAATAAGAAGTAAACCGCTAAGCGTTTTGCTCATTTGACAAAATGCACCTTTTGTTGCCCTTCTGGGACAAGACCTAGTTTTTGCATCAAAACAAGCTCGATCCAGCTCTGATCATTTTGGCTTGCAATTTGGAGTTTAAGCTCTTCTTGTGTTTGCAAGGCGCTTGCTTTCGCCTGTAAAAGGTGAAGATATTTATCTTGCAACCCCTTTTCTTCCCGATCTCTGCGCTTAGCTGCCTGATCGTAAGCAAAAAAACAGATAAGAAAAAAAAGAATTGTCCACCAAGATTTTAAAATAAATTCTTCATATAGACGTGATCTTTTCATACCACAGGAACGGTGATGCCCCGCTGCTTTTGATATTTGCCGCCTCTATCTGCATAAGAAATCGCGCACTCTTGTGCCGCTTCAAAAAAGAGGACCTGGGCGATGCCTTCATTGGCATAAATTTTAGCGGGTAGTGGTGTTGTATTCGAAATTTCGATTGTGACATGCCCTTCCCACTCAGGTTCAAAGGGGGTAACGTTGACGATGATTCCACAACGTGCATAAGTCGATTTACCAAGACAAATGGTGAGGATGTTACGCGGAATGCGGAAATATTCAACGCTTCTTGCCAAAGCAAAAGAATTAGGTGGAATGATGCATTCTTGAGCTTTGATATCCACAAAAGCATCTTCTGTGAAACATTTAGGGTCGACGATTGAGTTATAGACATTCGTGAACACTTTGAACTCATCTGAAACACGGATATCATAGCCATAACTTGACAGTCCATAGCTGACAAGTTTTTCCCCACTAGGCGAGCGGTTGACTTGGCCATCTATAAAAGGGTCAATCATTTGATTGGCAAGCGCAAGCTTGCGGATCCAATTGTCTTCTTTAATGCTCATCTGATCACCATATCTTCAAATTCATGCAATTAGATATAGCGTTTGATTCTCTTTTTTGCTAGTGTGATTCACAATGAGCCTTAAAGAAAATTACATTGAATCCAATTTGACCAAAGAAGATTTTTCGTTTGAGATCCCTTTGCGCCCGCAATCTCTAGGAGAATTTTTAGGTCAAGACGAAGTACGAGAGCGTCTGGATGTCTTTATGGGCGCTGCTAAACAGCGGCAAGAAGCGTTGGGACATTGCCTTCTTTCTGGCCCGCCAGGTTTGGGTAAGACCACGCTTGCAGGTATTATTGCCAAAACAATGGGCAGTTCCTTGGTTGTCACTTCAGGACCTATGCTTGAAAAACCTGGAGACTTAGCAGGGATTTTGACCAATTTACAAGAAGGTGACATCCTCTTTATCGATGAAATCCACCGGATCAACCGCAGCGTTGAAGAATATCTATACCCGGCAATGGAAGATTTCATGCTCGATTTGATGCTTGATAGTGGACCCAATGCACGGTCTGTTCAAGTGAAACTCAATAAATTTACTTTGGTAGGAGCCACTACACGGAGTGGCCTTTTGACGGCGCCCATGCGCTCCCGTTTTGCTTTGAATTGCAGGCTGGATTATTATCCCGCCCATATATTAGAAAAAGTGCTGAGACGATCCAGCACCATTTTAAAACTTCCTATCGATGAAGCAGGTCTTTGTGAAATTGCCAAGCGCGCTCGGGGAACACCGCGAGTTGCCAATAATCTTTTGCGTTGGGTGCGTGATTTTTCACAAATGCGCGCTTCTGGCAAATTTAACCGAGATGTTGTCGATCAAGCTTTAAAAATGTTAGCCATCGATTCTCGTGGTCTCGATGAGACCGATAAAAAACTGCTCTCGGTCCTGATCCACCATTATCAGGGAGGACCTGTGGGAATTAATACCCTAGCCATTGCGTTAGGCGAAGAGGGGCATACCCTTGAAGAGGTTTATGAACCGTTCCTGATTTTAGAAGGACTGATTAAACGAACTCCTCGGGGAAGGGTAGCCACAGATCTTGCCTATCGCCATTTAGGAGTTAAAAAAGAAACAGATTCATTATTTTGAGAGGAAATCATGAAAGTAAGCACATTTTTATTGCTCATTTCAGTAGCCGCAACACCACTGAGTGCAGCTTCGCCGCATTGGACAAGACAAACACATGTCCAAAAGGCGCTGTTCGGACCTAGGATCCACATTTTGTTAGAAAAATCTGTAGATTCAGCAATCGTTGAAGCGAAAGGGGGGTACAAGGTAATTCGCAAAGACACAGGTAAGACATTAAGTTCTGGAACTATAGGGAAAAAATTCACCATGCAAGCGATCCAACACGGTTTGAGATGGGGAGAAGAGTACCCTGATGTTTATGAGATTGCCATTGTCCCTACAAAATGTGACACAACAATTTCTGTGAATGGAATTCAATACAAGGGAGCCGTTTCTTTTTACCACGTGCGTGATTTGCAAATTGCTATTGTTAACGAAGTTTCTATCGAAGAATATTTAAAATCGACCCTTGCCGCCCAATACGCAGAAAATGATTTATCAGAAGAAGCTTTAGCAGCTCTTGCGATCATTGCTAGGACAGAAGCCTATGCTAAAACTTTAGCACGCTCCCGTCCCTGGGATGTAACAGTGCGGGAAGCTGAGTACTTTGGGTTAGGACATGATCAAAACATTGAAGCTGCTGTGAATGGGACAAAATATTTGGTTTTAGAGACAAAAGATAAGGCCCTTCTTCAAAATCCCCATCTTTCATCCACAAAAGCCAATGAGCTTGCCCAAAGAGGCATGGATGCTCAAAAAATCCTCAAATCTGTTTTCCCAGCCGCTAAGATCGGCGCCACCATCACCACCAACGATCTCACTATTCGATAATACAAAATCCCGTCTCTTAACAGAGGCGGGACCCAATTTTTCGTGCCCAAGCCCGACCCATACGCATCAGGCTAACGTCAATTAGCGATATTATGTATCGAAGGATTTGAGGATGAGGGAAGAATAAGGAGCCATTGTGAAGCTATCAGAGGAAAGCTCTGATGCGTCTTCCTCATTGACGATCTCTTCGGGGGACGGAAGAGGTGTGTAGACTAACCTGAGCCATGGTGTTTTAGATTTGGGCAGTTGTATTGTGATTTCATCGTGAAAGGCATTAAAGGCGATATACAAGGAATAATTGTATAGAGAGTCGGGGATCGTACAGGCAATGAAGCGATCTTTTGAGCCCCAAATCACAGGCTGCGCTGTGGTACCATGCCAGGTGATATCATTTGGTCCTAAAAAACGGGAACGGGTAAGGATTGGATGGGATCTGCGAAATGTGATCATCATTTTGTAAAACCGGTAAAAAGAGCTGTTTTGTTCGAGAGTATCCCATTGAAACCAGTTAATTCTTGAGTCATGCCCCCAAGTATTATTATTGCCCCCTTTTGTATGCCCATATTCATCACCCATTAATAGCATGGGGATCCCTTGGGATACCATCAGAGCGACATGAAAGTTTTTCCTCTGTCTCTCGCGGAGGGTGAGAATTTCTGGATGAGTCGTAGGACCTTCTTCTCCGCAGTTCCAACTGAGGTTATTATTATCGCCATCCCGGTTTTCCTCACCGTTCGCTTGATTATGTTTTTCGTTATAGGAAACAAGATCGGCTAAAGTAAACCCATCATGGGAGGTAATGAAATTAATGCTGTGGGAAGGGAGCTTATCTTTGCCATACAAATCTTCAGAGCCGCTGATCCGTGTCGCAAATCTTCCACAACTGTTGTCTGTTCCTTTAATGAAGCTACGTACATCGTCTCTGTATCTTCCATTCCAATCAGCCCATGTTTTAGAAGGGAAGGAACCTACTTGATAAAGTCCACCGGCATCCCATGCTTCCGCAATGAATTTTGTATCAGCCAATACAGGATCATATGAGATCGCTTCAATCAATGGGGGGTTATTCAAAGGGGTGCCATCAGATGCACGTGTTAAGATTGAGGCGAGGTCGAAACGGAACCCATCCACATGGGTTTCTGTTACCCAATAGCGAAGGCTCTCTAAGATGAGCGCTCGATTGACAGGATTATTGCAATTGAACGTATTCCCGCATCCAGAAAAGTTATAATAGACGCCATCAGGTCCCAGCATGTAGTAAACTGAATTTTCAAATCCTTTGAAAGATAAAGTGGGACCATTATCATTTCCTTCTGCGGTGTGGTTGTATACCACATCTAAAATCACTTCGATGCCCTGCGCATGCAGTTCTTTCACAAGTGCTTTAAATTCTGTAATTGCGTATTGATTACCTGTTCCATAACGGGCCATGGGTGTAAAAAAATTAACCGTGGAATAACCCCAGTAATTAAACAAGTTCTCTTGGGTTTGTGGGTTCTTAAGCACATTTTCAAGCTCATTGAATTCGTGAATGGGCATGAGCTCAACAGCATTAACGCCTAATTCTTTTAAATGGGAAATTTTTTCTATGATCCCCAAAAAAGTTCCTCTATTATTCACTTTACTAGAGGGGTCTTGTGTGAATCCACGCACATGCATTTCATAAATGATCAGATCGCGCGATGGGATCCTGGGATGTGTATCTTTGCCCCAATCAAAATACTCATCAGGATGAACAGTCGCATGATAGGGGTAGTGTGTTCCGCATGCTCTTCCTTGCCCCCAATGGGAAGGGCTAGAAATATGCTTAGCATAAGGATCTAAGAGGATAGCATGATTGTCAAACCGATGTCCATGTTTAGGGTCATAGGGGCCACTCACTCGAAAACCGTAACAGTAATCAAAGGGGAGTTCATCAACAAATATGTGCCAGACATCCCCTGTTTTGTTTAATTGTGGATTCAATGGAATTTCACAAATGGGAGAGGTTTGGCCTGGAGGAAAAAGACAAAGAGAGACATGATCGGCATGTTTAGAAAAAAGAGCAAAATTGATCCCCTTTTGGAAGGAAGTGGCCCCGTAGGGGTGAGCATAACCCCTGCTAGTTTTAAATTCTTCGTACATATTTAACAAATATCTTGCCCCATCGAAAGAATCAATAAAAACGTGTTGGAAAATAAGATCGGTATGCTATAACCATGAAAAAAAAGTAAGGGTAAGAGGGAATAACTCATGTCATTTGAAAATGCAAAAGAGAATTTAAAAGAATTTGGAAAAGAGCTTGGCCTTGAGGGACTTAATTATGACGAGAATAACACGTGTATTCTTGGAATCGATGATGAATTTTCGATGCACCTCACTTATGAGCCAAATTCAGACAGACTTTACGTCTATTCGCCTCTCTTAGATGGTTTGCCAAAAGACGATAGAATCCGTGTGAAACTGTATGAGAAACTCCTCGAAGGTTCAATGTTAGGCGGACAAATGGCTGGCGGAGGCGTTGGTGTTGCAGTGAAAGAAGAGCTCATCTTGTTGCACTGTGTCATCGATATGGCATATGCTGTTCCTTCTTTATTACGCGCTTTTGCTCCGTTGTATGTTGAAACTGTCGAAAAATGGAGAACTGTTTGCCGTGATATTTGTGAAGGGCGTGAACCTTCTGTTGATACCATGCCCAAACCTCCTCCACAACAACCCCCTCCCAAACCAGGTACAGGCATCCGCGCTTAATACTTACTACGTGCCCGGAAACGGGCATGGGTTACCTCAACACAAGAGATATTTTTCGAATCATCTTAAATCTTCGTGTCTTTGTGTTTAGTTTATTTGGAATTATGAAAGGAATCGAACCAAGTGTTTAGTGTTTGCTCCAGCACATCGAGTTTTGACTTTGAAAGTTGAACCTGTTTGTCTAGTGCCTCCATAAGAGGAAAAAACGCTTCAGCGAGAGTGATGAATTTGCCTTTATATAGAGCATTGTTAGAGCGCTGCTTGGTTTCAAAAAGAAAGTTCCGAAGATAAATTTCGATTTTTTCATTTTTAATGAGAGGAAGGGCCCGCTCAGCATGGGCTGCAGCTTTCTGTATTTTGTGAGCTAAAAGTATTTTAGGGTGTTTGCCTGTGATATAGTCTAAAATTTTAGGCTTTTGTGGTTGATGTCGCAAAATTGCTAAAAAGGGTTGGAGTTGCTTTTGTGTCTGAAGTAGGGCTGCATGCTCTTTTTGCTGTTCTTGAAAGCCAGTTTCTTGTTTAAAGTATTCTGAGGCCCGTTCGGGGAAATCGGTCTGAAAAGCATGTAAGAGGTTATTTTTGGCCTTTATAAGAGCCTCTTCAGTGGCTTCGTCCATCTCGTCAAGTTCACAATCAATCTTGCGCAAATTTATTTTTAGCTGCGGCGAAGTTTGCATTTGATCAAAGAGAAGCTCCCGTTCATGCAAAAGCTTTTGGTATCGCTGAACTTTATTCTGACAGTTGCGGTAGTCCTCGATTAAAGAGGCAAGCTTTCGGGGTTGCATTTTCTGAACTATTTCTCTATGCTGAGCCTTTATTATAGCAAATGAAGGATAGAGTGTCATGATTATTGTCGAAATCGCTGGTTTCTTAGGCGCTGACCCTGAAGAGCGCTTTACAGCAAATGGAAAACGGGTTGTGACCTTGCGTGTTGCTACACGAGTGCGTGAGGGGGGACAAGATGAAACAGTCTGGTGGAGCGTGAATGTTTGGGACGACCGTTTTAACAAAATGATCTCTTATTTGAAAAAAGGGTCCGCTGTCATCGTCATAGGAAAAATGGCAAGAAAACCAAAGCCCTATCCCGGACGCGACGGCAATGTCCAAATTTCATTGAATATTAACGCTGACATCATAGAATTTAGTCCCTTTGGAAAGCCTGGTGAACGCACGTCAGAGACTGCCTCACATCATGCAGCGCATGCTGAACCAGAGGACTCTTTTGGAGCGGCATCTCGCTCTTCTTATGGAAACACATCAACTGAGTATGCAGGGGCTGGTGCTTCTCAAGATGCCTTTGCTGGATTTGCTGGAGACGATTTACCCTTTTAACCTTAATGATGTTTTCTATTGTCGATCAGCTCAAGAAACGCAAAGAGGCCGATTTAATCATCATCCCTTTTTGGCATTCCCCCAAAAAGGGCAAAATCCGCGCTAAACCTGCATGTGTATTGGAAAATGAATTAGAAGCTGTGTTAAGGCCTGCTTTAGAATCAGGAGATTTTGATGGCCAACAAGGGGAAGCGCTTATTGTTTACAAGCAAAACAACAAAGAATCCAGATGCCTTTTACTTGGCCTTGGCACGCAAGAAAATTTGACTGTGGAAGGGCTTAGACAGGCTTTTTCAAAAGCTGCAAAAGTATGTCAAAAAAAGGCAATCACCAAAATTAATGTTGTAGTGCCAACTGTATCTGAATTACGTAAAATCCCACTAGAAGACTGTTTAAGGGGCATTGCGGATGGCATTCTGCTGACCAATTATCAATGGGAAAAAATTGGAACACTAGATGAAGAAACGGTTTTACTGAAAAGTATCTGTTTAGTTGGTGTTTTACCTAATCTCATCAAAATTTTGAAAGAATGTGCTCACATTGCAGAAGGCGTTTTTTTAGCTCGCGATTTGATCAATGGTAATGCTGACATTGTGACCCCTCTTTATTTAGCTGAAGCTGCTCGTAAGATTGCCCAAAAATTTCCAGCCGTTAAAGCTACCATTTTTGATAAGGAAAGAATTGAAAAAGAAAAAATGGGCCTTCTGTTAGCAGTTGCAAGAGGTTCTGCAATCGATCCAGCATTTATTATTCTCAGCTACAAAGGATTTCCCAATTCTAAAGAACACACGATTGTTGTTGGCAAAGGGGTCACTTTTGATACGGGTGGTTTAAATGTTAAACCCCAATCTTCGATGCTCACCATGCGCGATGATATGTCTGGTGCAGCTACAGCCCTTTCAACAATTGCTGTTGCCGCAACTTTGAATTTAAAAGTCAATGTGACTGCCGTGGTTGCTGCAACTGAAAATGCCATTGGTTCAAAAAGCTATAAACCAGGTGATGTCTATGTAGGCTACACAGGTACTACAGTTGAAATTATCGATACAGATGCGGAAGGGCGTTTGACATTGGCAGATGCGCTTGGATATGCCGTGAAAGAGCTGAGGCCAACCCGTATGATCGATCTGGCAACTCTTACAGGTTCCATGATTGTAGCACTTGGAGAAGGGATGTCAGGGCTTTTCTGCAATGATGACAAATTAGCCACAGCTCTTTTGGAATCGGGAGAAAAAACAGCTGAAATCCTCTGGAGAATGCCGCTTTATGCACCTTATAAAGAGCAACTTAAATCGGATATAGCTGACATGAAAAACGTGGGCGGAAGAGCAGCAGGATCGATCATTGCGGGTTTATTTTTGCAAGAATTTGTTCAAAATATCCCTTGGGCCCATATCGACATCGCAGGGACAGCCTTTGGCAGCAAAGAAAAAGGTTACTGGCCAAAAAATGGGGTTGGCTTTGGTGTCCGCTTGCTGATTGACTTTTTGCAAGGGCTTGCGAAAAAAAACTAAATTTCCTAAACAGCTTGTAATCAATAAAATATACTGTTTCTCTCGGATCCGAGAGAAACTTTTTTTCTTTTTTTACTAAAGTCTCTCGAAGAGTTTGCCGATAAAACCAATAGGCAACGCTATAAAATAATCATAGGAGGCAAGCCATGTCGACACTCCAACGACGTCGAGCATCAGCATCTACTAGCACCCGTCGTACGAAGAAAAGTACAACAGGTCGCAAAACTGCTGCTAAAAGAACTACAGCTCGCAAATCTACAGCCAAAAGAGCTTCTACAGCTAGAAAAGCTTCTACAGCTAAAAGAAGTACAGCTCGTAAATCCCCAGCTCGTAAAACTACAGCTAGAAGAGCTTCTACAGCTAAAAGAGCCACTACAAGAACTGGTACAAAACGCAAGACAGCTACAAAACGTCCAGCTGCTAGAAAATCAACAGCTAGCAAAAGCCGTTCAAGAAGCGCAGCTCAAGCTAACGGTCATAGCCAAACTAGCCTGTCCACATCGCATCGTCGCCGCCGCTCATTGTCTGCAAGCTCAGGCCATAGCCGATCACGCAGATCAACACGCCGTTCTGCACGTCCTAAAGTGCAAACAGCAGAAGGCTGGCGCCGTAATATCATGAAGCTTTATGGAAGAGAAATGCCTTAATAGGCACTTTTTGAAGCTTCTTAGCTCATCTTTTTAGCGGCAGGATCACCTGCCGCTTTTTTATTTTAGGCTTTTGATTATAATAACCGGCATGCATTTAATTGTCGGCAAAGATACTGAAGAGGTGAGACGTGCGCTAGCCGCCCTTTTAAAGGGGCAAGAGATCCCTATTACGCATCTCTCTACTGAAAATTTTACGGTAGATACCTTTTGCCAGGAAGTAGAAACGCCCCCCTTTCTTTCTAAATTCAAAAGAGTTGTGATTCATGATCTTGAGCTTCTGCCCGAAGAGGGACAGGAAGCCATCCGGCGCTACTTAGAGAAGCCTAGCCCTTGGATCGACTTATATTTAACAGCGGCTGTTTTAACCCCTCAAAGCAAAATCGCAAAACTTGTCGAAAAGGGGGGAAAGGTCCAGCGCTTTAAAGAAGAAAAGCCCTGGGAAAAAGAGAAGCGGCTTGCTGAATGGTTGATGCAAGAAGCTAAGTTGTCAGGAGTTAAGATCGATTCCTCAGTAGCCTCGCAGTTTGTGAAAAGTGCGAGCGCCGATATTTTACAATCAGAACTTGATAAACTCATCTGTTTTGTAGGGGAAAAAAAAGAAATCACTCTTCAAGATATCGCCCTTCTTAGCACGCCTGTCTTTCATGAAACGCTTTGGCAGCTCGGTGATGCGATTTTCACTTTAGAGACAATCCAGGCTGTTTCTATAGGGAAAAGCCTGCTTGATGAGGGAATGGCTATTTTTCCTATTCTCGCTTCTTTGCGCTCCCAATGCACAACAGGACTTGGCATATTAGAAGCAGCGAGGCAAGGTGATGTGGTGCAAAAGTACCCTTACCTCAAAGGACAATTGCTCGAAAAAAAACTTAAAATCTTAAATAAATACACTGCAGAACGCTTAAAAAAAGCTTGGCTTCTCATTTTTGGGACAGAAGTCAAAACTAAAAATAGTGCCACTGATCTAAACATCCTCCTAGAAATCTTAATTGTTAAATTAACCACATGACACTTTATTTATTGCCAAATGTTTTAGGAGCTGTCAAAGATCATACCCAGTTTTTGCCTCAGAGTGTAGATGAGGTCATGAAAAAAATTGATGGTTTGATTGCTGAAAGTGAAGGGGAGGGGCGACGCTACTTGAAGCGGTTTGCAACCAAAAAAAAGCCCCATGAAATGCCCATTTCGCTACTCACTTCAAAAAGACAAGAACTCGATTTTTTATTAGAACCCCTCCTAAAAGGTGAATCGTGGGGCGTGGTTTCTGATTGCGGTTTACCTTGCTTGGCAGATCCAGGAGCTTTTTTAGTGCGAAGGGCTCGCAGCCTGGGCATTCCTGTTGAGGCTTTTGCAGGACCATCATCGATCACACATGCGCTCATGCTTTCAGGGCTTGGAGGGCAACATTTTATCTTTCATGGCTATCCACCCAAAGAGCCTCAAGAGCGGATAAAAACACTCCAAGCATGGGACAAAAACAAAGGGTACACTCATATATTTATTGAAGCTCCTTACCGTAACCAACACACACTTGCCGCATGCATCCAGGAGCTCCATGAATCGACACTCTTCTGCATTGCCACCGAGCTTACCCTCCCTGAACAAATGGTTTTAACTCAGCCCATCAAAATTTGGCGAAGTACAAAACTTCCAGACATCGCCAAAAAACCCACCATCTTCCTTTTCAATAGACCCAACAGTTGATGATCTCTTCTGTTAGCTCAGATTCAACGGTCATGTCACTTGCCGTTAACTAAGCAGAGATAATTTTTATAGGAATAGTATTATTTTTAATAGTCGTTCAAGAAATCAATTTTCTTTTAGATTTGGTATCAGCTCCATCCTAACGCCATACCTTTCTGTTAAATGGATCCGGGAACTTTGGCTTGGTCAAATATTGCAATCTTGAAAAATCGTGTTGAGTTGTGTTGTGATAGCCCCTGAGCGTCCACTTCGAAAAGCATCACAAATTTTTGTGATCATTGGAGCTTTATATTCTGTTTTTATTTTCCAAAAGCGTGAGGCGACAATTAATACTTCTTCATCATTTAATTCCCTCAGTAGCTCATATGCATTTCCGAAAAGGTTGTTGAATGCTCGACATCTGTAGGCTTGATCTATGTTAGGAAAATCAAACTCTTTCTTCTGTTCCCAGCTCAATCCCCATCTCCATTGACCAGGGGATAAAAAGGGACTCAAAGAATAGAGAGCCTGTAAACCCTCAGCATCAGATCTTAACAGAGCAAGACGTCCTGCTTTGTTCATTGTTTGACCTTGAAGATCACCAAACAGATAAAAGAAAACCATTCCTTTCTCTGCATCGGTAAAGCCTTGAGTAAAATGTCCAAAATTCTTAGCGACAAGAATAGCTTGTTGAGAACTTAGAAATTGCCACCAATAACCAGGCATGGTATTACTAACTCCACATTGATTTTTAAGGTCCTCTATTTTTTTGTACCCATCTGCTTTTGTTCCCAAAACAGGAAGAATATTTGGCAGATTAAGCAACATAATAGGGTAGAATCGATCAAATGCTTGCTTACTAAATCGAGAAAAATCAATGACTTTTATCAAATCAGCTTCAGTACTACCTTTGTCCTTTTTAAAATTTAGAAATTTTTGCCAATCTCCTACACATAAAAACTCACAAAAAGCATAAAAGACATCTGGTTTTTGATCCAAAAGCAATGACAAACGGTGGCTTGCATTTTTCTGGAGAAGACAAATTTTGACAAGAGCATTTACATGATGATTTTTATGTGATTTAAAAAGTTTTAGATAATCTAAAGCTAAAAATTGATCATCGGTCAATGCATCCCAATGCTCGTAAGAAAAATAAAGGCTAAGATCGCCGAGGGTTTGGATCCCCTCTTCATCTACAAGTTCTCGAAGTTTTTTGGGTTGGTCATTACCTTCATGTCCAAATATACCGAAAAAAGATGCTACTCGGCTTTCGTGTTGTGTTTGCTCTAAAACTTTTTTAGCCTCGCCTAGGATTTTTGGATCAGAAGCTTTGGGCATTTGAGGGATTTGAGGAGGGGGAGCTGAAAGGGACTGTTTTTTGTGAATAAGAGGACTTGACTCTATTAAATCTTCTACTTTAGTCGTTTTTTCTTGAGATCGCTTGATCTGTTTAATCGAAGCGCTTACCAAGATAAGAAAAATGCCCGCAGAAGTGAAAGACCATCCAGTTGTCGTTCCCACATGGCTCAGTCCAGGAATTTCTAACAAGATCAGCGTGCCAACGATTGTAGAAAAAACGCCTAAAACGACTAAAGTGACTCTAAGACCTATAGATAGATCTGTTTGTTCCTCTTGCGGTTTTGAACAAAGTGGAAACCCACAAACTAATTGCACAGCATTCATAAAAAATTCCAATGAATAAATTTTGTTACAATTTTAACATTTCATTTTAAAGAAAATGTTTAAATTTTTTAGTATAAAGGGATTGATCGCTTTGCCTACTTGAAAAGTTCAGAGTGTGAGCCGAGTCTTTCAAAGCGGATTTCGTCTTGTGTCTTTCGATAGACCAAAAGCCAGTCCGGCTCAACATGACATTCCCAACGATTGACAAAGTTACCCTTTAGCTTATGATTACGATGTTTTTTCTCGAGGGGCTTGTTTTGGATTAAAATATCCATCAAGTCAAAGAGTTTTTGCAAGTCTCGATGCTGCTTTTTAGCTTTTATGACGTCCTTATCAAATTGCGTGGTCGTAGAGAATTTTAACATCAAAGGCCAAGCCTTTCACGCAGCTCCTTTAAATCAGCATAATAGTGCACGTTTTTGTCATTATCTGAATCTTTTAAAGTTTTTTCTGTAACTTCATTCGGTATGTTGTCGCTATATAATTCGTTACTTAAGCATTCTAAAATAATTACTTTCATTGATACTCCTCTTAGCGCAGCTATAGCTTTAAGCTTGCGGTGCTCCTCAATAGGAATATCAATAGTCATACGAGTAGTATTTTGTGTTGCCATACTTTACCTCTTAGGTTATCTACATTGTACCAGAAAATCGTAAAGATGTAAATACGCTTTTAAGTTTTATTCACTTTACTGAGACAAATAGCGGGTAATGGCACGAATTTTTCTAACAATTGATGATCTCTTCGGCGACGGTGTCATGAAAAAGGAGGCCTTTCGATGTGAGGCGTAAAGAGGAGGCTGTGTACACTAGCAAACCTTCAAGGACTAGTTTGTCTATAGTAGATCTGAGTGGTTCTGTCCATTGTTGAATAGCTACACCTTCGAGACGTCTAAGGGCTATAGCTAGGAGTTCCTTTTGTTGATCGTCGGGTGAGAGGTTTTCTTGAAAATCAATGGGGTCGTTACCAGAAGAAAGGGCCTTGGCATAACGCTGTAAATTTGCGACATTGCGAAAACGATGTCCTTGCCAATAACTAAATGCGGAAGGGCCGAAGCCCAAAAAAGGGCGCCCTGTCCAATAACCTGTATTGTGCTGGGAAATGTATTGACCTCGTGCAAAAGCAGAAATCTCGTATTGGTGTAAACCAGCTTTTTGAAATGTTTCGATTGCCTCATTCAACATGTGGAGGCTTGTGTTTGCGGAAGGGGTTTTTAAAAGGGAGCGTTTTTTGTAAAAAGGGGTGTGCGGCTCAATTGTGAGATTATAAAGTGAAAGGTGAGTGATGGGCAATTGCACAGCTTGGCGCAAGGTGGCACGCCATTGCTGCAATGTTTGTCCCGGTAAATCATACATCAGATCAATTGAAATGTTGTGAAAGCCTGCTCGGCGAGTTTCTTCAATCGCAGAGAGAGCTTTAGTTTTAGAATGGGTACGCGTCAGTGTGATCAGGGAAGGATCATGTAACGATTGTACTCCCAAACTGATTCGGTTGATCCCGATACGATGAAAAGTGTGCATGAGCTCCCATGTCACCTGCTCTGGGTTAACTTCCAGTGTGATCTCACATGCTTTGGAGGGTTCAATCCACGATAGGATGTTTTCAATAGCTTTTGGATTTAAAAGTGAAGGTGTCCCACCACCAAAATAAATCGAAAGGGGTTTTTTAATGGGTAGTAAATGAGCACGTAACTCCCATTCCTGGCGTAGCGCTTGCAAATAGAGTGTTTTGAATCGTTCTTGATCAGGTATTACATAAAAATGGCAGTAGTCACATTTGCGTTTGCAAAACGGGACATGAAAATAGATTGAGAAGTCACCATTCAGTCGCGTCGGGGTCGATGATACCTCCGCGGCGCCAGCGGTTGCGGTCACTAAAGGGGTCTTCTTCATCCTCTTCCTCATCTTCAATCTCTTCTTCTAAGGCAATCGAGGTTGAAGCAGTCCGCTCTTCCCTTTCTTCTTCTGTGGATTCAAGGTCCGCCGCTGTCTCGGTTTCCATTTCAAGCGCAGCCTCTGTGGATTCTCCAAATTCTACATCAGACATACTCGGTGTTTCGGGGTAGACTGTTTTAGCAGGGCTTCGTCTAGGGGTGGTATACTCTTCCATTTCCCCACTTTCTTTGAGAAATTGAAGACGCTCTTTTTCCTCTACAATCCGCTCTTTGAGATTTTGGATCTCTTCTCGATGCCTTTCAAGCTCTTTCTTGGGAACTAATCCCAGTTTCATCCATTGTTCGAGATCACCAAGTTCTGATTCGAGTTTTTTTAATCGTTCGCTTTTCATGATTCCATTCACCGCTCGTTCAAAATGGGAGAAGATTTACATTCTTGGCCTTTTTTTTCAATCTTATGATTTTTTGTAAACAAAATTTTTAGAAAAAAGGGCGATATGAAAAGAATCTCTGCCCCCAAATACAGGTAGTAGTATTTTTCGCCGCCATGTCCAAAACCATAACTATGCAAGCCACTCCCTAAAATATAGTTGACCCCATACCAAGTAAATGTGATCGCCATCACCCCTATAATCGCCCCTATTGCAAGGCCCAGACCACCTATTTTTTTAAACCGGTAAGCATGGATCCAAATTAAATAAAGCCCAGAGCAAATAAAAGCCCATGCCTCCTTAGGGTCCCAATCCCAAAATCTCCCCCAGCTTTGCGCTGCCCACACGCCACCTAAAATCGTTCCTCCAATCAAGAGCCCCGTTCCTAAATACATCACTTGTAATAGTTTTTTCTCTAAAAATTCATTCCGTTTGATGAGCAATACATGACCTAAAACGCCAGCAAGACAAAGTACACCATAACTGCCTACAACCATCAAAACATGTACGGTGAGCCAATATTGAGAATCTAAAACGGCCTGCACATTCTGTAGACTCAATCGGGAAGGGAGGAACAAAAGGATAGCTGCCGCTGCACATGCCCCAGCCCTTGGTTGAAAAATAAATCCTACGATCATTGCCACCCAGGGAACATACAAAATTGTCTCATACATATTAGCGACAGGCGGGCGGCTCAGCACGAAGCAACGCAGGCATAACACAAGCGTATGAAGGGCAAAACCCAAGACTAAAAAAAATTTTCCAAAACGATTATATACCGCCGCTGCGATCAGGTAACATCCCAAAATGATCCATTTAAAAGGGGTAAAATAAAGGATTTGTTCACAATAAAGCTGGGCATAGGTTGGAAATTTCAAGGTTTTACCTTCGGCTTGCAAATAGACTTTGCCAGCAAGATCGTCATAATCTTCCTCAATAATTGTATAGGCGGCTCCCTTCGGTACGGTTTCTATAGGATGATAACGCCCTTCATACAAAACAGGACTCATCATAAGAAAGAAAAAAACAATCAGATTAGGCATAGGTGATACGTTTTATAATTATTGTTAATAAGATGCAAGTGATGTGCTGGTGAAAACTTCGCACACAGCACGGAATTAGACATAGCGTTTGCGTAAGTATAGCAAAACGATTCCGAGTGCAAGGAGGATAGCTCCAGGATAGGTGAGCCAATATTTTGCGGGGTCGTGGTTGACAACGATTTGCACTTGGGTTGCGCCATTTTCTGTTTCTAATAGATTGGCTAGATAAAAGCGGTACCCATTTTGTTCATGAGTGTGGTTCATGCTAAGACTAGCTTCTTTGTGATCAATATGAAGTTTGGCTTCAAAGCTGTAGGGTTGTAGCGTGCCTGGATAATTGATTTGAGATGCTTTTTTTAAACGTAAATGCACCGGAATGGCGCGGCAATGGGGTTGAAAACGGACTAAGAATTGCCCATTCAAAATAGGCCATTTAAAGCTTTGTCCAAAACGATCAAACCCAAGAGTGATCTGCTCTTGTTGATCTTTGTACTTGGCTAATATGCGAATGCAAGGTGTTGCTTCTTCCTTTTTGCGAGGCGGCCGGATGATCTGCCAGCTGCGGGTGAGAGGAGCGATGATTTCAAAGGGGGGAAATTCTACGGGAAGGTTAGCAAAAAGAGCATACCCCCCATATCCTTTTCCATAGACCAAATAGGAAGTAGGATCGAGCGGCCGAGTGTGCTTTAAACCCTTATCATTAAACGCAATGAGATGTTCTTTGAGGTTTTGGTCTTGAATGAAAAATAGGCTTGGCTGACCTGGAAAAATGATTTTCTCAGGATCTTCACCACATTGGGCAAAAAGGGTGTAATGGTCTGTACTCATTTTTTCAAAGGGGGGAAGACCCACAATATGCCCTAGGCCTCCTTTGATGAAGCCTTCTAACCGCTCTTTTACGTGGGGTATCCAATCGATCACTGTGAGCTCCAATCCATCGATACCTGTCTGTAGCGAGCCTAAGCGCTTTGGTGATATTTCAATCCATTTTCCCCCTTGTCGATTTTCAACATGCAATGCAAAACTGGAAGGGATCAGGATGTGTTGAGCACTTCCCCCTTCGGTTAATAAACAGCTGCCTTGCACGCCAAAGTGGTTTTTGACAAATACGCCACCAAGTAGCATCAGTAAACCTAAATGTGTCAGCAAAAAAGGAATATGCTTTTTTTCAAAAGGAAACCGGTTCAATGCAGAAAACAGGATGTTGACGAAATAAAGCCATAAAAGAACCTGAAAAAGGGGATGATGATAAGTCAAAGCTGCTGCAAAAAGATGGGAATCTGCCCAAGACTCTAGTAATGTCCCCATGATGACAAAAACAAGAGTGGCTGCAATGAGCCCAATGGCAAACTTTAAACTGCCCAATATTTTCATGTTGAGAAAGAAATTAGCAGGATGAGCTCGAAGTTATCTATAAAAATTAATATGCGGATGTTGTAAAATATTAATTGATTAGAGACAAGGAGTTTTATGTTTACAGCTATCACTGCCAGTTGCCAGGATCTCGAGAGAATGGATCGTTCTCACGTTAATATTGTCGCGTCGGCAGATGTCATTTTAGGTGTCGCTTTATTGATCATTGGGGGGATGTCGCTTCACTTTGAATTTTTACCTCTTGAATTTCAATACGCCTTCATTGGAGCTGGAACTGCTTATACGTTAGGAATCCTGGCTGCCATTGGCCTTATAGTAAAGCTCGTGCGTGCGCCTTCAAATTTTTTAATCACTATGGGGGATTGTTAATGTTTACTGCTTTATCTATTGGCTTGGCAAAACTAGGAGAGTCAAGGGTAATTGTGGAAGGAGACCCCGGTATTACGTATAAATGGCAACATTTTTGGAGTATTCATTTTGCAGGAGCTGCTGTAGATGTGATTTTGGGAATTGCAGCAATCACTATTGGTATCCTTGGATCCCATTTTGGGTTTTTGACACCGGAGTTTCAATATGCTTTGATTGGAGCTGGAACGGCTTACACCATAGCCGGGTTGGCTGTTATTGGGATGATGATCGCGATAAACATTCGAGACCTATTTGAGAGAATTACGATTGTCGACTGGATCGACAATCCTGGTGGAAAAGAAATAACCTAACTTAGTTTTTATATTATGTTCGGGAAGGGATTTCTTGGATGAGCTCGAAGCTATTTACAAAAAGATCGATGGCATTGCGGTGTTGTTCTAATTTTTCAACTGGTCCAAAAACTTTAATGGTGTAATCAGCAGACATCTGTTTGTAATGTTCTTCTTCCTCAACGGTTCCTGCCAAAAAATGGAGTGTTTGGTAGTGTTGCATGTCGAGCTGCATGGCCCATGCTCTCACGCCCCCTTTTTCATTCATCCCTTCCAAATAAAGCCCTGTAAACCCACTATGTCCAACCCTCTGCACAGCTTGACACTTCTGAAGCTGCCCCTGCCACCTTTGGACTTGGGCTATGGGGGGAATGCGCTCATCTAAATTGTTACTTGGAAATGTATGCACAACAAGCGCTAAGCCATCATCTATGACAAAAGAGACAATGGGTTGGGTGGTGTCTTCGTTAGATTTACTATGGGCAGGATCAAACCGTTGCCATCCCAAAGGAATTTGGGCATGATAAACTGCCCTTCTCACCCTTTGACCATAAGCCACGATTTCATCTCGACCGTTTATCTCTTGCCAAGTGAAAGGCAGCGTTTTTTCCTGTTTCTCACACCCCAAAAAAAAGAGCAAAATCCAAAAAAAAATAAGAAATGTTCTCATGATGTTCTCTGTTGGGCTCGCATATTAAACATCATATTGCACAAAATGCCTTTATTATTCCCGTTCAGGATCACAGACAGCCCTGATCGATTTGGTATGAAACCTGCTTCTTATGATGGGAGAGGAGCAGGAAATGATAGAGTCGCGTGCGTTTACATATATGCATTTAGCTCAAGTTGAATTGCTTGAGAAGATGCATGCTCAGTATTTAGAAAATCCTGAAAATGTGGACCCTTCCTGGCGCCATTTTTTTGAAGGGGTTGAATTTGGGCAATACCTGCAGTTAAAAGAAGCGCCGGCTGCAGCTTCAGGCGATTTACGCATTGCCCAATTGATTGATGCTTACCGCATTTTTGGTCATTTACAAGCCCATGTTAACCCTATTACAACCCAACCTGACAAAAAAATTCCGCAGCTTGACTTAAGCGCTCTTGGGTTTAAAGAGAGCGATTTGAAAATTGAATTTCCCACATGTGGCCTGATGGAAAAACCGATGGCTCCTCTCGTCGAAATCATCGATGTTTTAAAACAGACTTACTGCGGAACAACATCGGTCGAGTACATGGGTTTTCACTCACCAGAGTTACAAAGCTGGCTGCAAAACCAAATCGAACCATCAAGATTTCATCCCACTTTATCCATAGACGAGAAAATGCAGATTTTAAAGTGGCTGAATCAAGCAGAGCTTTTTGAGACTTTTTTGCACACGAAGTATGTGGGGCAAAAGCGTTTCTCTCTGGAAGGAGGAGAAACACTTATCCCTATCCTGGCAGAAATCATCGAGCAAGGATCGGAAGTAGGGATTGAGGATTTTGTGATTGGGATGTCACATAGAGGAAGACTTAATGTCTTAGTGAATATCTTAAATAAATCTTTTTCAATGGTATTTGGAGAATTTGAAGATTATTTAGATCCCAATTTAGATGAAGGTGGGGGGGATGTGAAATACCACAAGGGGTTTTCCTCCACAGTTACGACTTCTAAAGGTGTTCCAGTGCACATTAGCTTAACAGCTAACCCCAGCCATTTAGAGTCTGTGAATCCGGTAGTTGAGGGGAAAACCCGCGCCAAACAAGACCAAAAAAATGATGTTTCCCGTAAAAGTGTCATGCCAATTTTAATTCATGGGGATTCTGCTATCGCTGGGCAAGGGATCGTATACGAAACGATGCAACTTTTCAAGTTGCCCGGGTATGCAACAGGGGGAACCATACACATTGTTGTGAATAACCATATCGGCTTTACAACCCTTCCTGAAGAGTATTGCTCGAGTACCTATTGTACCGATATCGCTCATGCTTTTGGCTTCCCTGTTTTCCATGTGAATGCTGAAGATCCTGAAGGGTGTGTTTACGCCACCAGTTTAGCCGTCCAATTGCGACAACTTTTTCAAATTGATGTTTTGATCGAGCTGAATTGCTACCGAAAATATGGTCACAATGAAGGGGATGAGCCTGCCTTTACACAGCCGCTGGAATATCAACTCATTCGCAATAAACAAACCATCCGAGAAATTTACCGTGATCATCTCATTCAAGAGAGTGTTGTTGAAAAAGAAAGGGCTCTTCAGCTAGAGGAAGAATTTAAAAAATCACTCCATGAAGCCTTAGAGGGAATAAAACAAACAAAAGAACCTCCAGTAATAGAGGCTTTTGGCGGCATTTGGAGCCAGTTTCATAGAGCAACTGATGAAGAGCTTTTACAACCTGCGGATACAGCATGCTCATTAGAAACATTGCGTCATATTGGAATGGATATGTGCACGGTACCTGAAAGTCTTGTGATACATAAGAAGCTGCTCAGGGTGATTGAGGAGCGAAAAAAAATGGTTGAGGGGGGGCGTCCTTTAGATTGGTCCACAAGTGAGCTCTTAGCTTTTGGATCTCTTTTATCGGAAGGCACTCCTGTGCGTTTAGCAGGACAAGATACACAAAGAGGGACTTTCACCCAAAGACATGCCGTTTGGGTGGATCAAAATACGGGAGAGCGCTATTTTCCACTTAATCACCTTGAGGGCACTCAAGCCTCGTTTGAAGTTTATAATTCTTCTTTGTCAGAATATGCAGCGCTTGGATTTGAATGGGGGTATAGCACCACAGCCCCTGAAAGATTGGTATTATGGGAAGCGCAGTTTGGAGATTTTGCAAACGGCGCTCAGATTATTTTTGATCAATATATGGCCGCATCCGCTCAAAAATGGCAGCGCCATTCTGGGATTGTAGTTCTTTTACCTCATGGCTATGAAGGGCAAGGTGCCGAACACTCTTCAGCACGGCTTGAGCGGTTTTTGCAACTGGCTGCCAATTCTAATATACAAGTTGTCAATCCCTCAACCCCAGCACAATATTTTCATGTGTTGAGAAGACAAATCGTGCGGCCATTCAGAATCCCTATCGTTGTGATGACACCGAAAGGATTGCTGCGCCATCCAAAGTGCGTGAGCACAATAGAAGAATTAAGCCAGGGACATTTTCAAGAAGTCATCGACGATCCCGAGGGAAAAAAGGAAAGCAATCGTGTGATTTTATGCAGCGGCAGAATCTTTTACGATCTCGTTCATGAGCGCTCACAGCGCAAACGAGAAGATGTGGCTTTGATTCGGATAGAACAGCTCTACCCCTTACACACGCAAGCGATTGTGCAAGTGTTGAAAAAATATGGTGCGGCGAAAGAGTTCTACTGGGTGCAAGAAGAGCCCCGCAACATGGGAGCATGGGGGTATATTTACCCACACTTGAAGGAATTTATCCCTATCGAGTATGTAGGTCGTAGTCGCAGTGGGACTACAGCAACAGGCTCTCATACCCAACACGAGATAGAATACACACAGCTGATGCAAAGGGCTTTCGAATGAAATATGAGATTAAAATTCCTCAAATGGGTGAGTCGGTCTCCGAGGCTTCAATCGGCTCCATCTTGAAGCAGACAGGAACATCGGTTCAAGAAAACGATGAGCTCATTGAGCTGGAAACTGAGAAAGTAAACCAGGTGCTCTACGCACCTCAAACAGGGGTGATTTCGTGGAAAGTTAAAGAAGGGGATACTGTTAAAATTGGTGATACTATTGGTTTTGTAGACAGTGAAGGGCAAGCCGCCGCGGAGAAACCCAAGGCAAAAACTGAAGAGCCACCGCCACAAAAAAAGCCTCCTGCTTCAGCTCCACCATCAGGTTTAGGGCAACGGGTGATGGCAGAACAATTTGTACAGGAGCTCAAACAGCCTCCTCAAGCCGCTCCTCTTCCAGCTGCCGCTGAACCTCCCCAAAAGGTACCTCCCAAAGGGGAAGTGACCCGCAAAAAAATGAGTAAAATCCGTCAAACAATTGCAACCCGGCTTGTTGAATCTTTACATACCGCTGCGATGCTCACCACTTTTAATGAAGTGGATATGAGTGTAATCATGGGCTTACGAGAAAGATATCAAAAGCAGTTTACAGAAAAGCATGGTGTTAAGCTTGGCTTTATGTCTTTTTTTGTGAAAGCTGTCGTGGATGGACTCAAAAAATTTCCTCATTTAAATTCTTACATTGAAGGAGATGAGATTGTCACAAGGCTTGGATTTGATATTGGCATTGCGGTGGGGACAGAAAGGGGACTTGTCGTTCCTGTAGTTCGCAAGAGTGATCAATTGAGCTTTCCCCAAATTGAAAAGAGCATCTCAGCCTTCGCCCAAAAAGCCCGTGCTAACAAGATAACCATCGCAGATCTAGAAGGGGGAGGATTTACCATCACAAATGGGGGGGTATATGGCTCGCTTCTTTCAACACCCATTTTAAATCCTCCTCAAGTGGGAATCTTAGGGATGCATAAAATCATGAAGCGCCCTGTCGTGATTGACGATGAGATTGTCATCAGACCCATGATGTATTTAGCGCTCAGTTATGATCATCGTATTGTCGATGGTCAAGAGGCGGTTTCTTTCCTCGTGCATGTGAAAGAAGTGTTAGAAGATCCCTCCCGTTTAATGTTTTTGGATGCAGATGGCAACATTTGATTTAGCCGTGATTGGATCTGGTCCTGGCGGCTACGTCGCTGCCATTCGAGCCGCTCAGCGGGGTCTGAAGGTTGTGTGTATCGAAAAAGATAAGACACTTGGGGGTACCTGTTTAAATGTCGGATGCATCCCATCAAAAGCTTTGCTACATGCCACCGAATATTACCACCGTGTAGCACATGAAGGACATCTTTTTGGCATCGAGGGGGAGAATTTAAGGGTCAATCTCGCTCAAATGATGGAGCGCAAAAATCAAGTTGTCAAAGGGTTGACAGAAGGGGTTGCTTATCTTTTTAAAAAACACCAGATCACTGCAATTTTCGGGGCAGCTCGGCTCATTTCTACAACACACATTCAAGTGGGTTCTGAAACAATAGAAGCGAAAAATATCCTCTTAGCTACGGGTTCGGAGCCTATTCCATTACCTTTTTTACCCTTTGATGAAAAAACTATCCTCTCCTCGACAGGAGCTTTATCTTTAAGCTCAATCCCTAAAAAAATGTTAATCGTTGGTGCAGGGATTATTGGGTTAGAGTTGGGGTCTGTCTATAAAAGGTTAGGGACAGCCATTGAGGTTATTGAACTTTTGGATCGGGCAGTTCCTAACTTAGATAAAGAGATCTCCAAAAACGTTCAACAAATTCTCACGAAACAAGGATTTACCTTCCATTTGAGCACCAAAGTGACTGCGGGAAAAATTGAGGCAGGTCAGGTAAAGTTCACATTAGAAGGAAAAGGGGAGGCATCAGCAGATGTTGCTCTCATTGCAATTGGCAGACGCCCCTTTTCAAAAGATTTAGGCTTAAGCGAGTTGGGAATTCAACAAGACAAAATGGGCAGAGTTGTCATCGATGATCATTTCCGCAGCTCAATTCCCAACATTTATGCGATTGGAGATTTGGTTGATGGACCCATGCTTGCGCATAAAGCTTCAGAAGAGGGAGTGGCTGTTGCGGATCTCTTAGCAGGAGATAAAATCACGCTAAATTATCTAGCGATTCCCAATGTGATGTATACCTGGCCTGAAGTAGCGTGTGTCGGAATGACCCAAGAAGAAGCCAACGAAGCTTCCCTACAAACCCTTATAGGTAAGTTTCCTTTCAAAGCCAATGCGCGCGCACGCTGCAGTGGCGATCCTGAAGGATTTGTCAAAATCATCGCCGAAAAAAACACATCCCGCATCATCGGACTCCACATCATCGGCCCCAGTGCTTCAGAAATGATCCATGAAGGTGTTCTTGCTATCCAAGAAAAGCTCACCCTCAAATCCATCGCACACGCATCCCACGCTCACCCCACCTGCTCCGAAGCAATCAAAGAAGCTGCCCTTGCCGCCCTCGGCCACCCCATCCACATTTGATTGTCCGTTAAGAAATTGATTTAACAAATTTGACGATTTTTTCTTTCTCTCTTATTGAAATTAAGCCAATATCCACATGAGCATCTAAGGATGCATTAATGTCATTTTTGTAAGCTTTGAGATCTAGCCCCTTGTCTTTGTAATCTTGATAACATAGGATCAGCGCTTTAGCCACTTTGCCTTGATCGCATAATATTCTAAGCTCTTCACGAAATGACTTTGAAACTGTTGTTTTAAGGTGTCGATGAACTTCCCAGGGAATTGTAATTGCAGGCATCTCATTTTCACCTGGTCTTTTTCCACCTACTGCAATGTTTTTCATAAAGTCTTCCATTATGGGATGAGATGTATTTTTCCAAACATCATGGGGTATGGTGTGATCACTTTCAATCTTTTTTGCCACAGAATAATCACGTGTATCGCCATGCAGTCCAGTTACTCCAAGGCATTTTGCTATAAAACGGCTGTATTTTGTTGTATAATTTTGAGCAATATAATTTATGTTACCTTTTGAGAAATTGATTGTCCCATTCTTATTCAATTTAATATTTCTGTCGTTTTTCAATTCATTTTTTAAAAGATCACTGAGAACTTTCTCAGCTTTTCTCCCTTCTTCATCGATGAGATAGTTGTGAGGCACGGGATTTAAGCAGGTAAAACCAGGATTACCAAAATAAGATTTAGATTGGTTGAATTCACCGCTCTTTAAATGATTGAATAGAGAAAATGGATTACGTCTCGCAATTGCTTCAAGAGGTCTTGCATATCGAAGAAGGCTCATGGTTTCCCCTAGCATTTCTGTCCCAAGATGCATGCCAATCATACAGCCGTTAGTGTCAAAATATGCGCCTCCCGACGAATAGTAGTCAGAATCATGGTAGGTTAACATATAGTCTGTTTGAAAGTTTGTTTGCTCCCATGAATGAACTGAAACTTTTAAGGGTTTTTCAAGAGGATAATGCAGAAGAGCTGGATGCAAAGTTCCGAACCCTTCTGTATTTAGAAGAACAAATCCTAATTGGCTTCCTAAAGGTTTTTCTAATTGAACAATCGCATAGTCTAACACTGCATTTTCTTCGTAAATACAACTCAATTTTGTCTGAGCTGCACAATAAGAACAGTCTTCATATTCAATGTATCCGAATCTGACACAAATGCTTCGTACATCAAATCCTGCGATTGCATGGCGTGCAACCAGTACTTGGTTATGAGTAATGAGAGTACAGGTACCCAGAGCTTCCCGGCTTGTTATATCCTCCATTGTTCCCATTTTATTAAACAGACGAGAAATTACAGAGGCAAGGGAAACAGTTTGTAATTGATAGGGTGAAGGATTTTGAGAATTAATAAGGGTCAACACATCAGTTTGCTTCAAGCGTGTCCAATCAAAATCTACTATGTACGGTGAAAAATAAGGGGGGATAGGATCATGAGGAATGACTGGTTGATACACTTTTTTGGATGCTGAGTATTCCCTTTGGCACTTTATGTCGTCCCAGGTCTGGGCAACTTTTGCATTCACGGGATCACAAGTGTATTCAAAGGGAGATCCATAGCGTTTGCCACGGGGTTCCCACGTTTGCACAATAGGAAAATTACTTAAGTTTGTTCTGGCATAAGGGTTCATACTGATCCTTTTTTGTATCGAACAGAAAAAGAGCGTACATAAAAAAGAAAATTAAAGCATTACAAGAACATGCTTATCGTAAAGAGGAGTGAATGCTGCTGTTTTGAAAAATCAATCCAGTGATCTTTTCTAATTTTGAGATCTCCCTTTCCCTGTACTCAGAAAAATGGGTACCGTCGGGAATCGTATGATTTGGTATGAGATAAGCCTTTTTCTTTTCGATACCGTTTTTTTCTAAAGAAATTACTTTGAAGAAACCAGTTGGAACGGCAACCTCATTCTCGCCAATGACTTGGTATTTGACAAACCTCTTCCCATGCTCCTCATAAGATTGAAATAAGGGTCCGGTAACTACATGAACGTGGTCATACTTGTTCGTTAAATCGCGCACATGCTTCTCAAAAGATTGCCAATAACCTCGATTTAATTGAAGAGTTTGTGGGAATACATTGGAAATATAGAATGTTTCTTTCATTGCAAGCTCGCTTGATTTATGGTTAGCGGCTGATGCACAATGTCCTCTATCAAACCCAGAATTTGTATAATCAGACGTGCGGGCTTGTAGATGTCTTGGAATATCTGGGTCTAATGTAAAATGACTTTTTCTTTTCACATCCCCTTCCAAAGATTTGCTGGTTAAATCTTCGTACACCCAAAGGGGGATTTTTGTCCTTCCATCAAAAGCTAATGTGTATCCTGTTCTTTCCAATACAGGAATTGTGCAGGGCCAGTGAGGATTTTGAAGTCCTGTTGCTGTGCGCGGCGGTGGTTGACTATGTTTTAAAACTTTACACATTTTATTGAAACTCTTTAAGTTTTTTTCAAGAATTTCTGCATCTGGCAATTTTTTATAATTTATTCTTCTAAAATGATATGAATTTTCTTGAACCGGAACAATGTGACAACGGGAGTTTATGATGTCAGGGGCCGATAATAAAATTTTTTGACATGTTTTCCAATCGTCTTCATTAATAGCATAGTGGGCAAGTGTTCCCTTTTGAATATGTCCACCATTAGGATCTCTACGAAAATGGCGAGCGAAAAAGTGCAAATCAGATTCTGTAAACTGCGCCCGAAGATTGACCTTGGGGTCGTTAAAAAGGTAAAAAAAGGCCTCTTTTAACAATTTAGCTTCAGCTTTCTGTTTGCAATCTATCATCAACCGCCAATAGAGGTAAGTGATATGTAAACAGGTGGGATGAATGTATTCCCCCCTATCTCGTATGGTGATCTTTTTAAAGCGAAAATTTGGATCACCGCCACAATCCAAAAGTGCCTCAACAATATCTGGAAAAACTTCTATACAATCATCAAACTCTCCTTTTGCAAGGGCAGAGAATATGCTCTCCATTAAGCATTCATGCTTATAATTTCTATACGTTTCCTGATTAGGATTAGGTTGAGTTTTATGAATCAAAGGAGCTAATTTTTCAAAGAATGAAATGTTGAGACATCCATCAATGTCGATACCCTGAGTTATGGTCTCTAAAATGCCTAAAGCTGCCTTGGTGTTGGGATGCTTTTCTGCTTTAAGCCTTCTATAAACTAATAGAGCGGTTCCTTGATAACTCATATCCTCATATAAACCTTCGACTAAATCAAGAGAACCCGCAATTTTTTTAAATATCTCTTTTTGTTTAGGAAGTGTGTGGATAAATGAAGAAAGCAAAGGGAGATGTTCATCAAAATTTCCTCTATAGTAATAGTGAAAGATGAAGTCTATTAAGGAAAATTCCTGGTGCAGCAATTGGTGAGTGATCCCTCCAGAAAAAAACCTTTCCCCTTCGCAGAGACGTTGCCCACACATATCGATAAAATCATCAGGATGAACGAATGGAGGAAAAAGAAGAGGTTCGTATTGTTGAATTAAACAATCTCGACTGAGGTCGGAAATTACTATTTCTAAGATATCTAAGGCGACCATTTTATGTGGATGGTCGCTTGCAATCAGTTGTTTGTATCGACTCATTGCAATGCCTTGAAAACACATATTGCAAGATCTATAAAAAGGCTTTTTCTCTGCTAGACTTTCAATGATTGAAAGTAGCTGTGCAAGATCCTTATCAAAATCGCCATTGAAATAATGAAGAAAAATAATTTCTGATAACGTGTTAGTTTGGTTTATTATTAACTCTAGAGGATCTGTACCTTCGTCTAGCAGTAACTGGCATGCCTTAATAAATTGTTCAGCTGTCTGAAATTTTGGAAGCGGTGTTACAATATCCTCAGGAAGGGAGCCATAATCATTATCAAACGTAATCAGGATTTCTAAGATTTCCCAGGCTATCTCATGCTGGTGGTGGTTTTCTGTTTTGAGCTTTTTGTAATGCTTCAAAGCGGCTTGTTTACAAGAGATGTATTGATTATCAATGTAACAGTCTTGCTTCCAACCCTCATCAAAAGCTTTTCGTTTGGCTAGCTCTAGTATTACGGAAAGCAGCGAGTCAAGATCATGATCAAAATCTCCTTCACAATAACGTTGAAAAATAGTTTCAATTAAAGTGTTCTTGCCATCTTTCTTAAAAGAATCAATGCCATTCTCATTTTTTAATAACAACTCGCAATTCTGGATAAATTTTTCAGCAGAGTAAAATTGAGAAATTGAGCTTAGATGATTAGACTCATTTGGAAAGTCATAACGTGTTCCTATCGCCATAATGCACACTCTTGATTAAAAGAAAGGCATTATAGGCGATTATTTTTTAAATATGTATTAAGATTTTTGGTGCCAGCCGGACCAAAGGGGGACCCCCTCTGAGTTGCGTAACTTTAAGACATAACCTTCGGTTTCGGCTTCATGGGCAACCACAAAGGTAGTCCCATCATTATGAACTTCAACTCCTTTGACTGTGATGGGTTGATTCGTCAATTCAGGCCCTCCAGCAACAAAGCAGCGGGGTCCTAAAATGACAGGGATTGTTCCTTGATCTGTTTGGACGACAATTCCCACCATTTCCATTGAGGCGGAAGGATCGTAGATTTCAATCTTTTGCAAGACCTGCCCTTGATACGTTTTTACACTTTTGGCTGAATCTTGCTGTGTTGAATCGGGTGTTTGTTGTTCTGCTGTGGTGGTTTTGCTGCATGCTGTGGCTGCGAGCAAAATGGCTAAAAAAAGAGTTTTTTTCATAGATGAATCTCCAGTGATATCTTCACCTTTAGTTAAGATTTCATCCGTTTTTTGTCAATAACCTTGGGAGGTGCCGCAGCCGCAAGCGGATTTGACATTGGGGTTAGAAACTTTGAAGCCTGCACCCTGAAGACCATCGACATAATCGATGACGCAACCGAGGAGACGGCCTAACATCCCTTTTTTGACGTGGATTTGAAGACCTGAAGATTCAAAAATGGCATCGTCAGGCTCAGCTTGTTCTGAAAAATCAAGGATATATTGGAAACCGTTGCAGCCCCCTGCCATATCACCAAAACGGAGGGCGTAGTTTTCGTTTCCTTCTTCTTTGGCAAATTCGCGGAATTTTTTGGCTGCTCGTTCTGTGATCGTGATGGTATCGAGATCAATTTCTTCTTCTAAGATAGAATTGAGCTCTCTAAGCAATTTTTCGATGGCGGAATCTGGCATCCCATGTCCGATCATCCCTGCTTCGAGCGTTTCCCAAGTAGCTGCACTGCAGCTTGAGCAATGCAATCCTGCATTGGTCATCGCTTGGGCTAAGCGCTGGCTTTTATGAGGGAAGAGAGAAAATATCTCTCCAATGGTCATCTCGCGGGTGATTTTATTTTCTTGATCCGTTGCCATCTTGTTTATCCTTAAAAAGAAATTTTAACACATCCGCCTTGTAGCTTGCATTGGCAAGCCAGGCGTTCATTTTCTAGTGAACCTAAAAAGTCTTGTTCCTCTTGGGTAAAAGCAGAAAGGTTTTCCATCCCTTCTTTCACTTCAATGACACAAGTGCCACAAACTCCTTCTGTACAAGCAAAAGGGACTCCGGCTTCTTCGCAGGCTGTGGCAATTGGCTCACCATCTGCAACTTCATACTCTTCGTCAGTGTCTTCGAAAATTAATTTTCCCATAACGAGTGGAATTATGGTTGAGAATGAAATAAAAAGCGAGCTCAAAAAGAGCTCGCTAATCGGAGTAGAGGGATTCGAACCCCCGACCTACTGCTCCCAAAGCAGCCGCGCTAGCCAAGCTGCGCTATACTCCGCAAATGCCATACTATACGAACCCATTTATTTATCCACAATTGTCTTGTACTCTAAATATTTCTTGGCATGATAAAGGGGTGGATGAAAAGAGTATAAAACCGAGCCAGCGGAAACTCAAAAAGGCCCGTGAAAAAGGTGAATTTGCCTATTCAACCGACCTTACGTTTTCTTGTATCGTCCTGAGCGGTTTGATTTTGCTTTGGTTTTTTTCGGCGTCATTGAAAGGTCGCTTGGAAAGAATATTTGGTGTGATTTCTACTCATTTAGAGCCACTGGATGCCTTAAAATACACGATGGAGGAAATCAGTTTTCCTTTAGGGATGATTTTGGGAGGGATTTTATTAGCGGCTCTTTGTTTTCAATGGTTACAGCGTGGATGGATTTGGGCTTGGAGAAAAGGTAAAAAAAAATCGCCGTACAATCCTGTTATGCCTATTCTAAGAGTGGTAGTGGTTGCATCTGTTGGCTATTGTGTGATGAAAAAAAGTCATTTCTCGATAAAGCCAGAGGCGATTCTTGAAACTTTATTTTCTCTTCTTCTAAAGGTGGTGTGTGCGCTTATCGTGTTAGGATTTGGGGATTTAATCTATCAGAAGTGGCAATTTTACCGCAGGATGCACATGACACAGCAAGAAGCTAAAGATGAGCACAGGGAAACAGAGGGAAACAAGAGCACTAGACAATAATACACTGCTAGATTATCTGAAATATTCATGGGGGGAGTCTGGGGCCGTTTGCGTTTACTTGCCAAACATTCAGATGCTGTTGTGGCATTCGGTGTAATTGGCCTTGTACTACTTTTGATCGTTCCCCTGCCACCTGTGATATTGGATGCTTTAATCTGCATCAATATCGTTTTGTCTGTGATGGCTCTGCTTTTAACTATTTATGTTGAAAATGCTTTAGAGCTAAGTGCTTTTCCTTCTGTCTTACTTTTTCTAACTCTTTTTAGATTAGGACTGAACATTGCTTCAACACGGATGATTCTTATCCGCTCGGAAGCCGGGGATATCATTCAGACTTTCGGACATTTTGTGATCCAAGGCAATGAAGTGGTTGGCTTGATCTTATTTGTTTTGCTAACAGTCATCAATTTCATTGTGGTGACAAAAGGGGCAGGACGTATTGCAGAGGTAGCAGCTCGTTTTACCCTTGAAGCCTTAGCAGGCAAACAAATGGCGATCGACAGTGAATTGAATGCGGGATTGATCACGCAGAGCCAAGCCAAAGAAGAACGGGGAAAAATTGGTGCAGAGGCCGATTTTTATGGGGCAATGGATGGCGCTTCGAAGTTTGTGAAAGGGGATGCAGTTGCGGGAATTCTCATCATTTTGGTGAATTTGTTAGGGGGGATCATCATAGGCATTGGGGTCAAGGGAATGTCGTGGCTTATGTGTTGGAAAACGGTTTCTAGGCTCACCATTGGCGATGGACTTGTTTCGCAAGTGCCGGCTCTTTTAGTTTCAGTGGGTGCTGCGATGATGGTCACAAGGACCGCCAACGGCTCTTTGGGAAAAACCATACCGCAACAAATTTTTCATCATCCCAAAGTGCTATTCATCACGGGTGCTTTACTGATCATGATCAGCTGGATTCCTGGAATGCCGTCAAAAGTCATCATTCCCATTAGTGGCTGTTTATTAGTTGCAGGCTATTTTCAACACAAACAAAAGAATCTTAAGGACCCTTCACAGATTAAGCCAGCGGTTGGCCCTCTTTTATTAGCACATCCTATTGAAATCCAGTTGGGTTACCAAGTGGTTTCACTGGCAAAGATTTTGCAAGAAAAACTTGTGGAAATGAGAGAGAAAATCACTCTGGCTTATGGCTTTCGTTTACCTGCAGTGCATATCAGCGATCAGCTTGAACTTCCACCCACAGGCTGGGCGATTTTAATCAAAGGGGTAAAAGTGGCCAGTGGAAGAGACGCTGAGATCAGACTTCTCACGCAGGAGCTCTTGCATACGATTGAAAAACATGCTCATACGATCATCAATCGACAAGATGTTGTTCAAATCCTACAAGAAGTAAAGAAACAAAATAACGCTGTGGTAGAAGAGCTATACCCAAAAAAACTTTCCTTAGGTCAAATTCTTAAAGTCCTGCAGCAACTTCTTAAAGAAAGAATTCCCATCCGAGATTCGGTCACAATTTTAGAAATCCTTGCCGATCACGCTGAAGGGGAAAAAAGTGACCTTGATCTATTGACGGAAGAAGTTAGACAAGCCTTAAGTGCAAAAATTTCTGAAAAGATGTTTGGAAAAACACGAAAAGCCTTTGTGATCTCTCTCGACCCTAAAATCGAGCAGATGATCACAGCCGCAAAAGGGACTTTAAGACCTAAAACTGTGGATCAAATCGCATTAGAGATCATTCAAATACATGATCGAGCTAAAAGCCAAGGGATTCAGCCGGTGCTCATCACAGCTAGATCGACCCGTTTGCCCCTCAAAAGGATGATTGAAAAGAAACTACCTGAGCTTACTGTTTTATCTTACCCAGAGGTGAACCCAGAGATTGAGCTGACAAATATTGGGATGATCGCAAATGAGGTGCTTCTTTGAATATCAAACACAATGTTTCAGAAATTCGGCGGTTGATTGCAGCACGGAAAGAATCTACGGGAATACTCATCCGCTTCCTGATCTCAAAAGGGATCAACCCGTCGCTTGCAAAAGAACTTGTATCCCAGGGAAAGGAGCTTACACAGATCAAAGACAAAATAAAGCAGCACTTACATGTCACAGGTGAGTTGGTTCTTGACACTCCTCTAAAACTTGTTTTTATAGGCCCGACAGGGGTTGGAAAAACAACAACGGTGATGAAACTAGCCTCTTACTATAGTAAGTTGAAGAAAAAAATCGCCTTTATTTCCCTAGATATTGGAAAAAAAAGCGGCCTAGAAAAATGGGCCGAAATGAGACGCATTCCTTTTTTTACTCATCCACCTGAAAATGAATTTGATCTTCTTTTGATCGACACAGAAGGGTGTAATTTTTATCAGCCCAACCGGGTAGAAGAGCTGGGGGAGAAGCTATCGAACCTCCATCTTTTTGCCAAAGATTCAGAGATCTTACTCACTTTAAGTGCCGCTGCAAAAGAAGTTGATCTCTATGGGGCTGTCCACCAATTTTCAACCCTAAGCCCAAAGAGCTTAGTCTTCACTAAACTGGATGAAACACTGGCAGCGGGAGTTTTAGTGAATGTATGCGCCAAAACCGATTTGCCAATACGCTATATTGCTTTTGGATACCCTTTGCCAGGAGATGTGCAAATTGCTGATTCTGAATCAATTATACATAAAATTCTGACAGATTTTAATGCGGAGGAGTTCCAAATATTAAGGCAATTAAGTTTATTAAATTGATTTTTGTTATCATTAAATAATGGAAGGTCAAACAAACGAGCTTTGGAAAAAATATCATCAGACAAAGAAAGAAGAGCTACGCGACGAGCTGATCGTACATTATCTTTTCTTAGTCAAGTTTGTTGTGGGAAGAATGGGGCACACTTTTCCTTCATTTGTTAAGCTCGATGATCTTTATTCCTCGGGGGTGACTGGCCTTGTCCGGGCAGTTGAAAGATTTGATTCCACCAAAAATAGTAAATTTGAAAGTTATGCGATGCTCTTGATTAAAGGAGCGATCATCGATGAGCTACGGGAATTGGATTGGATCCCTCGTAGCATCCATCAAAAGGCCAATTTACTTTCTGGAGCGCAAGAAACCCTCCAACAATCACTCGGGCGGGAGCCAACCGATCAGGAGCTGGCTTTATATTTGGGCCTAAGTGAAGAGGAATATGGGGAACTTCTTAACCGGGTGCGTCCTGCCGTTCTCATTTCTCTTAACAAAGAAAATTCCTACGAGGAAGAGGAAAATACACCCATTGCAGAAAGAATCCCTGATATTCGAGCTGAAACGAGCTTTGAAGCCGCAGATCGCAAAGAATTTGCAGCCCTTTTGGAAGGAGCCATTTCAGATCTGCCCACTCAAGAAAAACAAGTTCTCACCCTCTACTACTACGAAGAGCTGATGCTTAAGGAAATCGGTAAGATCATGGGAATTAGTGAATCGCGCGTTTCCCAAATTCACACCAAAGCCCTTCTCAAACTCCGTGGCCGCCTCCGACTCGTGGGCAATGAGTACGCCTCATAGGTTGTCTAAGAGTAATTCAAAATCAATTCGTAGAACTTTTGCTAATTTTTTAGCTACCTTTTCACCAATAGTTCTTCGACCATTTTCCATTTTTGAAATGTTTTCCTGGCTGATGCCTGTTTTCTTAGAGAGTTCCTTTTGAGAAAGTCCCTCTCGATAACGAGCACCTCTCAAAGCCAATCCTGCCTTCTTATATCTTCCGATCCGATCTTTCGCAAGTTCCTCCCAAGGAACGGATTCAGATTCGCCATACTTTTCTAAAAAATTCTCAAGTTTTTGCAAGTGCTTAGCAGGAAAAAAAGTAAGTTTTTTTGCTTTGCCAGGTATCTCAATGACAACTTTGGCTTGTTTAGTATGGTGCGCCTTCATGTGTGCCGACATAGTATACCTCAATTTGTTTAGTTGTTTTATTGATAATTCTCCAACATGCTACATAGGTTGGTTTGCCATTCCGAAGATGACAATGATAATGATCTTTTTCTAAAGAGCCAAAGTTAGGCCATTTTGGAACTTGCGGACCATTTTTTTGCATATCAAGCACAAGAAGATCTATCACATCGTTAATAGAGGGTCTTGTACCACTAATCTGGAGTTTTTTATATTGTTTTCCAGCCTTTGTCGAAAAGTCCACAATCCAGTTAGGCATGCCATTCCTTTATCTTCCCTGAATTATACCCTGCGTTTTGACATATGTCAAATAAAACGATGGTCAAAAATGGAAAAAAACGGTCATAGCCCCCTAGTGCCCCCTAGTTCCCATGCATCTTAAGTGGATTATCTCCGAGGGGTCCAGCTTTTCCCATGCACGCCCAAAAAAGAAATTTTTCTTAATATTTCCTTAAAATTTTTATGTTATCCTTTGATAAAAAAGGAGATAAGTCATGACCGATTCTATTAATTCAGAAAGAGTTTTATTCTCACTCTGTTGCCAAAATAATGAACATGAGCAAACCACATTGTCGAAAGCTTTGCGTATCACCGCGGTTGTGGTGGGCGTTCTTGTGGCACTTGGGGGAACATTGATTATTCTTGAAGTGCCTATCATGGCCGATTTAGGAACAACAGTTGGTTGGTCATTGATTGGTGGCGGAGGTGCAGTGGCCTTGATTGGAATATTTTTCAAATGCACCCAAGGCAAACCTAGTTTACCATTATCAGCAGACGCACATAAGTCAACTGCGCAGATTGATTTGCAAGATGAATCATTGATTGATGATCCAGTATTTCAAAGCTGGCCTAAGTGGATTAGTAAACATGTTAAAGTTCCTGTGTATCAAGGAATAGACAACATTTCTCCAATATCTAATATCCAACACTCAGTGAAAGCTCCCGTAGCTTTGATCGTAACAACATCTGGCACAAACTTTTTGTACATGAAATTAGATATTTACTACCAACCTACGAATCAATCATTTGAAACTCACGTTTTGGTTGCTCAAGATAAAAAAAACAACTCTCTTGTACTTTACCCAGAGGCCAAACAGCGCATCACGATTAATGGCAAAGAAATAAGTATTAGCATGTTTTTAGGTTTTCGCCATTTCACATATACATATAGCGGGGATGGAGAAATTGGTGGTCTGATCGATACCGAAATACATGGAGATTTAGCATCTGATCAAAAAACAAATCTTGCCTGGTTTCTGCAAAGGTTATTTACTAAGGATGGTTTAAAAATAGGTAAAGATGCATTCGTGAATCCCGACGACGATTTTGGAAATGTAAAAGTTTCAATTGCTAAGGCGTAAAAAAGAGCGGGGATAGGCTTTAAAGGGAAGAGGACGGTCAAAAATTTTGATTTTGTCCTCTTCTGTCCAAATTTCGGTACCCCAAGTGAGCGTACGCACGGTTTTGCCTGTTTCGGGTGCTTCAATGAACGTGTTTTCGTCGAGTTTCATGATCACATGGTTGATGCGGGTGTTTTTTGCCAGGAACAGCAAATCTGCTGGTTGAAGGTTTGTTGTGGGCTGGCTGACAAGATATTGGTCGTGCGCGTCACGAGGGAGATGGATTCCTTGTGCGCGGTAAAGCAAATGGATAAGACCTGAGCAATCCACACTTGAAATGGTATGAGATGTAGGGGAAGATCTACCGCCCCAAAGATAAGAGGCTCCTATGAAATGGCGAGCTTCTGCCACTATTTGTGCTCTATTTGGACTTTTGGGAATCAGTCTTGTGCCGTCAAGTTGAGAGGGGAGCAAAGTGCCGTATGAGTAGGTTCCAAATTTGGACATCACGTATGTGGAAGAGGTTGTGGATGCTTCTTGGACATCAGAAACATGGATCCAGCCTGGGTAGGGATGCCACCCTTGTTCTTGTGAAAAACGCAACTGTTCGAGAGCACCTATTTTGAGCCATTCTTTTTTTTCCTCAAGGAGTGTGACAATTTCACCAAAAAGGAGCTGAGTTTCTCTTTCATCTTGATGAGAATAATCGTCAGGCAAGACAGAGCCAGGCGTTTTTCTCAGATCAACCACAGGTTTAATCACTACCAATCTTGTGGCCACGCGGTGCGTATCCTTTCAAGAGCTTTTAAAATATGGGGACGGCTTCCAAAAGAGCTAAAGCGGAGATAGCCTTCCCCTTGGGAGCCGAAACCAATGCCGGGGGTAGCAATGATGCCAGTTTTTTCAAGTAGGGTTTGAAAAAGATCCCAGGAAGGCTTCGAGGCACATTTTACCCATAAATAAGGCGCGTTATCCCCTCCATATACTGTCAGATTTTGTCTTTGTAACTCTTGACGAATCAGTGAAGCATTTTCTAAGTAGAAGGCAAGCATCTGTCTCATCTCTTCAAGTCCTTCTAAACTCAAAGCTGCAAGACCTCCTGCTTGTGCAATCACAGAGGCGCCATTAAAAAAGGTTGTCACGAACCTGGTATAGTCTTTGTGAACGGGGTGGCCATTTTCAAATCGGAGTTTTTTGGGAATGATTGTCCAACCAAGACGGACACCTGTGAAACCAATGAGTTTAGAAAAAGAAGAGACTTCAATAGCTACTTCATCAGCCCCTGGGATTTCATAAATGGTGCGGGGAAGAGTGGGATCTTGAATAAAACCGCTGTAGGCTGCATCAAAAATGATAAAAGCTTTTTTGCTCTGTGCCCAAGAGACTAGGTCTTGCAACTGGGGCTTGGTGATCACAGATCCTGTAGGGTTATTAGGGGAACATAAATATAATAAATCTACATCAGCCAGCTTGGAAAGATCTGGAAAAAAACCATTTTCAGGTGTACAGGGGAGATAACTAATCGACCGATTTCCCACAACTGTACTAGTATCCACGTAAACAGGATAAGTGGGATTTTGCACCGCCAAAGCAGCTGTTTGGCCAAACAGCAATTGAAGCCTTCCAATATCACATTTAGCGCCGTCTGAAACAAAAATTTCATCAGGATCGATGAGATTTGGGTAAAAAACTTCCGTAATTTTTTCCCTTAAAAGAAACTCTCCTTGCTCCAAACCATACCCTTTGTAGCCCTCTCGGGTTCCCAGTTTTTCTGCTTGGTTCAGAAGGCCTAATGTCGCTGAACGTGTGAGCGGCTCTGAGGTATCCCCTATGCTCAAACTGAGAAGTTCAACTTCTGGATGATTTTGTTGATAATGACGAACCCTTCGCATCACTTCAGGAAAAAGATAGCTTTCACTTAAATTTAAAAAATGGGGATTTCGCTTCACCATTGTTGTTGCATATCTTTTAAAAGATTTTGAAACAAAGAGATCCATTTGCTGGAGAGGGGAGTCAAGGGAAGACGGGGGTTTCCAGAGGGAAGGCCAGCCAGAAGCATAAGTGCTTTTAAAGGGATTGGATTAGTCTCTACAACTAAGGCTTTAAAAAGGGGCGTCAGATCACCATTGAGCTTTTGAGCTGTTTTAAAATCGCCAAAATAGAGCTGTTTTACGGCTTCAGGGAAAATATTAGAGACACCAGAAATAACCCCATCCCCACCTAAACAGCGGGTTACAAAAGCCATGTTATCATCCCCCGCAAGGACAGCAAATTCGGGTCTTTCTTGTTTGATTGTCTGAAGGATTTCGCTCATGTGCAAGACACTGCCACTGGTTTCTTTAACCCCTATTACGCCAGGGAGTTGTGCAATCCGCTGTAGCGTTTGTATTTCGATGTTGATGCAGGTACGAGCTGGATTATTATAAACTACGATCGGAAGAGGGCTTGCACGGGAAAGAACTTCAAAATGGCAAAAGATCCCTTCTTGCGTGGGTTTGTTATAGAATGGGGTGATAATGAGTGCAGAGTCAGCCCCACACGCTTTTGCATGAAAGATATTTTCAAGGGTTTGAGTGGTAGAATAGGTGCCGCATCCTACCATGAGAGTGGGTTTGGTCCATTTTTCCCGAGCCGTTTTGATGATCGATTCTTTTTCTGAAGGGGAAAGTGTAGGTGTTTCGCCTGTTGTGCCAAGAACCAAAATCCCATCGATGTCCGCTTCTTCTTGCAAACGTACCAATTGTCTGAAACCTGCAAGATCGAGTTGATCTGATGTGTTAAAGGGTGTGATGAGCGCTGTGTAAATCCCCGAGCATATCATCGAGTGTGTACCATCCTATTTTTCCTTTGATCCAAGAAGCAGCAAATATTGCACCGGCTGCAAAACTGTCTCGGTTGTGCGCTTCATGGATGAGCCGAATTGTATCGTACGGGGAGTTAAAAAGAACCTCATGAATTCCAGGGATGTTTCCACAGCGCACGCTTGCAAAAGGAGCTGGCATATGAAGCGCTGCTGCGATCTCTTTCGCGGTCCCTGAAGGAGCATCTTGTTTTTGGTTATGGTGAAATTCTACACCTGCAACGGAATAGTCACTCAAGAGTTTTCTTGCAAAAATCAAAAGCTGCTTAAAATAAGCAACACTCAAAGAAAAATTGGGAGAAAAAAGAGCCGCTGTTTGGCTTTTTTCGACGAGTGAGCGGGCAATTTCGATCTGTTCATCCCATCCCGTTGTTCCAATGATAAGAGGGGTCTGGTGGTCGACGGACCATCTGACATGATCGAGAACAACATCAGAGTGGGAGAAATCAATGCAAACATCAGCATCGACTGGGTTAACTAAGTGATACCCTTTCTCTTTGGCTAAACGGGTAACAACCGTACCCATTTTCCCTTTTCCAAAAAGTCCAATTTTCATGCTAAAAAGCATAATCCAAGTACTCATTGAATCCAACACAATCATGCTGCGAGATCAAGATAAAATAGATGAGTGTTTCTGTAGGTTTTTTCCCATAATTCATGCAATTTAGCTTTTTGTTGAGGTGCCAAAGTGTAAAGAATCAAAAAACAATCGCGGTTGCGTGTAAAAGCAGAAATTGTCCAATTGGCAGAACCATTGATGAGGATTTTGTCATCTAGCCACGCAAATTTATGATGGAGAAGCCCCAGTCCCGAACTCAGCCTGACATCGATCCCTTCATGCCTTAAGTTTTCGATGGTATTGAGGCACACACCTGAACCCTGGCCACTATCATGGACTATTTGAACGCTAACTCCCCGTTGATGAGCTCGAATCACTGCTGCAGTAAGCTCTGGGTGTGTCCACGTGAACATCGCCACTTTAATGGTTTTTTCAGTTTCATCGATCAGTTGAACTAAACGTTTTAGGCCTTCTTTCCCTTTTTTAGGGCAATCCCAATATTCGATGTTTTGCTCCCCAATGGTAAAATAGGCATAAGGTTTTTCGTGAAAAATGGCAGATGCTAAGTCTTTATGGATCACACCTATAACGAGATTATCATGCAATTTCAGAGAATCGGCTGTCATGTTAGCAGACCCTATCCACACTTTCTCTTGATCAATTATCAAAATCTTTTGATGCATCAAACCGGCGCGTTTGATCCCTTGATTCACCACATTCATTTTAAGTTTTTGAAAACCAGTCTGATGAGTTGTTATGTCGTGGAGCACAGTCACTGAAAGCCCTTTTTCAGCCTGTTTGTTTAATGCAGCAATTAACTTCTCATCGCTTAAAGAATAAATAATTAAAAAAATAGAGTGCTCTGCACTTTGGATCGCTTCGACAAAGAGTTTTTCTAAATCATCCTGACACACATTCGCGTACAGAACAGGTAGCTCACCCGGCTTGATTTCTTCAAGCTCATGATTCTCAGCAAAATAAAATACTAAAATCGCAACGACAAAAGAAAAAAGAACACGGGCTAATTTTTTTTCAAACCGTTTTCGAGAACCTGCTCTTTTTTTTAACATAGCGGTAATACAAAATAGTGTAATAGATAGTATATGCGCAAGACAGCTGAAAAGGTAAAACATCTGTTTGTGAAAAAGCCTGCGCTTCTGATCACTGATGCAGCGTATCAATTGGCAAGCTTAAGGCATGCGCCAGAAATGGCAGATGTGATTTGGGAGGCGAAACGAGCCATGGAAAGGGGAGTGACCCCTGAGTCAAGCACCCAAGGGTCATGCGCCACTTTTTTTCTAAAAGACTGTGAACATCGACCCATCGCTGTCTTTAAAAGAGATCACTACTTACGGGAAGTTGCTGCCTATCGACTGGACTACGAACATTTTGCAGGGGTTCCTCCCACAGTGATCGCCACACTTGATCATCCTATATGGGGTGGAAAAGCGACAGGCTCCTGTCAATATTTTATCCCTGATGCTGTCGCTTGTGTTGCAGTTGAGCATACAGAAAGAGCCCATTTTTCCGCTGCGTGCGTTAGGCGCATTGCAGCTTTAGATATCCGTTTGATGAACGAAGATAGGCATACGTCCAATATTTTAGTCAGTGCGTGCAAAAGAGAGTTGATCCCGATCGATCATGGGTTTATTTTGGCGCATGATTTGAGCGATGTGCATTTTGATTGGCTCCCCTGGGAACAATCTACCACTCCCTTTAGTGAAAAAGAACTTTCTTATATTGCCCTTTTGGATCCTGAACGTGATAAAAACTTATTGCTCGAAGAGTGGGGAATAGAGGAACTACGGGCAAATCGCCTTTATGTGGCCACAGTTTTACTTCAATTGGGGGCTTTGCGCAACCTGTCACCGTTTGCAATTGGCAATATCTTATCGCGTAAAAGGCTTGGGATGCTTCAGAAAGATACAAACCCATCCATTTTTGAGTTATTACTTGATCAAATTAAACAGAGAAATCCAACTAACTGGACAATATTCTCCCGTTTTGTCTATGAAGAGGTACAAAGGACATTAGACCACTATGAGAAAACAGCTCCTTAATATGCAGACAGGTCAAGCCATTGTGGAATTTGAAGGGAAAAATACCCTGATCCACAATAAGTTCTTAGAGCAAGAGATGCGCACTCTTGGGATCATGGTCCCCCATGGTTTGCGGGGCATTTACCATGGCAAAGATTGCATTCTTCTCGATGATCCCGACTTTCAACAAGCTTTCCAAGAGATCTATTACCTCACTTCGATGAACCCTTCCCAATTTCGATGGGCTGATTCTCAAAGCTAAATTTTTCAAAAAAAAACTAGCTTCTTAATACGAAATTAATACTGATTATGTATAATTATTTCATTATTTAAAAAAAGGAGTTTATAATGGACAATGCCCACCCACTTTTGAACAAGCAAACTATTGATAATGATCAAGGTTTAACAAAAGAACAAACAAGCATCCCTGCATGGCTACCCTATGTGATTGCTTCCATCATGTTCTTTGGTGGATTAGGTGTAGCGGCAATTGGACTTTCTGGGTATTTAGGTGCCCTCCAAATGACTGACCTGGAAGCGATCATTGTGATGGGATCTGGCGGAGGAGCTGCTTTAATAGGCATAGTTATTGCCGGCGTTAATTTTTACGTTCATAGAGTAAAAAAGGCCGCTTCTGAAGATGAAGATCAAGTTCAAGCACCTAAAGCGGCACCCTCAAACACAATTGAACCCTACAAAACTGTATTTGGTACAAAAGAGTGGGAAGCTTTAGGAGTAACGGTCGCAGATAATGTAATGCCGGAACAACCGTTTGTGGCGGGTGACAACCAACAGTTTATGATGATATACCTGCCTGAATGGGTTGTTATCAACGGCATTAAACAACGATTTAATTTGAAAGCTTTGGAAGCGGAAGGCATTTTCCCTCAAGCATTCTTTAAAAATATTGATCCGCTTTTTAAAGCTGAAAACACTGATAAACCTCGGTGGATTAGAATTCAAAGTCAAATCGATCCTGAATACACGAATAAAACCCATTCTCAACAGCAAGAAAAGTTAGAAACTGTTGGATATGAAATGCCCAACGTGCTGGAGGTGGCTATCATGGTATTGATGTGCAAAAAATTTAGAGATTCGCAACCTGTCGAAGTGGGCATGCATGTCCGTTGTGCGGACAAACTTGATGATGACAAGTACCTTGATTTTGCGTGCAACTTTGATGATACGTTCAGCTTGCACTTTGAAAATGGATCTGGCACTAGTGAAAAGATTGGTACTGTTGGAGTTAAACGATTCAATTAGGTATGAGCATCGCCGCTATCTCCCATTTCTAACCCGGATGGGAAGTAGCGGTGCCATTTTTGGGTCACTTTTTGGGATGTATCGGGGTCACAGGTAAGCTCTGGGGGATATGAGCTTTTCATGCGCGCGTCAATCAAAATGGGGCCTGTGCGGCAGATATGGTTCCTGTAAATTTTGGAAGAAGCATGAATATCTGCTGCTGGCTCAAAACGGGTGAAGACTGTCCATAGAAAACTGAGTGAACTTTTAACCGTTTTTTCAGCATGGTCGACTAAGATTAAAAGTGGCCAATGGATAAAGCTGGAATGGGAAAATACGTTAGGATTGTTTCCTTGTAAGACAAGGCAGCCTGGGCAAAAAGGGATTGCCTTTGAAATCCCTTCAGGAAGGGAGCCATTGAATTGAGTGGGAAGATCCCTTCTTTTTTCTCCAGTTCCCAGCATGACACCGCGCGATCCTTTATTAAGGGAAGGGCCTGTATAATCGAGTGTATCCAGTGAAAGATTTGAAAAAATAAAAAGATCGGTTTCTGGACAAAACCGTTCCAAAATGGTTGTGAGAACGGCTTTGAAGTTGCGCAAATCGATGGATTGATCGGTAAGTAGTAAAAATTTTGTGAGTGAAAGTTGCCCCTCACCTAAAATGCGAAATGCGCTTGCCATGCTTTCCCGGTAATATCTTTCCTGTACAACAGCTGCCGAAAGGGAATGGAACCCTGTTTCTCCATAACTCCATAGAGATTTAACACCTGGCATGACCACTGGAAATAATGGAGATAACAGCTCTTGAAGATAGTCTCCGATATAAAAATCTTCCTGCCGCGGCTTGCCAACAACAGTTGCTGGGTAAATGGCATCTTTACGGTGATAGAGGGCTGAGCAGTTAAAAATAGGGAAATCATGTGCCCAACTGTAATAACCATAATGATCCCCAAAGGGACCTTCTAGGCGACGCTGATGGGGAGGAGCTTCTCCGATGAGGGCAAATTCACATTCTGAAATGACAGGATAAGGGGATATCTCTGTCTTTGCTGTTTTAAGTTTTTGTCCTTGCATGAGCCCTGCAATTAAGATTTCAGGGACGTTTTCGGGCAGCGGGGTGATTGCACTCAGCATCAATGCCGGCCCTCCCCCTATAAAGATATGAACGGGGAGGGGCTTATTTTGCTCTTCAGCCAAATGGAAGTGAAAACCGCCCCCTTTCTGGATTTGAAAATGTAAACCTGTGGTGGTTTTGTCGTATCGTTGAATTCGGTACATCCCCAGATTGGGAGGGCCTCCGCCGGGGGGTTCCGTATAAACTAATGGGAGAGTAATGAAATGTCCCCCATCTTGTGGCCATGTTTTTAATAAAGGGAGGATTTCCAGGTTGGGTGGGGAAAGCATTCTGTCCATGACAGGGGAATGAGACTGTTTTTTTGTCCCTAGGTGGAAAAGAGATTTAAGGGCTCTGCGGCTTTTCCATAAAGTGCTTAGCTTAGGAGGAAATTGGCCCGTTCCAATCTCAACCAGTTTTGCGATTGTTTTTTCTGGATGGTTAGGAAAAGCTAGATCGACCCGCTTTCTGGAACCAAAAAGGTTAGTCACAACAGGAAAAGGGGAGTTTTTAACCTTATGGAAAAAGAGAGCGGGCCCATCAGCCGCTGCAACACGTCTGTGGATTTCTGCAATTTCTAGAGCGGGGTCAACCTCCTCGTGGACATCTACAATTTCACCTTCTTGGCGTAAAACTTTAAGAAAATGGCGTAGATTGAGGAGAGGCTCCGTCACGTCAAATTTTTTGACCTTCTGCTCTCATTTCTTGAACGATCGTTTTTAAGCCCCGTTTGTCGATGGTGCGCATTGCTGCAGGACAAAGCTTTAAGGTGATAAAACGGTGCTCTTCAGCAAACCAAAAGCGCTTTTTAATAATATTTGGTAGAAAACGGCGTCTGTCTTTACCCACGATATTGAGCCCGATCCCTTTCTTTTTCTTTGCAATCCCACGGATCGTGTAGGTCATCCCTACAGATGGTCTTCTTCCTGTCACTTGGCATTTCTTGGCCATGATTGTCTCCTAATTTTAGAACAGAAACTATATCAATTTGGCACGTCTCTTGCAAGTTCTTTTATGTGGAAAATTTAAAGGTTGACTTTGCAGTGATTGGCTCAGGGCCTGCAGGGCAAAAAGCTGCTATTCAAGCTGCTAAGCTCGGCAAAAGCGTTGCCATGATCGAAAAAGATTTGGTGCCTGGGGGATACTGTTTGAATTCAGGAACGATCCCCTCTAAAGCCCTGCGAGAGGCGATCATCGATTTAACCCGCTATAATGAAAGAAGTTTTTATGGTTCTAGTTGTTTGCGAGATGTCACAATTGCCGATCTTACCTACCGGCTAAATACCGTTTTAGAAGCTGAACGTGCCATCTTGCTAAGACAATTTAAAAAAAACCGGATAAGTTATTTAAAAGGGGCAGCTTGTTTTCAAACCCCCCATACTCTTTTTGTAAAAGAAAGTGGGAAGATCACACACACACTTGAGGCAAGTAAAATTTTAATCTGCACGGGATCGGAGCCCCGTAATCCACTCCATGTTCCTTTTGATGATGAAGTGATTTTAGACTCTACCCGCTTACTTGCAATCAAAGATGTCCCTAAAACTATGATCGTTTTGGGAGGGGGAGTTATTGGTTCTGAGTATGCAAGCTTTTTTGCAACATTAGGCTGCAAGGTGCTCGTTTTAGACAAAAAAGAGCGTTTACTTGCCAATCTAGATGCTGAGATCGGGACCCATCTTCAGGTGGGTTTAAAAGATATTGGACTTGAATTTTTGCCAGGAAAAATCCCTGTACATATCGTTCGAAGGGGGCAAAAAGCTATCGTGAAATGTAGCGATGAGACCACCTATATGGCAGATGTTTTGCTTTATGCACTTGGTAGAGAAGCGCAGGTAAAGAGCCTACAGATCGAAAAGGCACACGTTGAAATCAATGACAGGGGATATATTCCGGTTAATGAACATTTTCAAACGAATGTACCCCATATTTATGCCGCTGGAGATGTCATCGGGTTTCCAGCCCTTGCCTCGACAAGCATGGAGCAAGGAAGACTTGCTACCCGTCACGCATTTGGGGCTAAAACACATCCCTTTCCCACCTTTTTCCCCATAGGAATTTATACGATACCTGAAATTTCTTATTGTGGTTACACAGAAGAAGAACTCATCCTCAAGGGGATTAATTACGAAATAGGGCGGGCGTATTATTATGAGATTGCAAGATCACATATTTCGGGAAGCAGTCATCTTGGAATGTTTAAAATTCTTTTCAACCGAGAAACTCTCGAGCTTTTAGGAATTCATATTTTAGGTCGCAATGCCACGGAGGTGATCCACATCGGGCAAGTGGCTATGTCCTTTAAAGCAACCCTCGACTATTTCGTCGACCAAGTTTTCAATTATCCCACTTTTGCGGAAGGGTATCGAATCGCTGCGCTAAATGGCCTAAATAAAGTAAAATCGGGGGCATGAAATGTTTGATCCCTATTTTGCTAGCGCTAACCCCGCATCATGTCATTTATCATAGTCTTGACCCTCACTCTGTGTCCCAGGCGCTTGCTTTTTGTGAGCTTTATCCAGAAACTGAAGAATCTTCTCTTGCCATGCAGCGGGCTGTCCAATTATTGAAAATGCCTTCTGAGCAATCGGTTCCAAAACTTTTTCCATTGATCAACCGCTTAAAGGGCTCATCGACTGTTTTTTCCGAAGAAGAGCTTTTATTGATAGAATCGCTCGCAGCAGGTTTGCCGAATCGTCAACTCAAAGGGTATGCCGTACAATCTGAAGCTGAAATGATCACTTTGAACACAGAAGAGGTGGATTTAGGATTTGCCTTAATTTTATCTCAATTGGCGGGTGCAGAGGATGCTTTTTTTCAAGCGCGCTGCTACTCAGCTATGTTGGATTTGATGGCTCTACAGATTATTTCACGATTGCCCCCCGAAGCCACTGCGTTCCAAAAAATACAGGAAACAAACCGTTTGATCTTCGAGCAGATGCATTTTCGGTTCCCCCCTCATTCTGTGTATGCTGAAAATATTGATCTTTATACCTTTCTTCCCTCCGTGATGGATAACCATTTAGGTGTTTGCTTGGGTGTCACTGCACTTTATTTGGCAATTGCTCAACGGATTGATCTGCCGCTTGAAATCATTACACCTCCAGGCCACATCTACGTGCGCTATCGATCTGAAGGCAAAATTCTTAACATCGAAACAACCGCTAGGGGCGTACACATGCCCGATGAAACCTATTTGAGCCTGCATAACCCTTCTTTGCAGGAGCGGCCCCTGAAAGAAGTGATCGGAATGACCCATGTTAACCAAGCTTCAACCTATCTGTATAAAGGAGATTTCCTCAAAGCAGCGCAAATTTATGAAAAAGCCCTTCCCTACATGCCAGATGACCCCCTTGTTAAAGAGCTTCTGGGCTATAGTTATCTGTTTATTGGAAAAAAAGAGGAAGGGGAAGCCCTCTTAAAAGGAATCGGTCCGGGGATGAATGGGATTGCTGAAGATTATTTAGCAGGAAAAGTAGACTTGGAGGGGATGAAAGCTGTTTTTGTATTAGTGGATGAAACACGCGAATCGCTGCTTCTAAAGCAAAAAAAGCTGGAAGCTGCTTTGAGTCAATTTCCCCAATTTCGGTATGGCCTTCATCAGTTAGCTGTGGTTTGGGTGCAACTTAACAGAGGACGAGAGGCCATAGATGCTTTAAAACGTTACTTTGAGATCGACCCCAATGACCCAGTAACAAATTATTATCTTTCTGTTTTGCATGGTGAACGGCATGATTTTAAAAATTGCTGGCGCTATTTGAAATGTGCTGAAAAGTCCCTTGACCAAGATCAATTTTCACCTAAACCTTTGCGTGAGCTGCGCCGCACTCTCATGCAGCTTTGCCCTGAATAAATATGAAATGTGTGACACTTAAAAAAGGTAGGGATTGGTCTACCTTGCAAAGACATCACTGGATTTTTTCAGGAGCGATCGCAAGCTATCCTGAAGGTTATTTCGATGGGGAACTCACTCCCATCTGTAGTGCAGAGGGAGTTTTGGTGGGGCACGGATTTTTCAATCGGAAAACCTCTTTAGCGGGCAGGGTAGTAAGTTTTGGTGACGAAGAAGTTTATGCAGCTTTGATACGCACACTCAAAGCAGCTCTCCAGCTGAGAAATCCTTTGATCCACTCCAATGAGACAACAGCATTTCGCATCATCAATGGAGAAGGTGATGGCTTTCCCGGGCTTGTGATTGATAAATATGGGCCCTATTTAGTGACTCAAACGGGTGCGCTTGGAATGCGTAAACTCCTTCCCTGGCTGATAGAGCAATTAAAAAACCTGCTTCCCTTTGAAGGCATTTATGATAAATCAACAGGTAGTTCTCTTAAAGAAGAGGGGATCGAGCCCCGCACAGAAATTTTGTGGGGAGCGGTTCCTGAGCGTCTTGAGATTTTAGAAGAGAATATCCGTTTTATTGTAGAAATTAAAAAAGGGCAAAAAACTGGTTTTTTCCTCGATCAAAGAGAGATGCGCAATTGGGTAAAAACCCTCTCTAGAGGAAAAAAAGTGTTAAATGGCTTTTGTTACACTGGGGGATTTTCTCTAGCAGCACTCTTTGGAGGTGCTGCGCGGGTTGATTCTGTGGATATTTCAGGGCCAGCTCTTCAAATATGCCGTGAAAATGTCCTTTTGAATGGGTTTGATCCAAACGAACATGGATTTTATCAAGCCGATGTCTTTGACTTTTTGGATCAAAAACAAAGTGAATACGATCTGGTGATTTTGGATCCCCCTGCATTTGCTAAAAAGAAAAAAGATATCCCAGCTGCCCTTAAAGGATATCAACGGATCTTTAGTCAAGCGATGCGCACAATGCCTTCAGGAAGCTATCTTCTGATGTCATCTTGCTCCCATTATATTAACCAGGACCTCTTTGAAAATTGTGTCCGCGAAGCCGCCCTTCGAGCCAACAGAACTTTCCGCATTATCGGCCGCCATCGCTTAGCGTCCGATCACCCTGAAAACCCCTTCCACTCCGAAAGCGCCTATCTAAAAAGCCTATGCGTTTTTTTAGACTAATTGGGACAAAAAGGTACGAGCAGGAACCAAAATAGGAGCCAGTTCGTCAAAACAATTTTTTTGGACAAATGGCAAATCGAATGCCACTTGAAAAGCATGGGGCGCTTGAGTGGCTTTCTGGAAATGGTGCAAAGCGGATGAAACACCTTTAGCTTTTGTTTTAACTTCTACAAGAAACCAAGGTTTGTCATTTTTCGTGACAAGGAAATCCACTTCGATTTGATCCTTTGTACGCAGATAATAAAGTCCATATTCACCCATTCCACAGTCTGTCCAAAAGTGAACCGCTTTGAGCAAATGGCAAGCCACAAGATTTTCATAACGATGCCCTTCATCATCAACAAGCGACCAGTCCCACAAATAGAGCTTTGGTTCTTTGATAAGGGAGCGAGTAATATTTTTTGACCAGGGATGAATTGAAAAACAGTAATAAAATGATTTAAGCACTTCAATCCAACGGCGCACTGTGTCTATGCTCACGCCAACTCGTTGGGCCAAAGATTGATAGCTTAAAGATTGAGCGGCTTGGATTTTAAGAATTTCAGCTAAGAGCTCCAGCTGCCCTAATTCTTGAATGCGGGTGCTATCCCGAATATCTTCCCGAAAAAGTTGCTCTTTTCGAAGCGTTCGTAACCGGTTGGAAAAAGCTTTTGAGCGTTGAATGAAGGGTTCAGGAAAGCCGCCATACTCCAATAGAGCATTCCAATCTGCATCGTTAATCGGTTGGGGGACACCTATTTCATTGTCTATGATGTGAGGAGTCAAAATTTCTGCTATACGACTATTTTACGACATATCGTATTTTAGTCGCGACTATTTTACGACATATCGTATTTTGGTCGGTTTTTCGTAAAAATAGACCCCTTTTCGAAACTAAGATTCATGCCTCTGTCTTTGCCTGTTCCGCCCTCAACTTGCACTCGCTGCATTTTTTCTTTGAAATCTAAAAAAGATCTGGTATATACCTTTTTTTTTCTATATCAATTTTCAAAAAACGAGGATTTGAGTATGAAGAAAATTTTTTCTTCTTTGTTAATGACACTAACCATGCTTTCTGGTACGGCTTTTGCTGATTGCCAAAATGATTGCTGCAGTCAGTGTTTTCGCTCCCTAGTATGCTCAGGGGGACCTTACATTGGGGTTACAGGCCTTTACGTTGTACCCAGTGAAACCGGACTTGGTGACTTTACAGATAGTTGGCAATATGCTGATGCAACATCGGTGACCTCTTTAAGCAAACCCTCTAAAGCACGTTATAAAGGCGCAGTGGGTGTTTTGTTTGGGTACGATATTCCCTGCACAGCAAATAATCTAGAAGTTGAGTATGTGCATGTAGATAATTCTAAACACAATGTCAATGGTTCTGAAGGTGCTTTCAGTTTTGGGAGTGTGTTTTTTAATTTAGTCGTTGACAATCCAGCCGCAATAGGTTTAGTGAGTGATGCTCACTTGAACTATTCGTTGAATCAAGTGGATGTCCGTTTAGGTCACCGTTTTATTGGAGCGTGTAACCGCCTCATACTAAACCCTTCCTTTGGTTTCCGTTACACAAACTTGCGTCACGACCTGACTTTTCTTGTAGGCAACGTGAAAAGCACCTATAGAGGGATCGGTCCCTTGCTTGCCCTCAATGCTCAGTATAGCCTTTGGAAAAAATTGTGGCTCGCTGCGCGCTTTGATTCTTCCGTACTGATGGGAAGAGGCAACGCCCACTCTATTTTGCGCGGATTTGGACCTGATGCCAAGTTTGTATCTCCAAATAGAGACCGGGTCATTTACACGTTTGGTGGTCGCATTGGGCTTGCATACGACTTTTGCCTATGTGGATCAAGATTGGACCTCGAATTAGGTTACCAAGCTAATATCTACGTAGGTCCATTTGATACGCTCACAGGATTAGTAACACCACCAACAGCATTAGGCCAAAGGATCCATTCTATCGATACCAACAATTTCGCATACTCTGGACCTTATCTTACTTTAAACTGGGGTTTACACGGCCGCAGATAGTCATTACGAAAATTGTCCATAAGTCAGCGCTAAGCCGCAATTGTGGTTTAGCGCTTTTTTTTATGACAATCTTGAAAAGCGCAGTTTTTTGAGTATAATGAGCAAAACGGGGTTTGGTTATGGCAGAATATTCCGAAGCGGCTCAGAGCGCTATTCAAAAAGCCTTTCAACTAGCACAAAATAGAAAAAATACTGAGGTGACTGATAATCACCTTCTTTTAGCTTTCTTGGAAGACCCACAAGGTTATTTCAATACCATCCTAAAAGAGCTCAAAACAGATTCCGATGAGCTAAAGAGTCAAGTCGAAAACTCCTTAGCCCGGTTGGCAACTTTTTCAGGTGAAGGGGGAGAGCCCCAGCCGTCTCGCGGTTTGCAAAACCGGGTGAATGATGCACAGAATTTTGCTAAAGAGATGCATGACACTTACGTTTCGAGCGATCATTTTTTATTGAGCTTTTGGAAAGGGGTGGAAGAACCCTTTGCTTCCTGGAAAAAAAGAACTGGGATTTCTTTAAAACATTTGCAAGAAGTGATTCAAAACATACGAGGAGAGCGCCATATGGATTCCCCCACCGCTGAAAGCAGCATGAAGAGCTTAGAGAAATACTGTAAAAACTATTCCAGTTTGGCTCGCGCGGGTAAATTAGATCCTGTAATTGGACGTGACGAGGAGATCAGACGCACCATTCAAGTACTCAGCCGCCGCACGAAAAATAATCCGATGTTAATTGGGGAGCCGGGAGTGGGTAAAACAGCAATTGCGGAAGGTTTAGCACAGCGGATCTTCCAGCATGATGTCCCTGAATCATTGAAAGACAAGGAACTAGTTGCGCTAGATATGGGAAGTCTCATCGCGGGAACCAAATTCCGTGGGGAATTTGAAGAAAGGCTAAAATCGATTCTTCAAGAAATTGAAAAAAGCGAGGGAAAATTCATCCTTTTCATCGATGAGGTGCACACTCTAGTGGGAGCTGGCGCCGCTGAAGGGGCCATGGATGCCGCGAATTTACTTAAACCTGCATTAGCACGGGGTACACTACATTGTATCGGGGCAACCACTCTTAATGAATATCAAAAACATATCGAGAAAGATGCTGCTTTAGAGCGCCGTTTTCAACCTGTCTACATTGCTGAGCCTTCTTTAGAGGACGCCATCGCCATCTTACGGGGCCTTAAAGAGCGGTATGAAATTTATCATGGAGTCCGGATCACAGAAGGCGCTTTGCATGCAGCCGTGCTTCTTTCAAATCGCTACATTTCCGATCGTTTCTTACCGGATAAAGCGATCGATCTGATCGATGAGGCAGCCAGTTTAATCCGAATGCAGTTGGGATCAAGACCGCTTCCTATCGATTTAAAAGAGAGAGAAATGGCTTCATTGATTGTGAAGCAAGAGTCCCTTAAACATGAAGATACCCCATCCGCACAAGCTGAGCTTAAAACATTGGAGAAGAAAATTGCCGATTTAAAAGAGGAATTAGTGCTTTTACGTCAAAGATGGGATAACGAGAAAAAAGTTCTTACCGCTCTGAAGGAAAAGAAAGATCTCTTAGAAAAACTACGCTTTCAAGAAGAAGAAGCAGAAAGAGCTTCTGATTATAATAAAGTGGCTGAACTACGTTACAGCCGTATTCCAGCTCTCCAAAAAGAAATTGAAGAGGTAGGGCAAGAGCTCAACAAAAAAGAGAATCGTCTTCTACAAGAAGAGGTAGATGAGTCTTTGATTGCGCAAATTGTTTCTAAATGGACTGGGATTCCTGTGCAAAAAATGCTCGAAGGGGAAGCGGGGAAACTTCTGCATTTGGAACAAACTTTAGAACAAAGAGTTGTAGGTCAGCCTTTTGCTGTGAAAGCTGTCAGTGATGCAATCAGGGCTTCCCGAGCCGGTTTAAATGATCCAAACCGTCCGATTGGAGTGTTTCTCTTTTTAGGACCTACAGGCGTTGGTAAAACGGAACTTGCTAAAGCTTTAGCAGAGCAGCTTTTCAACAAAGAAGATGCCATGATCCGTCTCGACATGTCTGAATACATGGAAAAGCACACCGTTTCAAAACTCATTGGCTCACCCCCCGGGTATGTTGGCTACGAAGAAGGAGGGCAGCTTTCAGAAGCGATCAGGCGACGCCCTTATGCGGTTGTCCTTCTCGATGAAATCGAAAAAGCGCACCATGATGTCTTCAATATTTTGCTGCAGATTTTTGATGAGGGTCGCTTGACCGATAGTAAAGGGCGCCGCGTGAATTGCCGCAATGCACTTTTTATCATGACTTCTAACTTAGGCTCACAGCAGCTCATGGAATCTCTCGAGAAAAGGAGGGGGGACCTAACAAAAGAAGAGGTTTTGGCAACAGTTGAACCGATCCTATCACACCATTTCCGTCCTGAATTTTTAAATCGTCTCGACGAAATCCTGCCATTTTTGCCTTTACACGAAAGGGATATGGCCAAAATTGTCGAAATTCAAATGGGTTATGTTGTGACAAGGCTGCAAGAACGCTTTATCCATCTCACATGGGATGAAGCCGTAGTCCACCACTTAGCTAAAGAAGGTTATGATCCAGCATTTGGTGCCCGTCCTCTCAAAAGACTTATTCAGCACGAAGTAATTGGCAAACTTTCCCGTGCACTCCTAGAAGGTAAAATCGTCGCCAACCAAGAAGTGAAATTGATCATGAAGGGCGGCGAAATCACCTTGTTATTGGACTAAAGATGTGTTTTTCAGCAAAAGCTAGTTTTACCGCAGCGGCCGTTTTGGTAGTGATGGGAGCTTTGCTAATGAGACGCCCTTATGATAGGCGTTTGGTATTTTTAACCCTCATCCCTTTCTTTTTTGCAATACAACAAGCGGCTGAAGGCTTTTTATGGCTCAAAGTAACGCCAGATGTTTCGAAATGGGTGTTCTTATCTTTTGCGTTTGTAGTTTGGCCAATATGGATCCCTTTTTCTTTTTGGTATGCAGAAGAGACGCCTTTTAGAAAACAAGCAATGGCCTTTTGTTTGGGAATAGGCTTGGTAGTCGGTTTTCTTTTGGCAATGGCAATTCCTCACGTGCAAATATACGCAACGCAGCATATCCAATATATTTATTCTTACACAGGGTTGGGAGTCTTTTATATGATAGCAACCCTTCTTCCCTTTTTTTTATCTAGTCTTTCAAAAGCCTGGGCTTTGGGCTTTCTATTCTTGCTCTCTGCTTTGATCGTTCTCTGGGTTGAGAGAACTTTCTTCATCTCAATCTGGTGTTTTTTCTCAGCCTTGATCAGCTTAGGCCTTTTTTTTATAAAAAAAGGGGAGACATCTTAAAAAATGCTAGTGTTTGATTGATCGTTTTTGTATTTTGGTGAAATTTTTTAAGAGACTGAAGCTCAACTTTTAGATCTGTTAAATCATCTTTTAGTGAAGTTCTTCCCATACCAGATAAAGCTTCTATGTACTGTTCTAATTCGGCTATTTTATTTTCTCTTTCCTTTAAAGTTAACTCATGAGGACGCAGATCAAAATGAGAAATAAATGATGCTTTTGTTTGGGGCTTCATATCATGAGTCTTTTCATAGTTAACAACATTTGCATAAGCACTATGCAAAAGACCTAATGTCGCTACACCGACCAAGCAACTAGCGAAAGTCACAGCAACTTTGGCAGCTGTATTTTGCCAATTTCTTTTGCCAGAAAGACCAAGAGGATCAAAAAAATAACCTAAACCTTCACTGATGGCAGATGTCATAATGACCTTTTGTTTAAAAAAATTAAAATAATTATATATTAAATTTATTTATAAATCAAATATTTATTGTATTTAATAAACTATTTATAATTAAAGATTTCAAAAATTTAAGATCCTTATAAAAACATGAAGTTTCTATAAAGAAGCTTGATGTAAAGATTTGTACCCTATAAAATGTTTAGCATGTCAAATCTTTCAAGTCCCACGTCAGATATAGTGCGAAAATATACTGCTTGCGGGATAGCGGTTGGCATCATTTTTATTTTAGATGGAGTATTTGTTACTCTAGTAAAATGTTAAACACGATTATCAATTCTATTCTTGGGATGCATATGCTTTTATGTACGTCATTAGCTGTTCAGCAAAGAGGTATTTTTTATCAGTACCGGTCAGCTCAAATGGAAGTGGCACAACACCCACTTTCGATCCGTGCCGTTGATATTTCTTTAACACTACGAAAAATGCTGCGTGGCTGCGATAAAGAGAATTTTTTTGATATTTGGGCGATGAGAAGGTTTGTCGATTCATCTCTCGCTAAGGAGGGATATACCAATAGGTTGTGTTATGCTAAGCTAGAGGCAGATCAATCACCTGTTTGGCAGGTCACTGCATATCCCAATTTACCTGCATGGGCGAACTATTGGGTGATCAAAAAAATCTATAGCGTCTTTCAACAAACAAAGGTATTATTCCGTACTTTTTTCCCAGCCACAAAGCTTTCAGATACAGCTTTTGAAAAAGAGCGGATCTTTTGGAGTTTGCAAGAATGTGAATTGCAATCCACAAATGGTCAATATCATGGGAAAGGGGCGCTTACTCAAAAAGAAGTGATTGATAAACAGATTATCTATCCAAATGTGTTGACCTCTGAAGAGAGTGAAATTCTTCTTCTTTATAACTATGCCCCCTTAAGAACTGGCGGTGAGCAAATGCATTTTTTGCTCATTCCCAACCCCTCCCATCCGGCAGAACATTTTCTTGAACTGAACAGTGAGCAGTACACCCAAGTTTTGGCATTGGCTAAAAAAGTGACACTTTGGGCTAATGAGACATTCCAGGGGCAAGTTGTTGTTCATTTCTTTGACAAAACGGGTGAGATGGCGGGTCAAACTCAACCCCTCTACCATGCCCATCTGATCATCGTAAAAAAAGGGGAGGAAGAACTATGGGGAAGACTCGCGATGTTTTTCAGGATGTTTTTTCCCCCCAGCCCTTTAGCTTCTGATGAACTTGAAAAAAGAGTCACTCATTACAGAGACACCTTAGGTAAATCAATTAGATCTTAAGTTTTTTGCGGGTAAATAGCTTGGCAATTTCTTCAAGGCTTTTACCTTTGGTTTCAGGAATTAAAAAGTAAATGAAGGCAAAGCAGCCAATGCAGATGAGTGCATAGAATAAAAATGTCCAACTCAATCCCCAGCTTTCAATGAGAAGGAGAAAGGTTAGAGAGACAATGTAGTTAAAGAGCCAGTTGAAAAAAAGGGCCAATCCCATAGCCATTCCGCGGATATGAAGCGGAAAGATCTCAGATAGCACCACCCAAGTCACGGGCCCAAGGCTGATGGCAAAACCAATAACATAGGCAATGGTGCTGATCAAAGCGATCTGTTGCCCCCCTTCGATCTTTGAGCTTAGCCCAAGGGCAATTAAAGATAGCGTCATGCCAAAAACACCGATTAGAAGGAGGATGCGCCTTCCCACCTTGTCAACAAGCCAAATGGCAACCAAGGTTGCAAGGCAATTAGCAATCCCTACGATTAAGGTGGAAATAAGGGCTGATTCTGCAGACACGGCACCGGAAGTTTTAAAAATGGTAGGTGCATAGAAGATAATCGTATTGATCCCAGTGATTTGCTGAAAAATACTTAACCCGAGCCCAATCAATACCACGTAAATAACATGTTTGTCTAAACCTCTTTTTACCTGAGCTTTCACAGTGCTTTCGATTTCCGATATGTGTGTTTTCCACTCGACATCACGGCGTAGTTTGGAAAAGGCTTGAGCTGCTCTTTTCAAATGCCTTTTTTCAATTAACCAAGAAGGGGACTCGGGAATGAGTATGACTGTAATGAGTTGTAAAACGGCAGGAATGAAGCTTAAACCGAGTACAAAGCGCCAACCTTCTGAATGGGCAAATAAGGCATTCACACCATAAGCGACGACAATACCAATAGTGATCATCATCTGATACAGGCAAACGAACCTGCCTCGATAATGGGGAGGGGCCACTTCAGCCAAGTAAATAGGCACAAGGACACTGGCCAAGCCAACACCAAAACCACTGATAAATCGTGCGATGAGAAACATGACATAGGTTTTTGCAGTTGCAAGGAGGATGGAACCAATGATAAAAAAGGCTGCGTTGATTAATAGAAGCAATTTTCTTCCCCATTTATCTGCCATAGGGCCACTCAAAAGAGCACCTGCAATGCCTCCCAAAAGTAAAATGCTGATCAGGAATCCTTTTTGAAACAATTCGAGATGGAAAGTTTCGGCTAAAATGTCGAGAATGCCAGAGGTAATTGCTGCATGATAACCAAATAAAAAACCCCCGATCGAAGCCACAAAGATAACGAAGAGTGCAAAGGGGGAATAACGATCTGGAGGGGCTTCTATCTTTTTGCTGCACATAGACCTTTTCTAATAGCACACCTTTTTTAAATCAAAGCAATTTTGTGTCTATCCTAAGCTCCCCGATGGCGGAAATGAAACAAAATTGAAATTAATTATGTTTAAAAAAATAAAATTTATTTAATAATTAACTTAATAGTTAATTAAAAAAAGGGGAAGGGGTGTCTAAAAAATTAGCAGGCAAGGTTGCCATCGTGACCGGGGCTTCGAAAGGAATTGGCGCTTCCGTTTCAAGATATCTTGCAGCCGCAGGTGCATCTGTCGTTGTCAATTATGCTTCCGATCAAAGTGGGGCTGAAAAAGTTGTCAAAGAAATTGAGCAAGAAGGGGGAAAAGCTATTGCTGTAAAAGCAAACATGACAAATCAAGGGGAGATCAAACGGCTATTCTCCGAGGCAAAAAAAGCTTTTGGAAAGATCGATATTCTCATCAACAATGCAGGTGTCTATTCTTTCTTTCCAATCGAAGAGCTAACTCCTGAAAAGTTTCATAAACAATTTGATTTAAACGTATTAGGGTTACTTCTTGCCACGCAAGAAGCTGTTGCTTATTTTGGAGATTCTGGCGGATGCATCATCAATATGAGCTCGATTGCCAGTACAGCTTCAACTCCAACAGGTTCAGTTTATTGTGCAACTAAAGCTGCGGTCGATGCCATCACACGTACGCTTTGCCATGAATTGGGTCCTCGCAAAATCCGAGTGAATTCAGTCAATCCTGGAATGGTAGAAACTGAAGGGACCCATTCAACAGGAATCATGGAAAGTGATTTCCGTAAAAACGTTGAATCTCTTACTCCTCTGGGTAGAATTGGCGAAGTAAAAGATATTGCTCCTGCTGTTGTTTTTTTGGCTTCAGATGAGGCGTCATGGATTTCTGGCGAAACTTTCTTCATTTCAGGCGGCTATAGAGGACTTTAGAAAATACGCTTGGCTCCAGCAACGGGATAGAATCTTCCGCAATCTTTGATTTCTTCTTCACCAAAGCAAAAGATAATTAAACGATCGCCTGTTTTGGGTTGTCCAAAGCCGCCCACAAAGACAGATTTGCCCTCATCCACTTTTTCGATACAGCGGGTATAATCCCAAGGATCATCCCCATACAATCGCTCTCCAGTATAGGCAAAGACCATCAGGTTAAGCACAATAGCCTCGATCATAGTTGGCATCGTGCAACCTCTACTTTCCACTATCCCTTTTTGGGCTTCATAATCTACTGTGCTACCCGGGATAGAAGCTCTATCTAAAAGGACCCATCCAGGAGAAGCAGCAACATCTCCTAGTTGTGCCTCAAGTTCTCGATTGATAAAATCTAATAAGTGACCATTAGTTTTTATCAAAACGTTAAGAGTCAAATCTTCTGGTTCGCCACAATTAACCCGGATTTTTTGCGGGATATAAAAAAGCACTTTATCTTTTTGACTTAGATCAACTTGTGGCTGTGGAGGAACTTTATCCTGAACTTCTATATTCCAAATCTTCCATTCGCTAGGTCCATACACTGAATCGTCTCGTTTAGATTGAATGATTTCTTTTTGCTCTGCTGGACTCAATGGTCCAGTTTTTTTAGGATTTGCAACATCTGTATGCACATCATTTTGTTGCTGAGCATCATTTGTTCGATTTTTTGCAGCACTCATCATGCCTATAACTAATAGGATGATTCCGCCCCCGCCGCCAGCCCCCATCATGATGATGGCTTCGATTTGATCTATACAGCTAAGGACGCCAATCTGGAAATAGGCAGCCACACCAGTCGCTCCTACTCCAAGGCACAAAATGATGGCAATAGCAAACCCATATGTACCCCATTTTGAAGGGGGATTAGACACAGAGGCATTTACAACGTCCGGCGATCCTTGCTGATAAATATGCATACAAATACTCACTATTGTATTTAATTAAAGATAAATTATACAGGAATCAGATTAATTTTTCATTAAGATTAAAGAGCCCTATTAAAGAGCCATAGGTAATTGGTTAAAAAGTGGAGGTATGAAATAACCACATACGCATCAGACTAACTCATCTGATGAGAGGATTTTGGGAAAAGGTAGCTCATTTATTTGTCGGGGTAAGTGTAACCCTTACCCCTGCAACCCCTTGAGACTCAGTCGCAAAGCCAGATTGCACCGCAGCAGAGCCGCAAGGCGTTGGGGACTAGTGTTCTACACAGTCCCCCTGCGAGGACGCAATATGACAAAGCGAATGAGGCTCAAGGGGTTGCGGGGACAAGGGTTTACCTTGTCCCGACAATAAATGAGTTAATCTAAAATCTCTTTGTCTAGTGAGTTAGTCTGATGCGAATGTGGTTATTTCATACCTCCATTTTCTGAGCGGTTACGAGGCCTAGGGTCATTTAAGGATATTGATCATTTTTTCTTTTAAGGGGATGTGGTCGATGATCTGCTCAATGGTGGGTTTGAAACGGTAGGTCCAATTGGTGTCGAGGATTTTGCCGGGGATGTTGATCCGCTCATTGTGGGGGTTTTGGGAGACTAGGGTGGGTAAAAGAGCGAGGTATTCTTGAAGTAGATTGATATGAAAAAGGCTGCCAGAGTGGTGAGAGTCGTGTAAAATTTCTTCTTGATGGTCTAATGACAGGAAAGGGGCGTAAGGCCATCCCTTAAATTCTGCAAAGAGCTTGGCCTCTTTCGGGAAATGGCGCCACCATAATTGCAAGGTGTCTGAGTCGTGGGTAGAAACGGTTGTCATTGTCATTGCAGGGTACTCATTGACTGGAATATAACCCTCATCACTGTCCCACCTCCTTTCCCAGCGCATCACCTTAGTTCCACAAATCCCAAGTTGATAGAGGCATTGCTTGACATTTGTGGGCACTAAACCCAAATCTTCTCCAATCGGTAGGATTGGCGCCGCTGCCAGCATCATCTCCATCAAATTTTTTCCATGCGGAATCCATTCGTGTTCCTCTGAAGGCATAAAAACTCCCTCTACAGCAGGCTTGCCAAGCGCGATGGCCCAAAGGCGGAAAAAACCTACTACGTGATCGATCCTGTAAATATGGTAAAGATGGGAGGCTAAAAGAAGACGTCTTTTCCACCAGTTGTAATCGTCTTTAGCCATCTCTTCCCAGTCATAAACAGGGAAACCCCAGTATTGTCCTACACGAGAATACATATCAGGTGGAGCACCTGCTGCTAAATGGAGGAAAAAATAGTTGCGATGATGCCACACATCAGCGCTATCTTTATTGATCAAAATGGGAATATCTCCTTTAAGATAAACGCCTTTTTCGTTAGCAATCTGTTTCACTGCTTCAAACTGTTGAAAACACAAAAATTGAAGAAAGGTATGAAACTGACAGGTTTGTTTGTGTTCGCTAAGAAGTTCTTGATAGGCACCCTCTGAAGGGCTTTTCATGGATGTTGGCCAATCTTCCCAATTTTTCCAGTAATTGACCTCTTTTAGGGATTTGAATAAAGAATAAGGCTCTAGCCAATCTTGATTCTCGGCCACAAATTTGAGATAAACTTCAGAAATAGAAATCGAGTGATAGGTGTGGGAAAAATATTCCCGTAAAAGTGCAAACTTAAGTTCTCTGACTATATGGTACTTTATCCGTGTCGTGCGGCCCCAGTAGCGAAGCTTGGACAATTTTTCTTGATACTCGGGGACCATTTCAAGTCCAGGCAATTCTGATACGCTCAAATGGATAGGATTTAAGGCGAACGCTGAAATGCTATTATAGGGACTTGTTTCAAGCCCAGTGTCATTGAGCGGTAAAAGCTGGATCACATCCATGCCAAGACTGCGGCACCATTCAATTATCGGAATTAAATCGTAAAATTCACCGATGCCGCAACTTTTCTCCGAGTGAAGAGAAAAAAGGGGAAGACAAATACCGTGATGGTGATGGATTCCAATCTGTTGCCATTGTTTTCCAGCGGGTGTTTGCAACAGATCGTTAGGGGTCATGGCTTCAATCCATAGATCCGACCACCGGTGCTCTGTTGGCCTTCAATTGTTATCTGCGGCATATCACCCCTCGCTAGTGCCAATTTCCAGATGGACGCATGCTCTCGGAACTGCTGCAAAAAAGCATGAAGCTTTTCTCCAGTCAAAAAAGCTAAATTTAGAAATTGAAAGAGAACTAATGTGTCATTCTTTTCACTAAATGAGAGAATCCCTTTAGGGGAGGTAACAGTTCCATTCACACGTAAAGCTTCTGCAAAAATGCGTTCCCTATATGTGCCTGGAGTGATTCGGCCCAGTTGAGAGCCAATCAAAATACGGTCTCCATTGACATCAAGATCGATTTGAATAGCGAGATCATTCTCTTGGAAGGTGATGAGACACGATTGATGCTGGTCTGCTTTGAGTGGAATTTCCATCATCACCCCAAGTGAGTGGATTAAATCTTCGAATGGGTGCATGATTTATTCTTCCTCTGGTGCTACTCTGTCTTCTAGTTCTTCAAGTGTTTCAAGAATGACCATCAATAAATCCTGCCGATGCCGCATCGATTTATAAAGGCGTGGAGAAAGCCCACGGATGGCATCCCGGTATTGCATAAGGACAAGGATTTTTTCTAGGTCCTCCATCAAACCCATCCCTTCAGCTTGCTTGAGCAATTTCATTGCCGAGGGGTATTTTTCTTCTACAAGACGGATAAAATCTTTAGCCAGTTTTTCAAAAGAGAGTGTATCAGAAAACGGTATGCCATATTGGTTGTAAAGGGAACGGAGCAAACCCATCCTTCCTTTGAAAAAAAGATAAACCCACAAAATGGATTGTAAATTACGGGTTTCAGTCATCAACCGGATCAGCTCAGCGTGTTGGATGGAGGGCCCTTTTGATTTGAGATCGTAAGCCATCCCCTTCAATAAAAAGGCAACCACCATTTTTAGCTGATCGAAAGGATATTGTTTAGAAAGGTCTTCAAATAAAGTGTTATGGTCCCGCGGATTTCCAGTGATATCTCTGTACAGATTACGCAGACTCGTAGGATTTTCACCAAGTCCTTGTTTATAATAGGCTTTTGCAGTGGCATCCACATTGCGCCCTGCGATCACTTCTCTTCCTTTGAGTTCATTGAGAAGGGCGCGCGCGAGGCGTACATTCGCCTTGAGTGGACCATCGGTTTCTTTTTCAAGAAACTCCAGCGCTTCATCGGCAAGGGTGGGGTCTTCGAAAGCCCGAGTTACTTCTTGGAGGATCTCTTCGGGTGTTTGCGCTGAGCTGAGATTATTTCTCAGATCACGGAGGCGATTTGCCGGCAATTCTGGATTGCGGCGGTTGTACTGCTGGGCTAAATCTTCTTCTGCTTTTTTTTCAACTTCAGCAATTTTTCTCTCGGCTTTCTCTGCGGGCTTTCGACGGCTATCAAGTGTGCGAAATCGTCCTAAGCGGGCTTGTTGTCTTTCCGCCGCTGCAGGATTAAAGCCTCGTTCCACATCTTCAATGAAACGATCCTGGGATGCCACTTGCTGCGCGATTTCCTGGTTAGCAATTTTTTGACCAGCCCGCTGTTCTATAGCTGCAAGATTGACCTGAATCGGGTCAGTCATAGTGATAATTCTCCCTAAAAGAAATTATACAATTAAATTTGAATCCTGCCTAGAGGCTGAATACGAATTTCAGGGAGAATTTCTTGATAAGAAACGACAGAAACATCAGGGAATTCTGTTTCAATGAGTTTGCGTGCAAAACGGCGGACGTCGATCGCAGTGAGTAACACAGGCGGCTGACCACCGGGTGGCACGGGAGTGATGGTATTGCGCATCGCTTTTAAGATGAGGTTCACAGAATCGGGATCAAGTGCTAAGTAAGATCCTGCTGAAGTTTGTTTAATGGCTCCCCGGATCATTTCTTCAATTTCAGGATCAAGGAGATAAACAGAAAGTGTTGATTGTCCTTGGGAGTATTTATAGCTGATATATCTTTTTAAAGAAGCCCTGACATATTCGGTTAATAAAACCGTATCTTTTTCAGTTTGAGCCCATTCAGTAAGCGCCTCCATGATGGTGCGCAAATCTTTAATCGAGACCTGTTCCTGGACCAGGCGTCTGAAAATTTCAGTGAGTTTTTGCAGGGGAATTAAACGGGTGACTTCTTTCACAAGGTCAGGGAATGAGCGCTCCATAAATTCCAGCATGGAACGGACCTCTTGGATGCCGATGAACTCCTGGCCATTCTGACGGAAAAAGTAGGAAAGGTGCAAAATAATAACTTCCAAAGGATTCCAATACTTAATCCCGGCTTTATCCAACACATCTTTATAACGATCCTCAACCCACAAAGAGGGAAGACCGGCGGCATTTTTATAGGAAATATAGGGTAGGTTATAGCGGCGTAGGTTTTCTTCAGTTTCGTTTGTTAACAGATAGCCTTCAGGAATTTTGCCCCGCGTGACTGGGACTTCATTGAGCATGATGGCGTACTCATCGTTTTCAAGGGAAGGGGAGTCGGTACGCACATGCACACCGGGATAACGAATTCCTAAATCTTGATAAAGGGCTTGGCGCATTTTAGGGATTAGCTCTTCCACAAGGTTTTGAGCTGACTTCCCTTTACCTTTTTTGATTTGGTCAGAAAGATTTTTCCCCATCTCTAAAATCACAGGCAAGGTCAGGGTGAAATCTTCAGCACCCCCTTTCACAAAAGCATGCCCTTCGACATCGGTTTCGACAGTTCCGCCACCTGCCGCAATTTTAGCAGCTTCCTTTTTCTTGCGCCGTAGTACTGCAATCCCGCTCACAGCGACTATAGCAGCCAAAATGGCAAAGGTCCATAGAGGGAAACCTTTAAAAAATCCAATTCCAAAAATGGCCGCAGCTGCAATCAAAATCGCGCGTGGCTCACGCAGCAGCTGAACAGAGATCTCTTTTCCTAAGTTAGCATCCCGTCGATCGCTAGAAACGCGTGTTGTGACAATACCTGCCGTTAAGCTGATTAAAAGGGAGGGGATTTGTGATACAAGACCATCACCAATCGAAAGCAGAGTATAAACTTTAGCTGCCTGGGCCATCGTCATTTTGTGCATCGCAACCCCGATGATCAAACCGCCGACGATGTTCACAAAGGCAATCACCATCCCAGCGATGACGTCCCCTTTTACGAATTTCATGGCTCCGTCCATCGCACCGTAAAGTTCGCTTTCTCTTTGGATCAAAGCCCGTTTTTCGCGGGCTTGGTTGGCATCGATCGATCCAGCGCGAAGGTCAGCGTCGATTGCCATTTGCTTACCTGGCATCGCATCCAAACGGAAACGGGCAGCCACTTCAGCAACACGCTCAGCACCTTTTGTCACTACAATAAACTGCACAACTGTGATGATAATAAAGATGACAAGACCCACGACATAGTTACCACCCACCACAAAATTACCAAATGCAGAAATGATATGACCTGCATAAGCGTGGAGTAAAATCTGCCTTGTCGACGAAATATTGACACCCAACCGAAACAACGTTGTGACAAGAAGGATAGAGGGAAACATCGAAAGGTGAATGGCGCTAGGAATATAAAGAGCCACCATAATCAAACCGATTGCGGCAGCTAAATTAAATGTGATGGCAAGATCGATGAGAGGAGGGGGGACCGGCAGAACAATCATCAAGACGACTGCAATGATCCAAGCAGCTAAAAAGAGATCGCTTGAGCGATTGATTAACCCTAGCGCCCCTTCGCCGCTAAAAGTTCGAGTCAGAAAATTTGTGATTCTAGTGCCCATTATTCCTGCGCTTTCAATGTCATCACGTAAAGTAGAATTTCCCCAATTGCATCATATGTTGTTTCTGGAATCAAGCTGTTTTCTCTACCTTCTTCGAGCAACTGATGTGCCAGAGGAACATTGCGCATAATCGGAATATCATATTTACTCGCTTCGGCAATGATAGCTGCCGCACGCTTTTCTGTCCCCATCGCAATGATCCATGGGGCTTTATATTTTTCAGGTTCATAACCAATAGCTACAGCAATATCGGTAGGATTGGTGACAACAGCCCTGGCTCTTCTGATTTGATTAGTTCCCTCGTCATAAGCAATCTCTTGCGCAAGTTGACGTCTTTTACTTTTAATTTCAGGGTGCCCCTCGGTATCTTTATACTCCTGCTTCACCTCAAATTTTTCCATCTTCATCTCTTTTGCGAAATTAAAACGTTGATAGACAAGGTCGAATATCGCAATTAAAATAAAATAGATCCCAATCCAAATCGCAACCTTATAAATGATCGACTTAAAGATTTGTAAACTGGCCACCGGCGGCAGTGCAACTGTTGCCACTAACGTTTCGATGTCATGATAAACTGCAAAATAAAGAAGGACAGCTGCGCCAAAAATTTTGAAAACCGATTTGATGAGTTCAATCAACGTCTTCATTTTAAATTTTTGCTTTAGGTTTTCGACTGGATTGAATTTTTTGAAATTCGGTTTAAAAACCTCTACAGCAAAAGTGGGACCGACAACTAAAAAGCTAACAATCACTCCAACCGCAGACACAATGCCAGCAATTGGCAAGCTAGCAGTCAAAATCACTTTAACCAAGCGATCTTTAACATAGTATACTGCAGTCGTCTCGAGTTGTGTTTTTGTAGCTACAGTAAAAATTTCGAGCATGTAGCCCACGATTTGATCATATAAAAAACTTCCCAGATACAAAGTGAGAGCAATGGCTACAACAAAAGTGAGAGCTGAGGGGAAGTCTTGAGACTTAGCGACCTGTCCCTTTTTGCGTGCATCGCGCAGCTTTTTTGGGGTCGCCTTTTCGGTTTTTTCAGCCATAAGGTGCAGTATAGAACAAAATCATCGATTTACGCTATGATACTTGATTATGTCAGAGTTAGCCTGTGGAATTGTTGGACTTCCTAATGTTGGCAAGTCAACTTTATTTAATGCCTTAACCCGCGCAGGAGCCGCCTCCGCTAATTATCCTTTCTGCACCATCGATCCTAATGAAGGTGTTGTTGATGTTAAAGATCCTAGATTAGGTGTGCTGTCTAATCTCTCTGGTAGCGAAAAAATCATCTACGCGACCATGAAGTTTGTCGATATTGCAGGTCTTGTTAAGGGTGCCTCACAAGGGGAAGGGCTAGGCAATCAGTTTTTAGCTCACATCCGTGAAACCGACGCCATTGTTCATGTGGTCCGCTGTTTTGAAAGTGAAGACATTGTGCACGTTTCTGGAAAAGTGCATCCCATCGAAGATATCGAGACGATTAATCTTGAGCTTATCCTTGCTGACTTGCAAACTGTCCAAAATATTGTGGGCCGGCTGGAAAAACAGGCTAAAGGGAAAAAAGAGCTGCAGCCTACTCTTGATGTTTTGCTCAAAGTGCAAGCCCATCTCGATCGCAATCTGCCAGCACGTACACTTGAGCTTTCAAAAGAGGAAAAACTTCATTTAAAACCCTTTCCTCTTTTGACCCAAAAAAAGGTGCTTTATGTGGCTAATGTTTCCGAAGAGGATCTTCCCTCCATGGAAAATCAGTTTGTCGCTCAAGTGAGAGAATATGCCACTGCTGAGGGAAATCTTGTCATTCCCATCTGCGGCAAGCTCGAAGCGGAAGTCGCAGAGCTTCCCGAAGAAGAAAGCCAAGATTTTCTAACTAGCCTTGGGCTGCAAGAAACTGGCCTAAATCGCTTAATCCGCACCTCTTTCCAAATGCTGGGGCTGATCACCTATCTGACAACAGGTGAAAAGGAAACCCGTGCTTGGACAATCCATCAAGGGACCCCAGCCCCAGAAGCTGCAGGTAAAATCCACACTGATATTCAAAAAGGGTTCATTCGAGCCGAGGTAGTAACCTTTGATGATATGGTCCGCTGCCATGGCAAAGCAGGAGCCCGAGAAGCCGGTAAACTTCGCTCAGAAGGTAAAGAATACATCGTCCAAGATGGCGATGTCATCGAATTTTTGCACAGTTAATGGGGCTATTTTCCCAACAAACTGTACGCTAAATCCTATTGTATCCATTCATCAGTAATCACAAAGTTAAGGATATTATATTTTCTTTGCTAATTTATGTAGAAACTTTTCAAAAATCTAACGGCTCAAAAGGGGGGCCAAACTTTACCTGTCGATTTCCCGTAGATCTTAATTAAAAACTAATATCCATCTGTTAAAATAAATCTTAATTTAGAAAAAATATGAGGTTTTATGGCTAATCCCGTTCCATCTAGTTCTGCCCATAGGGGGCATTTTGGCGAACAGACGGCTGTCATTGGGGGTAAGCCCTTGATGTTTGTACTTGCCATATTAGGCCTAGGGGGACTAGGTGTGGGAGTTTTGGGACTCGGAATGCACCAGGGATGGTGGACTGTAGGTTCTTTAAGCCAAACCGATGCTGCCATCATGATGGGTGCTGGAGGGGGAGGCGGCCTCTTAAGCTTTGCCCTAGCCTGCGTGGGTTCCGTTAAAGAATATCAACTTGGACAGTACCAATTAGTTCTGAATGAAGCTCGCTTGAAGGAACTTTTAGATGACTCTGAATATACCTTCGTGCATCAAAAAAATGGAAAACTTTCTTTAGTGGCAAGAAGTGGAGACGATATTCAGATTCTAGAAAGTGACGTAGAAGCTGATCTTGCTTTTGGAAAAAACTTTCAAGACAAAATCCATCTTTTTGCTAAGCACAGCCTTATACCTAGGAAAGAATGTCAGTGCATGTTTTACCCAGATGAAATTGAAACATTAAATCATAATTTTGGCCAATTGGGTAGGCCAGACTTAAGAGAAAAAATATTAGAGATTATTAATAGTGATGCATTCAAACATGATCCTAAAGGTTACTACGCTACTCGTAAGGATATACTAAAAGAAGACTATAATAAAGTTAGATGGGATTTAGAAAAATTAGCGATTTGGAATATAGCAAAGAATGAGATAGTAAAAAAAGTCGCGGGACTTTAACTCTTACAAATAATTTACTTAGGAGTAAATCTAAATTATGGCATTTGAATCAATTCAAAAACTTTTTTGTTGTCATGCAGCTTCTTCAGAGCCAAAAGGGCATTTTGGAGATCATACAGCTGTGCCAGGAGGCAAGCCCTTTACATTTGTTCTCATGTTATTGGGCCTTGGAGGAATGGGTGTGGGTATACTTGGGCTTGGCGTACATCAAGGGTGGTGGAATTCGGGTGCTCTGAGTCAGCTCACCCAAGTGGATGCCATCGCCATGATGAGTGCTGGTTTTGCTAGCGGTGTTGTCGGTATCGTTTGGGCAATTTCTAGGATGAACCATCAAACAGACCATGACCATGTTGGATATCAATTGACTTACCCAGAACAGAAATTAAGTGATAAATTGACCGAAAATTCTTTTTCATATGTTTTAGAAAAAAATGGTAAAACATATGCAAAGGCTGAAAGGACTAATCAAGAAGCACAGATTGTAGCGAGAGGACTGACTTTGGATATGGACGTAACCGATGCCGGAACTTGGGATACAGGTAGAGATATGCAGTATGTCCAAACATCCCTTCTGCCTTCACAAATTGCAAAAATTCGTAATGCAATGTTTGAAACGATTTCCTCTGAGCAAGTCCGCCAAGCGGGTAATGATATCCTCGATGATCCTGAATTCATTTTGGATCCTGAAGCTTACTTACGACCTTATCTCCAAGTCGAGTCTCTTCATTTAGATGATAACTTTAAAACTCAGGCAGTCGCTTTTATTTTAAAGGATAGAGCGGCGAAACATAGATTCTAAATCGATGCTGCTTGGATATCGTGTTGAATTTGGCTTTGGAGAGCTTCTTTTGATTCAAACCGCTTTTCTTCACGGATGAATCGTTTAAAGATGACCTCGATTGTTTGTCCATAGAGGGAGCGCTCGGTTGCAATCAGATGCACTTCGAGGCAGGGAGCGCGGGCAGGATGCAATGTTGGCGCATAGCCTAAGTTGGCGACCCCTAGAAATTTTTCATCTTGATAGATCACATCAACGGCGTAGACCCCAAAAGGGGGAAGCGCTAATCCTTCTATCGAAAGATTTGCCGTGGGAAAACCAATTTTTTTTCCGTTGCCGTGGCCTGTTTGAATCTCTGAATAGATGGAATAGGGTCGGCCAAGAAGAGCGCTTGTTTGGGAAAGTTCACCTTTTTGTATGTGTTGTCTGATCAAACTGCTTGAGATAATCTGAGAGTTTTGTTGGACAGGCGGTTGATATTCTAAAGAGAACGAAAGGGGCGCGCATAGGGGCTGAAGATTTTGGTTGCGGTCATGTCCAATAGAAGCATCGTAGCCGAGGATGAGGTTAGAAAAAGGGATTTGCTCTTTAAGTCGTGAAAGAAAATCTGCTGCAGATTGACGGGAAAATTCTTTGCTAAAGGGGATGACAATCACATGATCTATCCCCATTTTTTCCAAAAGCATGAGCCGGTGAGAAAGCGTTGTTAAGCGCAGCACCGTACTTCCATAGAGGACCTCTGCGGGATGGTTAGAAAAGGTTAAAACTACTGTTTGGGTGGCAGCCTCTTTGAGCCGATTTAACACGGCTTGGTGTCCTAGATGCACTCCGTCGAAATTGCCTATGCTCAGAGCAATTGGTCCATGTGCTAAAGAGATCGCATCAAGATTGTTGTGCCTTCTCATAATTTAACAAGTAGGGGGTAATATCAAATTCTGGCTGATCAAGCGAGGTGCCGTCTACGCAGGCATCTAATGAAAAGAGGCCGCTACGGGTGCGGTTTAATTTTGACAGATGGCCTCCACAGCCAAGCAGCTGTCCCATTTCGTGGGCAATGCTACGGATATAGGTTCCTTTACTACATGTCACACGAAGCGAAAGATTAGGATAATCATAGCTTAAAATTTTGGTATCAAGCCTTACCTTGGCAGGGGTCCTTTCGATTGTTTTCCCTTTACGGGCCAGCTCATAGAGTTTTTTGCCGCCCACTTTTTTAGCAGAAAACATCGGTGGGACTTGCTCAATTTCTCCTTGAAATTTGGCAACAATTTCTTCAATTTCCTCGAGAGAGGGAATTTTTTTTGAGCTAGCTACAATTTTCCCATCACAGTCGTAAGTGTCTGTGGTAACACCTAAAGAAACGGTAGCCAAATATTCCTTATCCTGAATGAGCAATTCAGAAGATAAACGTGTATAGCCTCGCCCTATTAAAACAACCATCACTCCAGTTGCAAAAGGGTCAAGAGTGCCTGCATGACCTATTTTTTTGATCCCGGTTAACTTGCGAAGAGCGCGTATTAAACTAAAAGAAGTGCGGCCTTGCGGTTTGTTGACAAGAAGGATTCCCTCTTTCAGCTGAGTTGCCACACCATTATTCACGAGATTTGCGCTCCTTCTCTATATCTTGGATCACAGAGTCTATGCGCATTTGCTTATCGACAGTATCATCGATAACAAACATGAGCTCGGGAAAATAGCGCATCGTGACTTCTTTAGACGCATGCACTCCAATAAAACCTGCTGCGGATTGCAAAGTCAGGATTGCCTCCTTTTTTGCACGATCATCTCCGATCACGCTGACATAGACCTTTGCATGATGCAAATCGGACGTTGTCTCAACATGTGTGATTGTAACAAATCGGGGTAGGTGAGGGTTCTTAACTTGGTCGCGGATCACATCTGAGATCACTTGCTTGAGTAAAGAATTAATACGGTCTGTGCGTCTTGTCATAATTCTTGTGTGATATAAATGATTTCGTAAGCTTGAATCAAATCACCCTCTCGCACGTCGTTGTAACCTTCTAAGAGGATGCCGCATTCTAAGCCTTTTTTGACTTCTTTGACATCTTCTTTTACCCGTTTCAAGGATCCAATCTGTCCCTTCCACACGATTTGCCCTTCTCGGCTCAGACGGATGCGGTTGTTGCGATGGATTGTCCCTTCAATGACTTGACAGCCAGCAATGACACCAAGTTGAGAGGCTTTGAAAGTAGCTCGCACTTCTGCAACCCCTGTGTCTTTCTCTTCTTCGAGCTTATCGAGCATCCCTTGCATTAATTTTTTCACTTCATCCACTGCATGATAGATAATGTCAAATTGCTTCACTTTGACGCCAAGCTCTTTAATCAAAGATTCTGCATGACTTTCTATGGCTGTATGAAACCCGATGATCACAGCATTGGAGGCAGAAGCCAGCTCAATATCCGATTCAGACACTTCTCCAATTCCCATAGCAATGATGTCAACAGAGGCTTTATCTGACTTGATCTTAAGAATAGAAGTTTTAAGGGCTTCTACAGAACCCTGCACGTCAGCACGCAGGATTAGCTTAAGCACTTTTTTCTCGATCCCTTTTTTAAGCAGGGAATCAATAGCGGGGGCTTTTTTCTGCTGCAGAGCAACCCTTTCACGTCCCACTTCTCTGGTTTCAATAATGTCGCGAGCTTCTTTTTCCGAGGCCACTACAATGAATGGATCACCCGCTTTGGGGATACCTGAAAGACCTGTGATTTCAACCGGCGTAGAAGGACCTGCAAGTTGCAAGTTTTTGCCATGTTCATCATGCATGGTTTTCACACGTCCCGAATGACGTTCGAAGACAATGGCATCACCTACTTTCAACGTTCCGTTTTGAACAAGAACCCGTGCGACCGAGCCCAATCCTTTATGGAGTTCCGATTCGAGTACAGTGCCTCGAGCACGCATTTTTGGGTTAGCCCGCAGCTCCATCACTTCAGATTGCAAGGCAAGCATTTCAAGAAGTTGTTGAATGCCAGCACCAGAAACAGCTGAGGTGTTGATCGTAATGGTTTGTCCACCCCAAGCTTCAGGTAAAAGCTCCCTTTCAGATAGTTCACGGTAGACATTTTCAACATTGAAATTGGGCTTATCACTTTTGTTAATCGCAACGACAATTGTCACACCCGCTGACTTGGCGTGCTCGATCGCTTCAAAAGTTTGCTCACGTAAACCCTCATCCCCGGCGACGACTAGCACGACGATATCAGTGACTTCGGCTCCACGAGCACGCATGGCTGAAAAAGCCTCGTGTCCTGGTGTATCGAGAATAGTTAGATCACCAACTGCCGTTTTACAACGAAATGCTCCAATATGTTGGGTAATCGCTCCCGCTTCGCCGGCCGCTACATTGGTTTTGCGGATGGCATCGATCAAGCTTGTCTTGCCATGATCCACGTGACCCATAAAAGCCACTACAGGTGGTCTTGCAATGAGATCTTCTTGATTAGATCCGGCAATCTCTTCCCGAATAGATTGGGCAGTGATTTGAATTTTTTCTTGTTCCGAGGTGTCAATTTTGATTTCGCAACCAAATTCTGAACCGATATATTGAACAGCGGTCTCATCATCGAGCAAATCATTCAAAGTGTAAACCATGCCATGCATGAAAAGCTTTTGGATTAGCTCAGAGGCTTTTAGCTTCATTTCAGAAGCGAGGTCTTTTACGGTAATGGGAAGCCTGACTTTTAGTTTTGTTGGTCGAACAACCAGCTCTTCACTATCCAATGAGCTTTGACCTTTTGAGGAACGCCTTTTTCTCCATCTTTCGTCATCCCCTTCAGATAAGCCATGACGCGCACGGGCATCAAATCCTTTGTCTCTATCTTTTTTAAGAGGTTTAAGATCCTTGAATTCTTTAACCTTTTTGCCTTTATGCAACTCTTTTTTCTTGGCTTCATCTTCAAAAGTTGCAGGAGCCGACTTAGTTTCTTGCACACGGGCTGAAGGAGCAGCAGGGGGTGTTTCCTTTTTGGGAGGCTCTTTCTTACGAGGAAGTAGGTCGTTGATGTGACGCCCAGTAGGCCCTAATTTTGTTTCAGGAGTTTTAACTGGAGGCGGTGTTTCTTTAACAATGGGCTGAGGGGACGAGAGCACCTCTTTTTCTGGTTGAGGAAGAGGAGGTAGCGATGGAGCTTCTATTTCAACTTCAGCTTCAGCTTCTTCAATAACAGGCAATTGAGCAGGCTCTGGGATCTCTTCCTGAACGATTTCCTCAACTTCTTGAGTGGGTACAAGTTCAGACTCAGGCTGCTCTTCTTTTGCAAAAGCCGATTTCGTTTTAGCGCGCACTCTTGGTGTTTTTGGCTCTTCAAGGGGTGACTCAGAGGGTAGTTTTTGAGCTTTGAGTTCCTCTTTGGCAGGTTCTTTTTCCTTACCAGATAGCTTTGCTTTAAGCTTATCTAATCCTGCAGCTTTTGCCAGTTGTGTATTTTTAATATTGAGTTTCAAATTCTTAGCCAAATTTACTCTCCAAGAGGTGGGTTCGAGGTCTTACTTGCTTCTTCTAAAATTTTGTAGGCCATGTCGATGTTCACACCAGGCACTTTTGCCAGATCACTTGCCGAGGATTGTAACACTTTTTTGAGCGTCTCATATCCAGATTGAGCAAGGTTTTCAACAATAAGGCGGTTCATACCAGGTATGACAAGTGGCTTATCCAAATCGGGATTCTCAGATTCTGCTAGCTGCATGCACTGAATTTCAAGTGCTTTATTGTACTCGCTCATTCGCTGCACTTCAAGCTCATAGCCAATCAATTGACCTGTGAGGCGTGCATTCATACCCCGCTTGCCAATCACTGCGGCATAATCAGCATCATCAACAACAATGGCGACAACGTTTTCTTCTTCATTGACACCGATTTTGCGGATCTCAATCGGAGATAGGATATTTTGCAAAAGGGTAACTGTGTCTTTGCTATAGGGAATGATGTCTATTTTTTCGTTATTCAACTCTCGGATCACATTTTTGACCCGGTTGCCGCGCATACCTACACAAGCCCCTACAGGATCAACCTTCAAATCGCTCGAACTTACAGTCATTTTAGTGCGATATCCAGCATCTCGCTCAATGGACATAATCTCAATGGTACCATCTTCCAGTTCCGGCACTTCTTGTAAGAAAAGACGTTTGACAAATTCGGGATGACTGCGGGTCAAGATAACTTCAGCGCCCCCATTTTCTAAATCTTGCACTTCGTGGAGGAGGGCATAAATTTTGTCGCCTACTTTGTACTTTTCTGTTTTAGGGTAATTTCGTGCAGGCAAAAGGGCTTCCACTTTCCCTAAATCAACAATAAGGTTAGCTCCCCGTTGAAAACGTTTGACAACGCCTGAAACAATCTCATTGATACGATGCCGATATTCTTCATAAATGACATCACGTTCAGCGCCGCGCAGCTTTTGCGCAATGATCTGGCGTGCCGTCTGAGCAGCAATCCTACCAAAATTTTTGGGAGTGACAACGACATCGATAAATTGTCCTATTTCACAATCGGGGTCAAGCTCTTGCGCAGCTTCCCAGGAGATCTCTAAAGCAGGGTATTCCACATTTTCTACGATCTCTTTTTCACAAAAAACTTCAATGTCGCCCGATTTTGGATTGATTTGGACAGAAACGTTAGCTTCATCTTTGATGCTTTTACGTGCTGCTGCTTTAAGAGCTGATTCAATCGCTCCGACAACAACATCACGCTTGATGCCCTTTTCACGCTCCATGTATTCAAAAATGGCCACGAGATCTTTGTTCATTTTTACTCCCTATCGACTCGTTAATTTTATTAACCTAAGGCTTGTCAGCAAAAAAACCGAAGGCTCCCCTTCGGTTTTTTCTGAGCAAAGCTCTTATTGGTCATCTTGCCTTCGCAAGACGACCTACCGCCTTACTCAGGCGTTCACATGATCATCCTCTTCCTCTTCAACAGCTTCAGAATCTCCGCCGATCACGATGTCATCACGGTTCACCTGGTTGCGCTCGACTTGATATTCTTTGATAGAAAGAGAGACCTTCTTATGCTCAGGGTCCAGCTTGATCACTTTTGCTGTCACAGCATCGCCAACAGAAAGCACATCTTCTACTTTAGCAAAGGCCTGGTCTGAGAGCTCAGTGACGTGAATTAACCCTTCAATGCCACTCTCGAGCTCAACGAAAGCACCAAAAGCGGTAATCTTAGTGACAACTCCTCTCACAACGGAGTCTACCGGAATTGTTTTTTCAATTTCTTCCCAAGGATTAGTACTCAGCTGCTTTACGCCTAAGGTGATTTTTTTACTCTCTTTATCAACAGAGAGAATGATCGCTTCAACTTTATCTCCCTTTTTGAATAACTCTGAGGGGTGTGAAACTTTTTTTATCCAGCTCATATCGGAGATGTGGATTAAACCTTCAATTCCAGGCTCTAGCTCCACAAATGCGCCATAGTTAGTCAAACTTTTTACTTCCGCTTTCACACTGGCGTTGAGTGGGTATTTCGTTTCCACATCATCCCACGGGTTATGTTCAGTCTGTTTAATGCCCAAAGAGATTTTTCCTTCATCTTTTTGCACAGAAAGGACAATCGCTTCGACCTCATCCCCTTTGTTGACCACTTCGCTAGGGTCGGTGACATTTTTGACCCAAGACATTTCTGAGACGTGGATCAATCCCTCTATGCCAGGTTCAATTTCGATGAAAGCGCCATAGGGGAGAAGCTTAACAATTTTCCCTTTAACGCGGGTTCCTTGTGGATATTTACGTTCGATATCATCCCACGGATTATGCTCTTTTTGCTTAAGACCCAGTGCAACACGCCCCTTATCTTTATCGATGCTCAAGATCATGACCTCGAGCTCTTGACCTAATTCAACGATCTCAGAGGGGTGTTTAATCCTTTTCCAGGTCATATCGGTGATGTGAAGAAGGCCATCAATCCCTTCTAGGTCTAAGAAGACACCAAAGTCGGTGATATTTTTAACCACACCAATACGGACATCGCCCACTTGGATGGTTTCAAGAAGCTCTGCTTTTTTCGAGATCCTTTCTGCTTCAAGCAATTCCCTACGAGAAACCACAACATTTTTTCTTTCAATGTTGATTTTAAGGATCTTGAATTCACATGTTTTACCTAGGTATTCATCAAGATTCTTAATGCGCTTATTGTCAATTTGTGAGCCTGGTAAGAAAGCCTCCATCCCGATGTCAACCATCAGACCACCCTTCACTTTGCGAATGATCTTTCCTTTTACGATCGATCCTTCTTCGCAATGCTCAAGGATAAATTCCCATTGTCTTTGCCGAGAGGCTTTTTCACGTGAAAGAACGATTTGACCATGCTCATCTTCAGCTCGATCCAGATAAACTTCCACTTCATTGCTTAAAACCAGCTCATCAGGGTCAGTAAATTCTGCTGTGGGAACTAAACCTTCCGACTTCAGACCTACGTCAACAACGACATAGTCTTTACCAATTTCAACAATATGCCCTCGAAGGATCGTTCCCGGCGCCATATTTTCGGCTGTCTCATCTCCTTCCGTTTTGTGGCCCTGAAGCAGTTTTTTAAAAGTTTCGGCATCTGATTCTTGATAATCGATATCGTCAAGAATATTTTTAGCTGTCCATGTGTATTCTTGTTGTTTTGGCATTGATAGAGTTCTCCTTAATAGTAATGATGCAGTGTAAAGGTCTTCCTAAAAAAACGCAAGCATCCCTTCTTCATCAACAGCAATTCTTACAACAAAAAACATTCGACTGATTCAGTTATAAACCAAACACAAAGGTGCGGAAAAAAGGATAAGAAAGAGAATCCAATTTTCGAGCCTCATGCTTCAGGATCACCATCTTCAGGATCACCATGATCGCATACTTCAACGTGCTGGTAAGTAGTGTACTCACTTTTGTTACAACACAAGCGAGACGAGAGAATGAAGGAATTAATCGATACCCCAATAGCGAGCATAGCTATCGCTCCCTCAGACCCAATGGCATCAGCTAAAACCACCAATGATGTGTCCGGACAATAGGAGCCTACTAAGGCCAATGCACCAGTCATTGCAAGCCCAAGCAATAATACGATGGCCGAGACCGACATGACTTTAGAGCATGTAAGTCTATTATCTTCTTTAATATAAGAAGGATACAACACGCTTACTCGCTCTGTCGCGTCGGTGTAGAATTCATCTTCTGATAGGTAACACCCTTGACCATACGTATTACTTACGAGATCTAGCTGACTTTGGTTGTAATCTGGCGGCTCGTATCCTTGTGATGCTGGATAGCCAGAGGGGACTCCGGAAACGGTGGACGTCATAGTGTTTGACATGATAGAGATATCTCCTTTTTTAAAAAGATTATAAAGCATTTGTAATTATTTAAAAAAGAGAATTTTTCATCACTTTTCTTTATAACCTGATTTTTGGTTTTTTTTCCCTCATTCTCAGGTTTATAATAACTTAAACAAGGTTTTAATTATTTTGCCTTTGTTTTCCTTGCGATCACAACTATTTTTATCAATTTTATTGAAATTAAATAATATCTAAGTTATAATTTATTTATAATTTAATAGTTTTTAATAAATACATAATAATCGGATTTAAAAATGAGTAATAAAATTGCCTTAGGTAGAGGGTACCGTTTAGAATTTTCTATTTCTAGAAGACGTTTGGATGGCAGACGGGAAGCGGTGCCTCTGAATGATATTGAAAAACATGGTGTTCAAGGTAATATTGAAACCATTAGCCAACTTGGCATTGGACAAATAAAAGCCTTTCAGGAACCTGGCTCTCACATCAGGATCACTGAGAGGGGAATAACGGTCATCCCAGAAATTCCAGGTGCCCGACAATTTTTTTCAACTCGGAACTTGGATGGTCCTTTACGCAAAAATGTAAAAAATACTTTAAAGGTGTTGGCAGGCATTGCCTCCAGCAGTGATTTGTTGATACAAGTACGTGTGGTTTCACTGGCTAGCTTTTTTAAAAAGTGCTGCGAGCAACAGGAGGCTTTTCAAAACTCCTTATCATCAATAGAAGACTCAAAAGAATTAAAAGATACCTCTCGAAAAATGCTGGAGCTGATGCATCAGGTCAAACAAATGCTTGAAGATGGCAAGATTGAGGAAAGTGTGCAGCTGTACGCCCAAAAAATGCCAGAGGTGTATGGAGCATTTAGCGACGCGATGCGTAATTATCTAGGATCTGATCATCAACAGTATTTAAACCATATGGAATTCCAATTAAAAGTGGCTCAAGAACTGTTTAGACTTACTCAAACAATAGGCACTCATGCTCAGGCATTGACTAAAATGTCTGAAGTAAAAAAATCTTTTGAGAATGACAGAAAGCTCTTTGAATCGGTGAATGCCGAATTTAAGGCTTGCTTCAACCAAGAATTAGCTTTTAATCAGCAGATTCAGAAAGCCATCACCAAATTCCAAGACAACAAGTTTATTAACTCCTTAGTTTCCAAAAAATGGACAAATAAAGAAATTACCGATTACATGGAGAAGCTTAAAGCTTTAAAAATACAATCAGATAAGGTTTTAAAAGCTCTCCAAATTAAAAATCAGTGCTCTTTAGGCCAGCTTCAAAAAACTATGGACGATCTTTGCTTAAAGCTTGAAAAACGTATGCCTGCCTACATTTTAGCATTGAAAGAGTTCATTGTGATTCAAAAAGTGGCTAGGGGCAGAACGCTTTTGGATATCCCTGATTGCTTTTCTCTCGATCTCAAACATTTAAATGGTTACAAAGACCTTATCGAAACCATTTCAGAGACAGCCGATCATTCAAACTCAAACCACTTAAAAAGTGAGTCTTGGAAGAAGAGTTTGCATTCGATCCAGGAAACGCTCAAAGATTTTGATCACCAGCTAAAAACTCCCTTGATGGCCCTTGCGATCAACGATACCCATAAGGGAAATCAAGAATTTACCAAGGAGTTAGGCGTCTTCGTCCAAGCTTATCAGCAGAATCGCAAGCTATTCGATGAGACAATGCTTCGAAATGGGATTAGCGAAGTACAGTCTGCATTTATTTTTAACCATTATATACAGCTATATGATCAGCTTTTACAGTGGGATGCCCAATTTCAAACCTGTGTAGATCTTTGCAATCAACAAAAATACACCGAAGCCCTCGATGAGTACACGCTTTTGATTGAAACTCGTTTCAAGGATCTTGTTAAAAATGTGCGTAACATCTACTTCACTTCAACTGATCTTGCTAAACCTGTTGTGCGAAAAGCCTTTCTAGATTTTAGCAGTTCAGTTGGATTACCAAATCCCGCTCAAACTTTCACGACTTTAGCAACACAAAGAGGTGCGATCAAACAACAAATTCGTTTTGATGAATGCCTCAAAGGCGCGAAGAAACAGGGTCTGATTGTTTCTGATCGGGCCATTCAAGCCAAAAGCATGACCGATGATGCGATTAACGCCGAAGAGCTGCAACCTCGCAAATTTGACAAACTTTTTGCACAAAAAAACAGCCTAACAACCCTCTTCTTTAACTATAAGGGTAAGGGAGCTGCCGCTTGGCAATCTAATCTTAAAAAGCACGGCTGGACAACCGTAGATAGACTATCCTTTACTCTTTTATTGAACGACTATGCAGCTCTCATCCGTTCTATAAGAAAAGCAGAGGTTGCCCTAGAGAAAGAAACTGATTCCACTAAAAAAAGCACCCTAGAGGCTCGTTTGAGGTTTTTAGTTAAGCAATCACAAAAACTCAACTCTACCTTGGATACATTAGGGGGCTTAAAAAAGTTTAATACAATTCTTGAGGCTGCTGAAGAAAGTAAAGACACTGAGTTGGTCAATACGGCCACTTATTTTGTTAAATTGATAGAGGCCCGGCTGAGATTTGTCGAAAAAAGGCAAAATAAAAGGGCTGCATCTTCAAATCACTGAATTAGCGAAGCAAATGGTCGAGTTCGGTAGCAAGGCCTAAATCGCGCTTGCGCAGCCATGATCTTAATTGATGGGTTGTTTTCTCAAGATTTTCGTCGGCATCGCCTGTGGAGATCGTTTTAAATCCTCCTACGTCCAGAAAAAAAGCTTTTTCTCCTCGGAATCCCGAATTTTTATGAATGACCGCATCAGAATCTGCAATCCCTTTTTGGATACGACGTTTCAGTAGGGTCGCAAGGCTTTCTAAGGCTTGCTTGGCTTCACTTCTTTTGCCATCTGCTAAGAGACTGGAGAGGTAAGGATAGATCTGTACCCCCCTTTTTTGGACTATAAACTCATAATTATCGATATCAATGGATAAAGTTCTATTGAGTTTATCATGCAAAATGACCTTCTGCTTGAGATGTGTCGTTTTATTGAGATGCAAATAGACAAGACCTGTTTCCTCTTTCAATTTTTGCTGAGCTAAGAGACAGCTTGTAAAAAGAGTTTTCAGTTTTTCTTCTTTTTTTTCTTTTTTTTGATTTTGAATTTCCACTAAAAAAGCTGGCGAGTGGATGAAATGAGTTTTAGGGTTTAAGCGATAGCGAGGATATCTAAAAAATTTGAGTACAACATCCCGATCCTCGCTTTCAAAAACGTAACACTGTGAGCCTTTCCCTAGATAGTAAAAATGTTGACTGATCAGTTGTCGCAATTCCCGATCGTCTTGATCTTTCACTTCCCATTGAGATGAAGGGGTTAAATCGCTTTGGATATGGGCCAAACAGAAACCGTCGGTAGAACGCCATAATGCCAAAGTAAAAAGGGAATATCCCATGCCTAAGCCCAAAAGCACAATCAAAAATTTACGCATTGTTATCCACCGATTGAATAACTAATTACCTTCCATAAACCAAGAGGAGGTTGCCTCATCAAGGTAATCACTTCTGCCCCTCGGGGCCTTCCTCGCGAGAAACGGGTACTATAAGTAATAATCATGAAATCACCCTGGGTTCCTCCTGGTAGGCTAGGCACAGAGCGGTGGGAGGCCACAGTTCGGGAGCGTACAGACCCCAACGGCTGTCGGATGGCCAGCATACCAGCCGCCCAGATCTCCTGAGAGACAACATCTTTCATGAGTCCTCCCGACTCAAGCCAAGCTCCTGCGAAAACCTGATTATCCACAATATTCAAGAAATGCATAGCCGCTGCATTCGCCTCCGAAAAGAGGGGAGGCCTCACCAGGGCTTGCTCATTAGGATTAGCGGGATAATCAATTGGGTTGGGGGGAAAAGTGACGGGCTGCGCCAAAAGAGGAGTCATGATCCCTGTCAGCAGTACTAAGAGGAAAGAAGATTTCATATTTAAATTGCGAAAAAACAAAATGTTTCGGTATGGTCTATTTCCTTCCACGTTAAAGGGAAGAACTAAAGAGGGCAAGTGTAAATTTGTCTTTGGGGGCTTAGCTCAGTTGGTAGAGCATCAGATTTGCATTCTGAGGGTCAGGAGTTCGAATCTCCTAGCCTCCAAAAATTCGCGGTTATAGCTCAGTTGGTTAGAGCGCGACACTGATAATGTCGAGGTCCCAAGTTCAAATCTTGGTAACCGCAATTTTTATTGTCTTTGCGGGCAAAAAAATTGTAGCCGGTCTCTAAACTTTTGTGCGATTGGCTGAACGCCTTAAGCATAGACACCAGGGTAGTTTCTATTGGCAGCCATATCATCCTTTAAAGATGGCATGTTATACAGTCCGTATTCGTGACGTTATTTCTTGGATTTGGTATTACTTGTTAGTTTAACCATCGCTTCATCTAGAGCCTCGGAAAGTATTTTTTGTCGTGGATTTAGATCTTCTTTTTTGCCTATTTTTTCGTTAAGCTCTTTGAGAAATGTCCTTTGGTAATCTGCGGTCCAATTTTTATTTTTTTCAATTTCTCCCCTTTTTTTGCCTTCAGGCCAATTTAGAAAGTGATGCAGAATAAAATTAACTTGGTCCTCCTGAGGTTTGTCAGATATATCATAACTATCAAGTAGCGCAAGCATGCGCGTTTTTTGCTGCTCCCTTATCAAATTCTTATCACGGGATTGGGAAACACTTAATACGACAAAGGGGATGCTAACCACTAAAGCGCAAAGACCTGGAACTATAGCTTTGAGAACCACATCTTCAATGACATTTACTCCTGGAAGCATCAAGCATAAGCCGCCACACGTAATGACAATCAAAGCCCCTATGATGAGAAAGGCTGCCGCCGCAACGGAGCAGCCTGTGAGCTTGACTTTTTGATCAAAAGAATCATGCAATCCTCTCATCTCGCTTTTTTCCTCGGGAGTAATCTGAGTAATGTTCATGGAAGAATTGCAAAGATATTTTTAGGGGATTATGATATCCGATTATGACATACCCTTTCAAGATCTGTGATTCGATTCATGGATTTATCCGTTTTGGTGAGCATGAGCTCCAAGTGATTGACTCCACCCCTTTCCAACGTCTCCGTTATATTTTACAAATGGGAACAGCTTATCTTGTTTATCCAGGAGCCACCCACACACGCTTTGAACATTCCTTGGGTGTGATGGAGCAAGTCACGCGTATTTACCAGATTTTGATAGCCCCACACACACAGATGATTTCTTTAAGCAAAACAGCTGAGGAGCTTTCTTATTGGCTGCTCATCCTAAGGCTTGCAGCTCTTTGCCATGACCTTGGTCATCTCCCTTTTTCCCACACAGCAGAAAAAACCCTTTTACCAGATGGCGGCCATGAAAAGATGACAAGGGCTCTCATCTGTTCACCGGAGCTGCAAGCGATTTGGCGCACCATTGGCCCTCAAGCCGAAACGGATATTATTAAGTTAGCTCTTTCTAACCCAGAATGTTCTTTAACACCTTGGGAAAAGGTGCTTTCACAAATTATTACAGAAGATAATTTTGGTGCGGATCGGATTGATTACCTGATACGTGATGGGCGTTGCACAGGGGTAGGCTATGGTCAATTCGACTACCATCAGTTGATCGATAGTTTGCGGATTCTACCAGATGGGGATCATCTCTCTTTAGGTGTCACCATAAGTGGGATGCAATCGGTTGAATCTCTTTGGATCGCTCGTTACATGATGTACGCGCGGGTTTACCATCATCCCAAATCGCGAGTCTTCACAAATCACATGCACCGTTTCATGGGAAGGCACTATCGCGACCAAATTCTCACAAATCCAGCTCAATACATCAAACATACCGACTACACTTTACTGGCGGCTTTGAACCAAGCTGCAGAAGAGGGGGACTATGATGCAAAGTGCCTTTTAAAAAGGGAAAAGGCTTTTTGTGAGGTAACCCTGGCGCCGGATATAGATCTTCTCAAGCTAAAGCGCCAGTTTGGCGATGACATTTTCATCGAACATGTGCCCCCAAAATTGCCAAAAAGGCACTTCCCAGTTGTCACAGAAGATGGCAGCGTGATTTCATCGTTGCAAACCTCCGCTTTCCTAAGGGAAATTCCTCAGGGGGGCAAACCCCTTTGCATCTACATCCACCCCAAACGCCTTTCAGAATTAAAATCTTGCTCAACTTAGGGGCACGAAAGGAGGGAACTTTTGTAGGGGAGGAGTTGGTATTGAATCGGCTTTGCATCGGCAGTATAGGGAATGGGGCAGGTGACTTGATAGGGTAAGCCATCGGTGAGGTCATGGATGAAAAAAATAAGCTGATGATCGGTGAGTTGTGGAGGATGCAGCGATGAAAGATCGTATTCTCCATAGCGAGATAAAAGTGGGTTCTCTTTGTTTTTCAGATAGGCCGCACGGTATGAGTCAGTTTCTGTAATCACCTGGCCATGCTCTCCTAGCAAGAGGAAGTTCACCACTTCAGCACATCCTAGCGCATGGTCATATAAAGCAGGTAGCTCTTCAAAAAGCGGTATCAAAGAGAGGTAGCGACTCTCCTTGTAGCGCACACAAGGGATGCCTTCTTCGATCGACAACACTAGAATCACATCGCCGATATGAATATTTTGGATGGTAGTCGAAAGATTTACCATATTTTCCCCTTTTGTGGGATGATTGTATCAGAGTAAATTTCAAAATGATCAGTACTGTATGGTACCATGTACGCTAAATTGGTTGATGTGGCATACATCCGTATTTGCTGAGTGATAGGGCTGCAGCCAAAGGAGAGATAAATACTTTCATCTCCCTGATTCCAATTAAAATCACCTATTTGCAATGTGGGAAATTTAGATTCGGGAATGACTTTAAAAATCATTCCTTCTAATTCCTCTGTCCAATTTTTCTTCGTCGTAAAGGAACCCCCCACTTGCTGGGCGATTTCAAGCAGCAAGTTAGCGAATTTTTCTAATGTGATGTGCTCCTCTAAAAGGGTGCTTTGTTTAATAGCTTCTTCTAACAGGACACGGTTCTTTTCCTGCATTTCCAAAATAAAACTTTTTATAACTCTACTCTTTTGATCTTTGCTAGGAATGATCTCCCCTTTTTGTTTGGCTTGCTTTTGCCAGGTGTTTGTGAGATTGTCGACCGTGATACCTTGAGCTAACTGCTGAAGCAAAGGGCCAGGCATAAAAGACATCGCATGTTCAGTGATTCCCATAGGGCTTAATCGCATAGGATTTTTGAGATAAATCTCTTTTTGTTCTTGAGGCATACTTTCGATGAATTTCACTACAGTTTGGATATCGTCGCTATTATTTGCTAAAACCATTCTATGCGTTGCGTCATGCTGCTGAAGTTCTTCGTAATAGATTTTGCGACAACGTGGGACAAAGGAACCAGTCTCTTCAGCGTAGAGTGACAAAATGCCATCTTCACCCATTTTATTGCTGAGAGATCTGAGAAAACTGTCCTCCTGATCAACATTTCCACTCAGCCATGGGACAAGCTCAGAAAATGTACGCAGGACAATCGCTCTCTTTTCGGGGAATTTGGCCTCAAGGTTTTGCTGGGTTTTTTGAATGACTTTAACTAAAAGATCACGGTATTGGTTATCCTCATAAATCGGGAGAAGTTTCTCTCGATCCAACAGATTAAAACTTGCTTGTTTCCCTTTATACTGGGCAAAAGGATCGTATATCGCATCTACCGTTTGAAGGAATACCTCTTTCATTGCCTGTAAGATCGTAGCTCTTTCGATAATTTCCAGGTGGTTCTGCACGCTACGGTAGTTGATCCTCCAAAGCCTCAAGCCTATGATTCCCCAGGAATTAAAATGTCCGAGATTTTTCTGTATTAAATTCTCTGCCTTATCTGCCATGGAGGCGATTAAAAATTCGAGTGTCTTTACCAAAAGGTGCTCACCTTCTATCAATTTTTTAGACTCTTTAGGAAACTGGCGCACAGGAAAATCATAAGTAGCGTTCATCCCTTCTTTATCAAACGTTCGTGTGATTTTTGCATGGGTGATCAATGAAGCATAATCTTCGAGAACAGATAAAAGATGCTCAGGGCTAGAGTGGGTTTGGATCAAAATACTAGTTCCAAAGCACGATCCGATGGTATCCGATTGCCTGGGTCGTGATAACAGAGCACTTAGGACAGCGATTTGTGCATGCCGGTCTGTGAGAGGTACGTCGGGCGGTAGATCGCAGATTTCTTGGATCAGTTGTATGGAAGGGGAGGAAAGTGCTGGGGGAGCCTGGATAGAAGAGATTTTTATTGAAAATTCAGGATAGCTTAGAAGAGCTTGAAAGACATGGTTCAAATAACTTGCGGCGGCTGTCTCATTCTCTTTGACCCTCTCTAAAAGGGTATAATTAATGGTCCCTGCAGCTGTCAACAGCAGCTCAGAAGCTAACACAGCAAAGGCCCTAGCTTCCGCTAAAGCTTTCTGTTCACCCTTATAATCAGCCATCTTTTGGGAGACTTTCTGATCGAGCTGAGAAATCGCTTCTGCGATTTCGGCATCCACTTTTTCAAAAACTTCTTTCGCGGAAAAAGTCGTCACTAAAGTTTCAATCAAGGAGCGATTGTGAGCCAACAAGTAATGAATGGAGCCGAGACGTACACAAGCCGTTTTTTCATCCTTTGTTTCTTTGCAAAAAGCAATGCAAAAATCACAAACCACTTTTGGAGCTATCTGAGATAGGAAAAATAGCTCTTTTTGCAAAGAAATTGAAGGGATAGTGCGTATTTCTTCGGGATAGTTCCCTTTTTTTGCCAGTATAACTTCGGCAAATCCCCCTTCCTTCTGATCCAGCAGATTCAGAAAAAAAGGATCACCTAACTTTTCTCCTTTAAACGTAGGTAGAAGATAATCGACAAACCGATGATGACCCGCCGCAGATTCGATGATCAATTGATTTAGAAAAGGATCAGTCTTCTCTGCGAATAGACGGAGCAATTCTTCTCCCTGTTCTGAACCTCTGATCTGTAAACAAGCATACAACAGGCGTCCATCACCTTCTGTGACAAGAGTCAAAAGGGCTTGTGCTAGCTTAGGAGCTTTTTGACTTTCATAAAGCATTAAAAGCTGTGAGACTTCTTTTGCAAATCCTTTTTGAATCATTGCATTAAATTGTTGTTGTAGAGTGGGGTTTTCTGAGAAAACCGTATTCAATTTCTTTGAAAGAGCGGTATAGGAGTTTGTGATTGATGTGTGCGTTTTTCTTGTCGCATTACAGATCTCTCTTAACTGCTCCCCTTCCGATAAATTAGGGTCTCGTACGATTCGGTGAATAAGGGGGTGATGAGACCAATAAAAGTTGTTAAGATCGTTAGCATTGTTGACTAAATAGGGGGCATACTTAAATAAAAAAGCTGCAATGTCTTCTTCATGAGGCCATGAAAGAGAACCTGTCTCAGCCAATGCTTCTATAAAAAGAGCGGCGCAATCAGGATATTTAATCACAAAATTCAAGTAGTTGCTGAGAACCCCAAAATTGCTTTCAGCAACTTGCAGTAACCGGCTTAAAAAGGATGGATAGGGAAAATGGAAGAGAAACTTTTCAAATAACTCAACATTTGAAGCGCTTTGTCTATTTAAACTGACCCATTCAAGAAGTATATCTCTTGCCTGTTGTGGCAATTGAATAAAAAGCTCTTCTCCTTTTGGTGGAACACTCCCTTTGCCATACAATGTAAAAAGTTTTTGTCCCCAAGCCTCTAAAGCAGGAGAAAAGCTAGGGAAAAAGATCTTTAGAAGCTCAATCTGTAAAGAGGGAGAAAGTGAGTGGGGAGTCGTATCTTCTACCAATTTCTGAAAAAAAGAGGCATTTTTAGCCGGGTCAAGTATCAGCAGGGCTTTCAGGAGAGGAACTGTATCAGGTGAAGCCAAAGAGAGGATGCGTTCTCTCAATGGAAGATCGGGAAACTTTTTCAATATCTCAGAAAAAAGAGAGGGATGTTTCTCAGACAACTCCAACAGATGGGTAAATATAATAAAACCTTGGGTGCTTGCACTCTCTAAAAGGGGAATAGCATACGGTTTTTTATCCTCAATTAGAGAGAGAAGTTTCTCGACTTTTTTAATCTCTTCCCCACTTTTTGCCTTTGCTTTTAGATTTAAAAGCGCAGCATATAAAGGCTTTTCATCCTTTTCTTTCACCAATAACTCTTCAAGCAACTGTTTCATGAGCGGCGGGTGATTTTGCGTAAGGGAAACAATTTCCATCGCCAAAGTCCTATTGTGTTTCAACGCTTGGACAATCAAAGAGAAGGGGCAACTATTTTTCCAGGATCCGATAATAATTTTGCCAGGTATCTGATGGAGTAATTGATGACGGAAAGAGGCATTGGATAACAATAATTCGGCGCTCTCTTCGTCAAGGGCATCGATCAAATAGGGTATGCAATTGATGTTTACCAGCCCATCGATCTCCACTAGAGCTGCAAGAAGCTGGGGTTTGCTTTGCGCTAAGGCGATCAGTTGAGACATTTGTTTCGATCCCTTAGAAAGGATAAATTCTAATAGCAGAGGATCAAGATCATGGAGTAAGCTAATAAATTTTCTGCACTCTCTCGAATCTTTGCTCATCCACTGATTGAGTGATTGCAAGCGATCAATATCCTTTAACACAAATTGGATAATACTGTTTCCTTGGGCCGGGAAACTCGTTATCAATTTTAGCATTTGACTGAGTTGATGCTCATTTGAGTATTCTTTCGCAAAAGTAAAAAAGGGTTCGAGGATCTGGGGCTCTTTTTGCGCAAGAGCACATAATTGAACGAGTATTTTCCGTAACTCCAGGGAGAGTTTAGGCAATTTTTCTTCTAATGGAAGTGAAGAGGAGTCGGGAAGAAGCTTGTCAACCCATAAGGAGATGAGATTTTTTGTTGTAGGTGGATGCGAGCAGAGAGTTGTGATCCATGTTTTCCCATTCCAGGGTTCGAAGCATTCGATAAAGAGACCGCTTTCTTTCTGCTGCGCAAATATTCTTTGAACATCCGAGGTTGTCAATTTTTTAAGATCAGATGTTTGGGCATAAACTTTGTGCCAAAGGGGTTGTTTTTCCTCTGGTAATCCCAGTAAGATAGTAGCAATGGATTTGTTTCCGGATAAAAATTGATTAGCTTTTTTAATCATTGCAATCAGCTCCTCTTCTATTTCTCCAGAAGCTGCTTTTGTGATAATCCATTCGAAGAAGGGGACTATTTTTTCAATAGTTTCTATATCAATGTCCATAAAACCCATACCCCCGCTCGTCTTCCAAACGCGTTGTTTAAGAAGGGGGTCACATGCCTGACGAAGACCTGGAGAGTATTGAGAGAAAATGGCTAAGAGTTTTGAGGCAAGGGGAATATGATGGGTCGCTATTTTTAAAAGTTGTTCCCACTCATTTAAATTGATGAGAATAAATTTTTTTGTGAATTCGGGATCTTTTTGATAAACAGGCACAAATTGAGGGATGTCGAAAGTGGAATACTGAAAAAAAATATTTGCAAAACCAATGTCTAAAATCATTGCTTCAAAGGCTTTAATATCGATTGTTTTTTTCTCATAAAGTTTGATCAGATCTTTTAGAAAAGCCTTGGGTTTATCAAGTATGGAAAGAAATTCCACAAGGCCCTTTCCAAAAGCTGGATTCTTTTCCAGTAAATCGAGAACAAAAGCCAGACGATCTTTTAGAGGAACTAATAAAGAGAAACACTTTTCACGTACAGGCTCCTCAATTCCTGACATTTGTGCAATACGGGGAAAAAGGGCAAGTCCATGGCTTTTCTCTTGTTCATGTAATTGAATCTGCGCCTTCTCTAAAGAATGTTCGAAAAAAGGAAAAACGCTCTTTGCAAGTGGAGAATCTAAGAATTGTTCCATGATCAAATTTGATTGGACAAACTCTGTGGCTTTTTCAAATTGTTTATTTTCAATGGCTACAGTGAGCTGTGTGAGTTCTTTTTGGCACTCTAGATAGACTTGTTTGATTTTCTCTACCTCTTCTATTGAGGGAGTTAAACCTTCAAAGGGGGTTGGGTTTGCGGCCCAGGTTTGTAATTGTTTAAAATATTTAGGCGCCTCTAAAGACATTTTTAATCTACTTTAATTCTGAATATATACGACCATTATTAACCAGGAAAGGATTTTAATCATTTTTTTTGACAACTTAATAAAATTTACCTTGAATTAATATAAAATTAACAATTTTTGTTTATAATATCAATTGACTCCCAAGGAGTATTATATGGAAACAACAAATATTAATCCTATATACGGTTCTGATCCACAAGAGCTGGGTTGTTTCAAGCAATTTGGCCAAGGCGTGGCTGATTTTTTTGGGGATGAACAGTGGATGGCTATGACCACTGGGTTAATTTCGATGAGTTCCAACTCCTGTTCTTTGATGGAGCAAGATCAAGCGGGCGAGTTTATCCCCTATCTTGGAATCGTTAGCGGCCCTTTGTATCTCTATCATTCAGTCAAAAGCACGGCAGAAAAATTTAAACTCACAGCAAGTGCGGTTAAAACGGGAAGGGTTGCGGACACTTTATTTTGGACAGGAGGTGCAGTTGGCTCTTTTGGAATTGCCTTGAGTAATGTCATTAAACCCGTTGCTGGAAGTGTCGTTTTATTTGGATTATCCCATATTGTAGCCTTGCATACGATCTTTTCGTTTGTAGTCCCTATCGTGTTAATTTCACTCAGTAGTATGGGAGCCATTCACCAAGCTTGGTCACTTGGTCGAACCGAATTGAGTCGCTGTGAATTTGAAAGGCGTCGCTTCCATTTGAAGGACTTCAATGACCTCACCAATTTCTTGAGGTACCTACAAGGTCCCCCAAAACCTGTGGGAGTAGATGAAGATTCTTTAGAGGCACATAAATATAAACTCGATCAAGTGCGCTTTGAAAGCACCCACTCTACAGGATCAAGCCGTAGAGAAGCTGTCCAGGAAAGAATTCAAGCCTATATGAGAAAAGAAGAAGAGGCACAGAAGACTCTGCAGCTTATCTTAGAGCTGATGCAGAAAACTCAAACCCAATCGATCGATGAAACTTTGGAGCTTACCGAGCAAACCATTACACTCGCGCAGCAACAAAGACATGATATCTCTAAACTAGTTCAAGGCAAAGAAGAGCTGCTCCAGCTGAAACAGCTATGCGATGAAGGAAATGGCATTTTACATACGGTTGAAAGTGAAATCGATCGGAAAATTGCCAATCAAAATCTCACTATTTTGAGTATCTTACTCACCTTGGGAGCTGGTCTTATTCTCCTATTTGCACCTGAAAGTGAACATTATTTAGGGTATGCCCTTTCAATCAGCTCAACCGCTCTGGGTATTTTCTCGGTAGTCTTTGATAAATGTGTTTCCCAAGAAGAGTTTCTCAAGCTTGAGCAATTTTTCGGTACACTTCACTCTTCATTAGCAATCAATCCAGCCTAAATTTAGCATATTATCATGCAACATCACAACCGTGCTTCGTTTTTGACAGTCCTTTTTTCAGAATTTATGGATTATGCAGGGGTAGCTATTGCTTACCCTTTGTTTGCGTATATGCTTTTTGAGCCAACTCTCCATTTTTTACCGGCTCATACCCCTAATGATGTGAGAGGCATATGGCTTGGGATCCTTTTGGCGCTGCATCCTTTCATGCAACTGATCAGCGCTCCCATTTTTGGGATGTTATCTGATTGGATGGGTCGGAAAAAACTCCTCTGTTGGACAAGGGGACTTGCCATTATCGGTTATGGCATTGCCTTTTTAGGTTGCCAATTTGAAAGTATAGCACTCGTGGCCGTTTATCGCGTTTTTGTGGGTTTGGCTGCAGGCAATTGCTCGATTGTGAGCGCCGTTATTGCTGATATTAGCCTGCCAGAGAATAAGGCTAAAAATTATGGATTGCTAAACATGGCATTTGGCGCTGGTTTCACTTTAGGCCCTTTTTTGGGAGGACTCCTTTTTCACTATTCCCATTTATCGACCCCTTTTTTAGCAGCTTTATTCCTAGCTTTTCTCAACTGGGTAGTGGTTTCTTGGAAGTTTAAAGAAACGTTGATACAGCCCAGGAAGGTCAAAATAGGTATCTTTGCAGCCGTATCTCAAATTAAAAAGGGCATTGCAATGCGTGAGCTGCGGTTTCTTTTTTTAACTTTATTAATCTTTTCGTTTGGATGGTCTTTTTTTACAGAGTTCATACCTGTTTTCTTGATTGACCGCTACAACATGGGTCCTTCTAAAATTGGTTGGTTTTATGGGTATATCAGCTTTTTTTATGCCCTTTCAGCAGGATTTCTTATCTACCCATTTATCCGTAAATTTAATATGGAACGCTCTCTAACCTTTTCTATGTTAGGAGCTGGTGTGTATTTGTGGCTGTTTTTAACCATCCAAAATACAAACTTGCTATGGATTTATCTGCCTTTGACTCAATTTTTCCAATCCTTTGCATATCCTGTGATTTGCGCATTGATTTCAAATCGCGTCAGTCTTCAAAGGCAAGGAGAAGTCATGGGCATTTATCAAGCTGTGATCGCTCTCGCTTTGACGATAACCCCTCTTTTTGGAGGGCTTGTGGTAGGTGACCATCCCTATCTGGCTATTTTAATGAGCGGTTCTTTTATGGTCCTTGCCGCTTGTTGCCACTCTTTCTTAAGAGACGAAAATCCCGCCTTGGATGCTGATTGAGTGGCAAGGTAAGGCGCTGGGGCGCACAGTGGTTACAAAGACTTGGCCAAGCGACTGCATTTTTTGGTAGAGCTCCTCTTCCCGCGTGGGATCGAACGAAACACCGATGTCATCGATGCACAAGATAGGTAATGTTTCAGTCAAGGTATAGAGCCATTTCCATTGAGCTAGCTTGAGAGCGGCTGCACAGCTTCTTTGCTGCCCTTCACTTGCAAACTGACGCGCTTCTTGACCTTGCAATAAAATATTCAGATCATCGCGGTGGGGACCGGTGAGAGTTACCCTTAAGTCACATTCTCTATTTCGAAGTCTTTCGAATTGTTTGATAAAATAACTTTGCACAGCTGCTGGTCCTTCTCCCATTGACGCTAAGGCAGAAGAGTGATATCTGAGCTCGAGCTGTTCATGAGCCAAAGTTTCTGTTTGGCAAAGGCTTTGGATTTCCTCGATAGTCTGGGCTCTTCGGCATGTCAAAAAGGCTGCAGAAATAGCCATTTGCTCTTCCCAAACGGCAATGGTTGCCAGTGAGCGGCTTTTTAAGAGCATATTACGCTGTTTCAAAGCTCTCCAATAACGCGAGAGATGGTGTAAATACAGGGGATTGGCTTGCGAGAGGAGCAGGTCAAGAAAATGGCGGCGAAATTGGGGGCCTCCCTTGATCAAGGAGCGATCTTCTGGAGACAAAATGACCCCTTGCAAAATCCCCAGCAAAGCACTTAAACTTGCAAGAGCGGTGGCATTGTGTACCACTTTTCTCTCTTTTCCATCGAAGGAGAATTTTAGCATCTGTTCCACCCCATTTTTTTCAAAGAGGGCTTCTAAATAAAATGCTTGTTCTCCAAAACGGATGAGCTCGGATAAGTGGGAAGTTCGGAAAGATCTTCCCGTGATCAAAAGGCCAATGGCCTCTAAAAGATTTGTTTTTCCTTGCGCATTATCTCCCACTAAAACATTAACAGCTGGCCCAAAGTTAACAGCAGTTTCAGCATAGTTGCGAAAGTTGCGCAAGTAAATGTTCTTAATCGTCATTCAGGCGCATGGGCATGATAATAAACAAGCTGCTTGTGGAGTCGGTGATGATGCCTGGATTATATGAATCTGAAATCCCTAATTCGACCGTCTCATCGGAAGTGTGGCGGAGGATATCGAGAAAAAAGTGGGGATTGAATGCAATTTCCAGATGTGCGCCTGTGTAATTAACAGGCATGCTCACTTTTCCTTCCCCGACATCAGCGCAATTCGCTGTCAAAATAAGCTCATCAGGGACAAATGTAAAACGCACTGAATGGGAAGTATCATTGGTGAAAAGGGAAATTTGGCGTAAGAGAGTCATGAGCTCTTCCCGGTGCAACGACATTTTCTTTTCACTTTTTGTCACGATGACCTGCTCAAAGTCGGGGTAATCGCCAGAGAGCAATTTGGTCACCATCAATGTTGAACCTGCCTCTACAGCCACCTTATCATCAGTGAGGTAAACAATCGCTTGCTTTTCTTCCGTTAAAATCTTGATGATCTCATCAACTGCCTTAAGGGGAAGGATATATTCACCAGAAAAAGAAGGGTCCAACTGAATAGGTGTTTCCGTTTTGGCGAGCCTTTTGCCATCGGTACCCACAAAAATAGCTTTGCCTTCCCGAATACGCATCAAAACGCCTGTTAATACATAACGGTTGTCTTCTTTTGAAACGGCAAAGGCAGTTCTATAAAGCATTTCTTTAAGTGTTTCGCAGTTGATTGGAAACTGCGTGGCTTCTTTGAGATCAGGAAGAGCCGGGTATTCTTCCTTATTCATCCCATTGAGGCGGAAACGGGACGAGCCCGATTTGATCTCGGCCATCTCGCTTTCCGCGGCAGTCACTTCGATATTCGAATCGGTCAGCTCCCTGACTAATTGAAAAAAACGTTTGGATGGGATAGAAAGGGAACCTTTTTCATAAATTTTGGCTTTCGTGCGGCAGCGCGAGCCTACAGTCAAATCGGTCGCTGTGAAGACCAATTCATCCCCTTCAGCCTCGATTAAAAAATGGGATAAGATAGGAATAGGAGCGTTTTGGGGAACAACATTTTGGATCTTACGGATCAAACCACTCAACTCAGCACGTGAAATCACAAATTTCATTTCCGACTCCCTAATCTTAAAAAGAAACAAAGATAGGGTACCTTTTGCTGGTTGTCAAGGCGAACCTTTGCTATCATATCTCTCATGGCAGAATCGAACGAACTTGTGCGCAATCGCCGCGCTTATCATGACTATGAAATATTAGAAACCTACGAAGCTGGCATCATGCTTCTTGGGACTGAGATTAAATCGCTACGTGCACATGGGGGAAATCTTGCCGAAGCTTACGTCAAAGTCATCCAAGATGAGATTTGGTTAATAGGGGCAAGCATCGCTCCTTACCGTTTTGGAAACGTGCACAACCACGAGGAGAGACGCGACCGCAAATTGCTCATGCATAAAAGAGAAATCGAAACCTTACGAGTCCAAGTGCAGCAAAAAGGACTCACTCTTGTCCCCATTGCGCTTTATCTTAAAAAAGGGCGAGTCAAAATCTCTATTGGCTATGGCCGCGGCAAAAAGAAAGAAGATAAACGGCAAACGATCATCGAACGGGAAAAAAAACGGGAAATGGACCGCGCTATCAAACAGCACTATTAAACTTTATACAACAAGTCGATCGCTTCTGACATCAGCTCAGAGATGGAAGTGGGATTGGTTTTAAGACGTTTCGAAAAAATCTCTTGTAGCTTTTGAGAATCTTCTGCCGTGAGAGAATAAAGTTTCCGAGCTTTGACTGAAGGCGTTGGCTCAACCACTAGGGGCGTTGGTTCTGTGGATAAAGCATAATCTCCAAAAGAAAGTTTTTTTTTCATTTTGTCGCTGAGCTTTGCTATTGACATGGGACCTCTTGTTTGATCACTTCTTCGGCAAGATTTTCATAAGCGAGAGCCCCTCGACATGTGGGAGAATAATCAAATACAGCTTTTCCTTGAGATTGGGCCTCATTGATTTTGACATTTTGAGGGATCTTGGTTTGAAACACTTTTGTTTTGAAAATGTCGTTAATCGATGAATAAACCTCGCGGGAGAGTTTGGTCCGTGTGTCAAAAAATGTAATCAAGACGCCAGAAATTTCGATTTTGTGATTGATAATCGCATTGATGTCCCGGTTCACAAATTGAATCGTGTCGATGAAATTGCTCACCCCTTCCAAGCTTAAATAACCTAATTGGATCGGTAGGATAATTTCTTTGCCTGTAGTGAAAGCATTCATTGTTAAAGTACCAAAAGTGGGTGGGCAATCAATCAAGGTGTATTGATATTCATCTTCAACAGTTTTAAGCTTATTGCGTAGCTTAAATTCTTTAGCACCCATCGTCGACAGCTTAAGATCAGCAACTGCTAAGGAAAGATCTCCAGGGATAATGTCGAGATTTGGTGCATACGTTTTTTGGATCACATCTTTTGCAGAAACAGCCTCATCAGTGAGAAGCTCCGCGATTGTCAAGTTGTTATCGGTCGAAATATTCAATCCAATTGTAGAGTGTCCTTGCGGATCAGCATCGATGAGGAGCACTTTTTTATTTCGTCTTGCTAAGGAAGCCGCAAGATTAATTGCAGTAGTGCTTTTGCCTACGCCCCCTTTTTGATTGGCAATGATAATCGAACGCATGGTCCCTTCCTTCTTTTGTCTCAAAAGAAGCAAAACCCATGCCAGAACTGGATAAAAGAAATTTTATTTATGCGCAGTGAGAGGGTCTTCACTCATAAAAAAACTTCGAAAATATCCTTCAGGCAGATTACGGATTACCCCTACGATACTCAAAATGGGAATAGTAGCTTCAAATGCAGCAGCTCCTAATAAAACGAATGATCCTGTTAACCCAGTTGATATCACTCCTGTAACTGAAAGCGCGAAAGAGGTAGTTAAAACAAACGTTGCAAGCCAATCTAAACCAACAGCACCTGGATGTACCTTAGGCAGTTGACCTTTTTCAACATCAAATTTGTTTGGCTCCGTAAAATAAGTTGATATCATTGAAAACATATATCACCACATTGCGTTGTTTAGAAAAATTATACATCACATTCAGAATTAATAGAAAAGATTTTCAAGCTTGGATGCTTAAAATCGTATAATAGTAATAAACAAAGTTTTGAGAGAATTTTTCTCTTAAAGATTGCATTTTTTAGAAAAATTCAGTAAAATTAGCCATATTAGGTGAAAATTTCTCTCATGAGGCCAAATGCTCTTACGTTTTTCTATTGAAAATTGGATGTCTTTTCAAAGTAAGGCGACATTTTCGCTGATATCTACGCGAGAACGTCAGCACGGTGAACGTATCCCAAAAGTTTCAAAGTATAATATAGGAATATTGCCTATTGCCGCTGTTTATGGTGGCAATGCTTCAGGTAAAACCAACTTATTTAAAGCTTTAGATTTTGTAAAAAAACTAGTAGTCACAGGAACTCAACTCCATACTTCGATGTCTGTTGAACCTTTTAAGCTTGGTTCTAAACATCAACATGATCAACCTTCTCGATTTGAGTTTGAACTCTTAATAGATGAAAACATTTATGCATTTAACTTCTCCATAATACGAAATAGAATCGTAGAAGAAAAGCTGGTGAAAGTTTTAGGGAGTAGCGAAAAGATTTTGTATCATCGAGAAAATGGAGAGCCCAATTTTGATGATTCTTTAAAGAAAGATAAGCCTTTGGAATTTGCCTTCAAAGGGACAAGAGATAATCAATTGTTTCTCACAAATTCAGTCTCTCAGAAGATTGAAAATTTTAAACCTATCTACGATTGGTTTAATGATACACTTGAATTGATTGCCCCAGATTCTCGATTTGAAGCTTTTGAACATTTTCTTAATGAAGATCATCATTTATATGCAAAAATGAACAGATTGATTCCCCTACTAGATACCGGAATAGTGCATCTACGCGGTGAAGAAATCCCTTTTGAAAACCTGCCTATTCCGAAAGTTTTGGAAACAAAACTCAAAGAGGAATTAGCTGAGGGTGTAACTGTGAGGCTAACAGCTCCTTCTATCAATGAAAGGGTCATTGTCACAAGGAAAAATGGAGAGCTTATTTCTAAAAAATTAGTTACTGACCATCTCAATGCTGACGGAATTAAGATAAAATTTGAAATGCGACAAGAATCTGATGGATCAAAACGAGTGATCGATTTGCTTCCCGCATTTTTAGAAATGTCTGCCTTAAACTCGAAAAAAGTGTACGTCATCGATGAAGTAGATCGAAGTTTACACACATTGCTCATTAGACGGCTATTAGAAGCTTACCTATCAACATGTTCTGCTGAAAGTCGCTCGCAGCTATTATTTACAACGCATAACGTTTTGATGATGGATCAAGACTTCCTCCGAAGAGACGAAATGTGGATTACAGAAAGAGATTCAAAAGGAGCTTCAAGCTTATTATCTTTCAGCGAATACAAAGATGTCCGCAATGACAAAGATCTCAAAAAAAGCTATTTACAAGGCCGTTTAGGTGGTATACCTCATATCCTTCTTAATGATTCATCTTTGCAAGGAAAAGAGTAATGTCTAACAGACGATCGTTTCAGCGGCCTTTAGGAGAACGTCGTTACAAAAAATTGTTTATCATTGCTGTCGAAGGTTCAAAAACAGAGCCGCAATATTTTGATCTCTTTAATAGTCAAGGAGCTATTATTTCAGTAAAATGCCTCAAAGGTAAACACACAAATAGCGCACCCTTACAGGTGCTCAAAAGAATGGAAAATTACCTGAAAAAAGAAGCCTTAGGCAAGACAGATGAAGCATGGCTTGTAGTTGATAAAGACGCTTGGCCAGAAGTCAGTTAGAACAACTCATTGAATGGGCAAGACAAAAAGATAACTACGACTTTGCTTTAAGTAATCCAAACTTTGAATATTGGCTATTGTTACATTTCGAAGATGGAAAAACTTGTCTAAGTGCCAGCAAATGCTTGAATCGACTGAAAAAACATCTACCCAACTATGATAAAGAAATCGATTCAAAAAAAATTACAAGAGAACACATCAAAAACGCGGTCAGAAGAGCTCAGCAAACCAAGGCAAATGGCACTGATTTGCTTCAAGTTTGTGGCTCAACCGTTTACAGGTTAGTTGAGAGAATTTTACAAGAAAGATAAGCTTTCCTTTTACCAGATGAAGGCGCGGATCCCTTGGATGGAGGCCCAGGACCTGGCTTCTTCGGGAGAGGGAAAGAGCATGAGAGCAGTCGCTAAGGCATCCGCTTCGGCGCAGGTGGGTGCAATGACACTGACGCTTGTAATGGGACAGTTTTGCAAGGGGCGGCAAGTACGGGGATCGATGATATGGGTATATGAGATACCATCGACGGACCAGTTTTGGATATACGTGCCACTTGTTGCAATGGATTCGTTTTCCAGCGGGATGGGAAAAAGCCCTTCAATTCCCACAGTCCATGGGCGATGGTGAGGGTGCTTGCCCACAGTTCTGATTTCTCCTCCCCATTCAATATAAAGAGAAGTGAAGCCTTCTGCTTGCAAAGCTTCTGTCATGAGGTCAACAGCATACCCTTTGGCAACAGCTCCCAAATCAAGAGAAGTTAAAGCCTCATCTTTCCAAAATGTTTTTCCTTCCAAGTGGACGTGATCCCATCCAGTTGCTTGGATCAAGGAATCTAAAATGGACTGCTCTGGTAAAACTCCATTTTGTAAATTTTTTTTCCAGATATGTTGTAAGGGATCTACAGTTGGATCAAAACGTCCCTCTGTACGCTCAACGATTTGGCCAACAAAAGTTAAAAACTGTGCAAGGGGCTCTGAAATCTGAAAGGGTTGATAGGCAGGCAGTTTTTTAAGTTGAGAAATTTCTGAATCAGGATTCCAATTGTTATAGACTGCATGAATCTGACTAATGATTTCCAAAATGATCCCTTGAATCCTTTCGTTCTGTTTTTTTGTGAGTGGATCACCCACTTGGATGCAGTAGGGGATGGTCATTGCGCATCCTTCAAAACGGGTGGGTTCTTGAGTATGTTTGCAAGAACATAAAAAACACAAGATCAGCAAACAAAATTTATGCATGTTTGCGTTGATAACTGAGTAAAGTGTTGTGAAGTAGCATGGCCACTGTCATGGGCCCTACTCCTTTTGGAACCGGCGTGATAGCTTGACATTTTGGCGCAACAGCATCAAAATCGACATCTCCCACAAGGCGAAACCCTTTGGGACTTTGGGGATCTTCTTCCCGGTTAATTCCTACATCGATGACAACCGCCCCTTCTTTAACCATTTCCTCTTTAATAAAACGGGGGGAGCCTAACGCAGCCACCAAAATATCAGCGCGCGCTGTATGCTGAATGAGGTCTTTCGAACGGCTGTGCACCACAGTTACAGTCGCATTGCAAGCCGGTGCATTTTGCATCAGAAGAGCTGCTAAAGGTTTTCCAACAATCGAGCTGCGCCCCACGATGACTAGATCTTTTCCCTCCGTTGAGATGTGGCTTCGCTCCAATAAAACTTTGACGCCAAGGGGAGTACAAGGGACAAATCCAGAGTTGATTCCTAGCAAAAGCTTACCTAAATTGATGGGATGAAAACCATCAACGTCTTTGTTGGGATCGATTGTTGCAACTATCTTTTCGGGATTAATATGAGAGGGCAGGGGTAATTGCACAAGTATTCCATCGACAGAAGGGTCATTATTTAATTCCTGAATCAACTGGATTAAGTAAACTTCAGACGTAGAGGGGGGTAAACGATGAAGAAAAGTTTGAATTCCGACTGCTTGGCACGCCTTTGTTTTCATGGATACATAAGCCAGCGACGGGGCATGATCCCCCATCAAAACTACCGCTAAACCAGGTGAAGATGAATAGGAAGCAATTTGATGCTTAATTTCCTCTTGAATCTCATCAGCTAAGGCTCTTCCAGATAAGATCATGTCCCTCTATAAAAACGCAATTTCCGTAGTTTAAATACTAACTGAAAGGGGAGTGAAAATACAAGGGAGGCATAAAGAGCATCTACAATAGGCATCCCAATTAAATCGGTAACTGCCCATTTCCAAGAAAAGGAATAAGCTCTTTGAATAAAGAGCGCGCTAAAAGCTAAAAATAGTGTCGATAAAAAAGAAAACAAAAAAGTCATTAAAGGGAGTGTTGAAAGCTTGTCTTCAAAAAAGTTTCTTGTTTGTCCAAAGAGAAAAAAAGATACACAACAATAATTGATTGAAGTAAGTCCAAATACTGAACCTGAAGAAAGAAGATCGATCATGATCCCACACAAACAAGCACGCCATAAAACTAAAATCCGGGAATAGCGGTATAAACAGATCACAAGGTAAGGTACAAAATAAAAAAGATGCACTTTTGGAAAAAAAAGAGGTCCTATCAGCAAGCAGCACAAGCCAATCCAAAAAGCAAGAGAGGTGTTAACACGCATCGGTTGGAAAAAAAACTTGAGGGATCGTTTTTAAAATAAGCCAAAGATCAAACCAAAATGTTCTTTTGTTGATGTATTCAGCATCCAAAGCTATCCGCTCTGCAAAGGAAGTGCGGCTTCTACCAGATGTCTGCCAAAGCCCAGTTATTCCAGGACGTACAGATAAAATCGTATGGGCCAAAGGACCCATTTGTGGTTTTTGTTCGGCCATATAAGGCCTTGGACCTACCACACTTAAGTCTCCCTTGATCACATTCCAAAACTGAGGCAGCTCGTCCAAAGAAGTTTTGCGTAGCCACCTCCCCATTGGAAAAACCCGTGGATCATCGTGCAATTTCTGATGGATTTCCCATTCATGCCGTAAATCAGGATTATGTTGAAGTAACTGAGGTAAAAGCTCATCCGCATCGCTATGCATGGTTCTAAATTTGTAACATTTAAAAAAAGTCCCTCCTCTTCCCAAACGGCGTTGAACATAAAACGCTTTTTTCCCAATCACAAGAACAATTGCAAGAAAAATAGGCGCAAAGACAACCAAAACTCCCAAGCTAAACAACACATCAAAAACCCTTTTGACGGAGATTGTGCTCCAGCTTACTTGCGAAGAGATACTTTGATAGGCAAGTACTTTACTTTTCATACCCAAGCAAATTACGCCATCAACCAAATTTTTGCAACGCTCCAAAAAAGCGTCAGCTTGAAAATTTGCGATGAGATGAGTTGAAAGAGACTCTAGCCAATCTTCAAGAAATTCATATTTGAGAAAAGGGATTGGGTGAGGGAGAGGAGGGGGGTGGGGTTGCCGTGGATTTTGTCGAGGGTGGAGAGGGTGGAGTGGTAAAGCTCGTGGGCTTTTTTCTCTGCTTGGTCAGACCCGAGCGGGTGGTCATCGTCTTGCAAATCGTCGATGATTTGAAAGAGTTTTCCAAATTGTATGGCAAAAGCATCGAGCGCTGATAATGTATCGGAAGAGCTTTCTGCGATGATGCCACCAAAGCGAAGAGCTGCGCGGAAAAGGGCGGCGGTTTTTAGGGTGTGCATGTGCTCAATATGGGGAGAGTCTTCGATGTCCATCACCTGTCCCCCTATCATGCCATGACCGCCAGCAGCAGAAGAGAGGGTGCAGATGAGTGCAATTTTTTGTTCGTGAGATAAATAGGGTGCATTCGCAAGGGTTTCAAATGCATAGGTAAGCAAATAATCACCCATGAGCACTGCGTGTCCTTCAGTGTAAACTTTGTGAAGTGTGGGCTGTCCTCTTCTGAAATCATCATCATCCATGCAGGGCAGATCATCATGGATTAATGAATAGGTGTGCACCATTTCAAGAGCACAAGCGGGAGTGAGTGCAACCTCTTGTGCTCCTGGCTGAAGCATTTCTGCAGCACAGAGAGTGAGCAATGGGCGGATCCGTTTGCCTGGAGCGAGCAGGGCATACTGAGCACCCTCATAAAGGGAAGGAAAAAAGGAGGAGCTTTGGTTTATGAGAGCTGCTAGCTGATCATCGATCTTTTTTTTTAATTGGTCCAATCCAATACCACCTTGCCGCTGTTACCCGATAACATGGCGTCAAATCCTTTTTGGAAATCATCGGCTCTGAAATGGTGAGTGATCACAGGGGTGACATCTAGGCCACTTTCTATCATGTGAGCCACTTGAAACCAGGTTTTAAAAATCTCGCGACCATAAATCCCTTTGATAGTCAACATCTTAAAAATTACAAGATGCCAGTCAATGAGAGCGTGTGAGGGGAGGATCCCCAGTAGAACAATCTTACCTCCATGCAATGTCAGTTCCGCTAAAGAACTCAGGGCAGCCGCACTTCCAGACATTTCTAAGCTCACATCAAACCCAGGAATCTTCAATTGTTCCATCGTTTGCTGAACCGATTGTTCTTTAATATTGACAACAGCCGTTGCACCCATTTTAGCTGCAAGATTCAAGCGGTATGGGTTCATATCAGAAATCACGACATGACGCGCCCCTGCTTTTTTAGCAACAGCGATCGTCATTAAACCGATGGGGCCAGCTCCTGTGATAAGCACATCTTTCCCAACAAGATCGTAGGAAAGCGCTGTATGAACCCCATTACCAAGTGGGTCAAAAATGGAAGCCACTTCATCGGGAATGGAAGAGGGCATTAAAAACGCATTCTCTGCAGGGATACACACATATTCCGCAAAGCAGCCGTCTCTGTTCACTCCCACACCAATGGTGTTAGGACAAAGAACACGCATCCCCGTGCGGCATTGTGTACAATGGCCACACGTGATGTGCCCTTCTCCTGAAACGCGATCTCCCTCTTTAAAACCACGCACATTACGTCCCATGCCCACCACAAATCCTACAAACTCGTGACCTATGATAGAAGGTACAGGGAGCGTTTTAGCAGCCCAGGCATCCCACATATACAAATGGATATCAGTACCGCAAATCGATGTTGTGGTCACCTTAATCAGCAGGTCGTTATCGCCAGGCTGTGGCACCTTAACATCGTCCATCCATAACCCTTCTCGGGCCTCTTTTTTGATAATGGCTTTCATGATTTATTCCTGTATAACTTTTAATTCCCTACCGACTTTCGCAAAAGCACGGATGGCTTTGTCGAGATCCTCTAATGAGTGCGCAGCTGACATTTGGGTGCGGATGCGAGCAGACCCTTGAGGAACAACGGGGTAAAAAAATCCGATGACATAGATCCCTTCTTCTAACATCTTTTGAGCAAAGATCTGTGTGAGCTTTGCATCACCGATCATAACGGGAATAATGGGATGGTCATGACCTCTCAACTCAAAACCTAGTGCAGACATCGCAGAGCGAAAATACTCTGTATTTCTCCATAATGTGTTTCTTAAACGATCCCCTTCTTCTTCGAGTAAACGGATAGCTTCCAGGCTAGCTGCTGCAATACTAGGACAAAGCGTGTTGGAAAAAAGATAGGGGCGGGAGCGCTGTCTGAGCCATTGGATGATTTCTTTTTTGCCGGATGTAAACCCACCAGATGCTCCTCCTAGGGCTTTCCCTAAAGTACCTGTAATAATATCTATTTTTCCGACCATGTCCCAATATTCAGATGTACCTCGACCCGTTTTTCCTAAAAAACCTGTCGCATGGCAATCGTCGATCATTACAAGGGCGCCATATTTGTCAGCTAATTGGCGGATTTCAGGAAGATTAGCAATGGTTCCATCCATTGAAAAAGCTCCATCTGTAGCAATCATCCGGAACCGGCAACTTTGCGCCTCTTTCAGTTTTTCTTCGAGGTCTGCCATATTGTTATTCTGGTAACGCAGGCGCGTGGCTTTGCATAGCCGGATCCCGTCGATAATGCTGGCATGGTTTAGGGAATCGGTGATGATCGCATCTTCCGGACCTAGCAGCGTTTCAAATAAACCTCCATTTGCATCAAAACAGGAACTATACAGAATCGTATCTTCCGTTCCTAAAAAAGAGGAGATCTTCTTTTCTAATTCAATATGTACAGTTTGCGTTCCACAAATGAAGCGCACGGAAGCCAAACCAAAACCATATTTTTGGAAACTTGACGCCGCTGCCTGAATCAGCGCAGGGTGATTTGCAAGTCCAAGATAATTATTCGCGCAAAAATTCAAGACATGTTCATGATTGCTCAAAGTGATGTCACTTTGCTGAGGGGAGGCAATCACTCTCTCTGTTTTGTAAAGCCCTTCTTCTTTAAGCTGATTAAGCTGATTTTGGAGATGGGCAAGAAACTGGGGTGTCGTCATCAACTTATTTCTCCGTTAAGTATCCATTGCAAAGTATGAACTGACGCTCGCAAAGGTCAGCCAAAGAGCTGTCATGCGTCACGACGATGAGTGATTTGTTAAATTCTTTAACAGCACCTAATAATAACTCTTGAATCTGCTTTGATGTTGTATGATCGAGATTGCCCGATGGCTCGTCAGCCAGAAGGATCTCAGGATCATTGCAAAGTGCGCGTGCAAGCGAAACCCGTTGCTTTTCACCTCCTGATAATAACTTTGTGGGGTAGTTGAGCCTGGATGCTAGTCCTACTTTTCTCACCAAATCCATTCCCCTTGCGTAAGCTTCTGAATGTTGATGAATCTCTTTTCCAGCAATCAACGCAGGCATCAAGACGTTTTGCAAAACGGTGTAATCCTCTAATAAATGAAATGACTGAAAAACAAATCCGATATGAGAGTTCCGTAAGCTAGGTGGGGGATTGGTGTGAACTGATTTTCCAGCAATGACCAATTCTCCCGAAGTGGGCTCTTCTAATGTCCCTAAAATGTGTAAAAGGGTACTTTTTCCTTCACCAGAGGTGCCCATAATTGCGATGCTTTCTCCCGCTTGTAGATCCAGGGAGACCCCTTTGAGGATTTCAATTTCTATGGGGTGAGAGAAAATTTTTCGGATGTTTTTTGCTGATAATACCGGCTGGTTTCCCATCTCATCCTTCCATTTTTAATATTTCGGTTGGACGGATACGAGCCGCTTTCACTGCAGGTATAATCCCTGCAAGCAAAGAAATCATAAGTGTCGCTACTGAGACGAAAATCAAGGCCTCAACACTGACATCGTTTGGCAATTTACTGCCATAAAAGACCGATTGGAAAGCCTCTCTGCCTTGAAAAAAGCTGAGGATATCAACCAAGGACTGAAGATTTTTTAAGGTCAATAAAGCTGCGATTGTACCAATCACACAACTGATTAATCCTGTCGCAAAACCGCATAATCCAAAAATCACAGCAATCCTTTTAGGAGAGGCACCAAGTGATTGTAAAATGCCGATTTCTTTTTTCTTATCATTGACCAGCAGAATCAACATAGAAATGATATTTGAGCAGGCGACAACTAAGATGATTAACGCAATCAACGCAAAAAGATTTTTATCACTTTGGAGCTGATCCAAAATAGGCTTAGTGAATTCGTAATCGTGGTAGGATTGAACATCCCAATATTTGCCGATCCCTTTCTCTTCTAGAGCTTGCAAAAGATTTTTTTTAACAGAAGCGGCTTCAGAAATGTCTTGAATCCATATATTAATCCCGTTGCCCAGCATCGGGTCAGAAACGGATAAGTTACTTCTTAACTGTGCTGTAATGGCGCGGTCTGCAAAAAGAAGTTTATTTCCAACAGGCATCATGCCAGGATCATAAAAACCAGCAATATAGATTGGTATCCTTTGCTCTTGCATTGAGCTGCCAGCAGACGCATAGTAAGAGATATATCCCTGGTCTCCTAACATCACTCCATTCTTTTTAAAATGCTTAGCAATTAAAAGTCCTTCTCCAAGAGCAGTTGGATCTAAATGGCCTGCATTCAGAGCCAAAGAGTCGTAAAATCTTTTCAAATCAGGTAAGTTTGTTTGTGATAAGGCGTGGTGCAAGTTTTGAAAATCCTCTGCCGTTGGAGGAATGACCATCTGATTCACTCGGCAATTTTCACCGTCATGGGCAGCAATATAGGAGACTTGTGTGATAAAAGATTGCTTGACTTCTCCAGACTGAGTTTCTTCACGCAGCAATTGAAGACGCAAATTCCCAAAAGAGATTTCAAACTCCTGAGGGCGTACACCTTTAAAAGGGAGAGCTTGGATTGCTGCATACCCCTCTTTCACGATATCTTTTAATTTGCCATCGGCATCACGGTCTGCAATAGGAAAGTCGTGGGACAGTTCTTGATCGATTGTAGGATCATAGGGTTCGGTTTGGAGTGAGACAAGTTTTTCTCCAATCGTTTTGGTCGTATAGTTAGAATCGAGGCTAATTCCATCCACTTCATAATAATACGACTGATAATAGGCTTCTGTTGGAGTCATACGAAGTGGGGCATTGAGCGCGATGAGCTCGTCGATCCACTTCCTTTCGATCCCGTCGGTTACAGACAGAAACAAAACAACAAGCCAAACCACCAGCGAAATGACAAGAACTGAAATCAACGAAATAATTGATACAGATAGCTGCCGCCATTTGGGTATCAAATACTTTAACGCGACGGTGAGCTCAAAGCGCATCGATTATTTTGCTTCTTTAAAGATCACATGTTTGCGCAAGCTAGGATCATATTTTTTCAGCTCAATCCTGCCTGTCGTTTTCTTCTTGTTCTTGGTTGTCCAATAAACAGACTTGCTCTCAGCGCTTTTCAGTTTGATGATCTCTCGGCTCTTACTTGCCATATAATGTCTCCATGAATTTGAACAAGTAGACTATGTCATTATGATATAATCTTCAACTCTTTTAGCTTCCTGAAACACCTTCCATGCTATTTTTGTTTTTCAGAACATCGGTATATAAAAATTTGAAAAATAAAGAGTTTAGGGCAATTGAAGCCAAAGCACAGGCTACAATGATGTCGTAGCCTTCATCTGTCATAAAATCAAATTTTATCGCTTCTTCTGCTAGGATAAACGAAAATTCTCCTATTTGTGCTAAAGCAATCGCAACAGTGAGGGCTGTCTTGAAAGGATATTTCAAGGCGAGGGAGATCAAAAAAGCAACGAGTGGTTTTGCGAGAAGAATAATGGCAAGCACACTTAAAAAAATGGAAATATTCTGAACAATGATTGTAGGGTTAAACAACATACCCACTGAAACGAAAAAAATAGCAATAAAGGCATCTTTCATTGGCCGCGAATGAAGGAGCACCTTTTGATGCACTTTGGTTTGCTTGATGATCATTCCTGAAATAAAAGCTCCTAAGGCAATCGAGATCTTAAAGAAAAGAGTAGCTCCCAGAGCGATCACAAAAATGAGCATTAACAGAGAAATTGTGAATAATTCATGGGAACCTGTGGACTCTATCTTGGCAAGGATGTATGAGACAACTTTCTTTCCTAACTTCACTAATAAATAGAAAAGAATTAAAAATTTAGCAATAACAACTAAAAGAGGAACAAATAAATGAAAGATGGAGAACTCATCCCTCTTTGACACAAGTGCTAAGCTGGGCAATAAAAGCAAAATGATGACTGTTATGACGTCTTCCACAATGAGCCAACCCACTGCAATGTGACCGTTTTGAGTTTTCAATAAATGGTTTTCTTCCAGAATCCTGACCAATACCACTGTGCTGGCAACACCGATGGCAAGCCCTAATACGATACCCACCTTCAATGACCACCCAAAAAGATAAATGACAAAAGCGCCCAGAATCGTAGCGATCAGCGTTTGACCTAATGCTCCAGGAATGGCAATCCGTTTGACCTTCATTAAGTCTTCTAAACGAAAATCTAAACCAACGCCAAACATCATTAAAATCACGCCGATCTCAGCAAGTTGCTCTGAGGTTTTAACATCAACCACAAAACCGGGGGAATAGGGGCCTATGAGGTAACCTGCAAGCATATAGCCCAAAATGGGGGATAGTTTAATGCGCCATGCAAAGTAACCTAAAACGCTTGCGGTTGTAAAAGCGATGGTCAGCAGCAGGACGATGGAGAGGTTGTGCGATTCGATGAGAGCCCTTAAAGCGAACATCTCTGACATCTTTCTGATCCAATTGTCCATGCGTTGAAGCTATATCAAAAAAAAACTAATTATCCTAACACCAAAAAAGATCCCAAACACAAAAATTCACTTGCCAATTATCCAAACTTATTAGATAAATTTTTGCTTGACTATCGAATTAGCAGGTTTGATCATGAAAAAACTCATCTTAGCAGCGTTATTATTCATCACCTTCCCACCCCTTTTAGCTGTTGAAAAAGAGCCCATTGACATACAAGCCTCAAATGACGGCTTCCTAACCCCACCCCCTGCTGTATTCACCCATAAAGAAACCTCCTCTTTTTTGCCCCAAATCCCCAAAGTCAACGTTATAACAGGGGAATATCATGAAGAAGA
>Ga0153954_1000031_pt1 | contig 148428 bp, 112 predicted proteins | sample TSFL038MetaG_FD_102277 | JGI IMG/M metagenome (GOLD analysis project Ga0153954, IMG submission 102277) | Attine ant fungus gardens microbial communities from Florida, USA - TSFL038 MetaG | ecosystem: Host-associated > Fungi > Mycelium > Unclassified | place: USA: Florida, Wekiwa Springs State...
CCCAAAAACCAAAGGAAGCAACACCCACCACAACACCCCCCCCCCCACCACCCCGCCCGCCCAGGAAGAGAGGGCGAACCCGCCCCCCCCCCCCCCCCCCCCCCCCCCCCCATGGGTTTTTAAGAAAAATCCTCGTCTAAGTGATTAGAAATAAATAAATTACAAACCAAAACCCGCTCAAAAATGTCGATGAAAAGTCGATGCAGAGTCGGTAAAAAGTCGAAGGGCGCGGTAGTAAACCGCGCCCCTTTTGCACCGGACCCGGTGCATTTCCTGATCCCTGGCCCCTGTTACGGGACGAAGACCCGTAACCTCACCTTCCACTGCGTTCTCTGTCCCGGCTTCAGCGTAACCATCCCGGTATCCATCCCGTTCCACACCTTGCTAAAGGGATCGGCAAAGTTGAACTGGTGCTCAATCGCCGCAAACTGCTGCGTCGGCGGCGCGTACATCTGAATGGTCTTGATAAGCGGAGAAATCCCCTCAACGGAGACGCCATACTTCGCAGCCGGGTCAATCACCTTCACAGTGGCCGCCCCATTCTTCCAGTCCAGCGAGCTCCAGTTGTCGTCATAGAAGTTCTTGGCCAAAGCCACACCGCCCGCAGCCCGCAGATCATACTGCGTTCCATCCACCGGAAGCAGCTTGCCCGTCGGAAACACGTTGTCATAGTTGTCCACCGTCGCGTACTTCGCACCCGGAATCTCAATCTTCACCTGCGACCTATCGCCGGAAGGGAAGTTGAAATAAGGATGCCAGCCAATCGACACCGGCTCGCTCTCCTTGCCCACGTTATGCGCAATCACGGTTGCATCCAGGTACGTGCCCGTCAGCGTAATCGTGAAGTCAAGGTCGGTCTTGGAAAACCAGTGCCCCCCAAAGTCTCCCGCGTGAATCACGGCCGTCAGCATCTCGCCGCCCGGAATCTTCACCACCTTTACGTTGTCGGCCTTGGCCTTCAGAATCAGCCCATGCATTGCATGCTTCTCAGCCGTAGGCAGCTTGCCTGCATTGTTCGCCGGCAGCGTAATCGTCTTGCCGTTCCACTGCGTCGTCAGCGTCTTGCCATCGGCAGAAAGCGTCCCGCGAATCCGGTTCGGATAGGGAAACAGGAACGCCGCACCCAGCCGGTAGCCAAAATCGCCGTTGGCGTCATCCTGCACATCCAGCATCTGCTTGGTATTCGTCAAGCCGACGCTGCTCAAATCTGGCCCGTAAAGCACCTGCACCTCGCCCTTGCCGGGAAAGTTCGCCGTAAGCTTCAACAACTCCATGCCGCGCCCCGGCGCAATTGTCACGCTGGTAAACTCCGGCCGCGTCGTGCTCACCGCCTTGCGCGACAGGGTCACAACCTTCTGGCCGCCAATCTCGATATCGTCCTGGGCGCCAGCCAGCGCCGGAGCTATAAATGCCGCCGTAGCGGCCGCAACGCAGGTAAAACGTGCAAAAGTCTTCATCCTCATCCCATCCCTCAAGAAGGAATTTTTTCTTCTATACGGCAGGCATAGATCGCCTTCCGCAAACGTTTTCCAAAAACGTTGCCATTGTAAGTCACCGGGCGTATGCTTGGCTCCGCCCGAAAAGGAGCGCTTCTATCTACAGGTCCGCAAAGAGCAACCTCAACCCTACGGTTGAGGCAATCAGGAATGCCCAGGCGCCATCTTGGAATGTGCACAAACCGCATCTTCTCCGTAGCTGCAAACAAACCTGTACACTTCTGGCGATCGCAGCCGCACTCGTCGCGCAGCAGCCCCAATCCGCGCTCAAGCACCATTACGACGAAGCCTACCGCTTGCAATCCGAAGGCAAAATCCCGGCAGCCGACGCAGAGCACGCGGAGTTCCTCTCGCTCGCCCTGCATCAATTGGCCAACGGCCACGCCAACGCCGGCGACTACGCCCAGGCCGCGCCACTCTACGACGAAGCATTGGCTCTCGATCTCGACGACCTCGCCCTCCGCAAGGACTACGCCGAAGCTGCCAAGGACGCGCAGGATATCCAGAAGGCGCAAGCTCTTCTTGAGCACGCCTTCACCGCAAAATCTGCAACCTTCCCGCCATCCGTACAAGCGGAAGCCCACCGCGTCCTCGGCGACGTGCAGTTAACGCAAAGCCTCAATGACGCAGCCCTCGCCAATTACAAGGCCGCCTACAGCCTCGACCCCGGCTACGAATCCCTCTATGCGCTGGCCGCCGCCACGCTGACCATCCAGGGCGACGAGTCCGCCGCCCCGCTCTTCACCCAACTCATCGCCCACCACGGCGACACCGCCGCCACCCACATGGCCATCGCTCGCGCCTACGGCCAGGCCGCTATGCCCGCCCGCGCAGAAGCCGAGTACCGTAAGGCCCTGGCCAAAGACCCATCCACGCCCGGCGCCCACTTCGGCATCGGTGCATCACTTATGAACGCAACCAGCCCCAACCCAGCCAAAGCACAAGCCGAGTTTCACAAGGAACTAGCCCTGCACTCCAACGACGCAATGAGCTGGTTCGAACTGGGCCGCATCGCCGCCGGAAAAGAAGAGAGCGCCAAAGAAGCCGAAACAGACCTGAAGCGCGCCGCCGAGCTAAGCCCGCGCAACCCCGACATCTGGATCGAGCTTGGCAAGCTCTATATCGAGCAGCAAAACCCACAGGCCGCCGAACCAGCCTTCCGCCAGGCCATAGCCGTAACAATTGACCCCGCGCGCAATCGCTACGCCATCGAGCGCGCCCACTTCCATCTCGGCAAAATCCTCTTCGCCGCTGGCAAAAAGGACGAGGCCGAAAAAGAACTGGCCATCTCCGAAGAAATGCTCGATCGCCGCCGCAAGCAGGAGGAAGACGGCCTGCACGGCCGCCAGATGGTGAACACCACCCTGCGCAAAACCCATGAAGCCACTCCCGCAGAAGCGCAACAGTTAAACGAGTTCGAACGCAACCTCGCGCCCCTGTTAGCCGGCAGCTACAACAATCTAGGCGTACACGCCGCCATGGCCAGCAACTTCAAAACTGCGGAAGCTGATTTCGCTGAAGCCGCCAAATGGCAACCCGCCCTGCACGGCGTAGACAGCAACTGGGGCAGGGCAGCGTACGAAGCGCATGACTATCAACAAGCCGTAGCCCCGCTGGAGCGCTCTATAGAAGAACATCCCGAAGACATCGAGCTACGCTCCATGCTCACCGAGTGCAAACAGCGCGCAGTCGATAGAACCAACTAGATTTGGTAGGCCGGAGATTTATCTCCGGCAATCTGAACCAAAAGTGAGCACTGGGCTTTAGCCCCTGAGGTGTGCTTTTTTGTACGCTCTAGAACAGATTCCCCGCAACCTGCTCTGAAGCTGTATAAATCTTCGTCATCAGCGTCGAGGCATTCAGCACCATGTCATCCTTCACCGTGGAGCTGATGGTGATCGTAAAAATCTGGTCCCGCACACGCCCCACCACGCGCTCTGAGATCGCTCGCTTCCGCGAGTCCATCGCGCAAACCGCAGCCTCATTCCCAATCGCCTGCAGCAGTTGCGAGCTCGCCCCGCAAGCCTGCATCATGCCGTTCAGCTTGGTATGCGCATCCGGATTCACCTCAACCGTAATCATCAACTCGCGCGTGTCCTTGCCTTCCTTCTGCATAAAGGTGCAGACCGCAGGCTGATTATTCGCAGCCGCAGTAAACGCGCCAACCGCATCGCCGCCAAGCAGCCCGCCAGCCGTGGCCTCATTCAACCACGGGCACTTATTCTCCGCGTGCGCCATCGCCGCAACCGCCGGCAGGCAAACAGCTATCACTACCCGAAGCAGAACACGTGTAAATTTATCGCCCATCATTGTTCCGCTTTCCTTCCGGTGTCCCCGGAACCAGGTTCGAGTGCAGATGCCACGCAATGCTCTCTGTTGAAATCTCCGGATGCTCCCGCAGATAGTTCAGCGAATAAGTAGGCGCTCCCGGATCAACCTTCTTGTCCACAAACATCGCCTGCTGATCCCGCGCCTCCTGCATCTTTCCCGCGCGCCGATACAGAATTGACAGGTTGTAGTGTGCCGCCAGGTCATCCGGATCAATCTGCTGCAGCGCCTCAAACTGCTCCGTTGCTTCCTTATCGCGATTCTGCTGGTAGTACGTAATGCCCAGCTCGCGCCGCGCATCCCGTGACTGCGGAAACTTCTCAACCACAAATTTGAAGTCCGCAATCTCCTTCACCGTATTGCCCAGGCGGCGTTGCAGCAATCCATCGTAGTAGTGCGCCCGCGCATTACTCGGGTCGAGCTTCAGTGCATGGTTAATTGCCGTGCGCGCCGAGTCATACTTCTCCCAGACAATCTCCGTGAGTCCAATATTCGTGTAGCCATCCGCATAATCCGGCCGCAGCTTCACAACCTCGTGGAAGGCATCCACCGACTCCATGTACTGGAACTGATCCAGCAGCGCAATACCCAGGTTGTTCCATCGCATCCAGTCTTCGTTGTCGTTTGGCTCAGGCTTCTCCGGCAAGTTTTCGCCAACCTTCAGCTCCCGCGTGCACGAAGCAATCTCCACCACCGGATACGCCGGATGGTCCTTACCAAAAATGTTGTTCAGATAACTCTGCCGCAAGTGCCTGTAGTTCACCTTCGCAGTAACGGTCACCGCGCCATGCACATCCGCCGGCATGCGGAACTGGTAGCGAACCAGTATCGAACGCCCCGCCTGCACCGAGTTGTCATAAGCAACCGAGTGGATCGTCCACACCTTATGGTTGTCCACAAAGTTGCCCTCATCCGTCACCGGCCGGTTCGTAAAGCTGTGCGCTCGCGGATTCAGCATCCCATCCGGCTTCAAAAAGCCCGAGTGGTAAATCTCCTTGCCATCCGCATCTTTCACAACAAACTCGGTCCATGCCTCATACAGATCACGAACCTCTGGAATCAGCGAGTGCCCGATGTTCTTGTTCTGAATCACTACCCATGTCTCAACCACATCATTCGGCGCCAGTGAGTAGGAGACCTTGCCCAGCGGAGCAATCAGCTTGTCGTCACCGGCCTTCTTCAGCGCAAAAATATCCACGTTGAGATAGTTGCCCGTCTTCAAAAACTCAATCGTCTTATCAAGCTGGTCCTTGAATCCGTAGTAGAAGGGAACCGCCGTATTCCCCGCCAGCCAGCGATGCGAAGCAAAGGTCCCATTCTTCGCGCCATACTCCGGATGCGTAACCGGATTCCGCATCATGTGGCACGTCTGGCAAGTCTTGAAATCTGCCGCATAGAAGGTAAGCGGATTACGCTGCGAAAACTTCGACTGCTGCCACTCGTCATAAGCGGTGAACGCACGAATGAACTTGTAATCATTCAGCGGCGAGGGCAGATTCGCCTTGTGGCAAGCCGCGCAGAACTCCGGCTTGTGCAGAAAGTCATGCATCACGGCCGCCGAGTGCCGCTCCGGATGCCGCAGAATCTCATCAAACGGCACCTGCCCCGGCACGCGATTGCCATTTGCATCCACAATCACGGCAGGAATCCCCATCGTCACGGCACCATTCCCATTGAGCGAGCCGCCGGGCTGCTCAGTGCCGATGCTGACAATTGAGTGACAAGTCATGCAAGTCAGCCCATCGGAATCAAACTTCGCGCGGTCAACCTTCGAATCCTCCGTAAGTGCTGCGCCCAGCACGCCAATCGGATTGTGGCAACTGTCGCAGTGCCGCGCAAAGGAGATGCCGCGCGTATTGTCACGAATCAGCAAATTCACGCTGGTGCGATAAAACGGCGTGCGAAAGGCATTCGAATGCAGCGCTTGCCGCCACTGGATGTAAGCCTCCTGGTGGCATGTCCCGCAGTACTCCGCGCTGGGATACGCACCCGGCTGCATAAAGCCCTCACCCTGCGACTGAATATTGCCTGGCGTAAAAGGATTCCCCTTGCCGTAGTGAAAGTTGTAAGCAGGCGTAACCAGATCGTTGTAAGCCTTGCGGTCAGCGGCAACCTTGGCCTCCGCGCGAGCCTTGAACCGCGCCATCGAATCCAACTGCGCCTGAGTATCCTCAGCAGGCGCTGCATCCTTCGCCCGCGGCGTATAAGCCGGCGGAGGAGCCAGTTCACTCGTACCGGGGTCCGCCGGATTAACATTCTGCGGGGTTTGAGCGTTCAGCAAAGCGCAGCAGCCCATCGCCATTCCGGCCATAAGCTTTCCAGCGAGACCCATTCGTATCAGGTTTCTCTTGCGCATCATCACTCTCATGTCTTTCTTCGTGCACACGCTGAGTTGGGTTGTGCTCTCCGGGGGAATTCGAGCTGCTTACTTCTTCGCCTTCGCCTGCTGCTGGGCAGCAACCTTGTCGTATACGCTGGGAACAACTCCTTTGCCCTCTTCAATCGCAAAGTACCGGTCCACGCTCGGCAAAGTGACAGTTTCCTTCTTACCGTCCGGCCATTCAATCTCCACCTTGTCCACCGCCGTAGCGCTGCCAAGTCCAAAGTGCAGGCGGAAGTCATTCGAAGACTCAAAGCTTCCTCCGCTCATCACGTCGCCGCGTTGCCGCACGCCGTTCACCGTGAGATACACCTTGGTCCCAACCGCATCGCGCGGAATCTTCGGTCCTCCCGTAAGCGCAAGCCCGACCCAGTGGTTGTGATCGTCGCTCACATTCCGCAGCAGCACCGGCGTGTGGTCAATGCAGTTGATGACCACGTCAATCTTGCCGTTATTAAAGAGATCGCCAAAGGCCGCACCGCGCGCCGGAAGCACATCGGCAAGTCCCGTTCCCTCCACCGGCGGAATCACCTCAAACTTCTTGCCGTGGTCCACGTTGTGAAAGAGCAGCGGACGTTCCGCCCACGAGGTTCCCCAGTTATGCTGGTCCACCTGCGGATAAACGTGCCCGCTCACAAACATCAGGTCCTTCCAGCCATCATTGTCGTAATCAAAAAACTGCGTACCCCAGCTCAGGAAGGGATAAGTCGCCTCCGCAATGCCCATTTGGGGGGTAATATCGACAAAATTTCCATCGCCATCATTGCGATAAAGCGTCTTGTAGTCGTCGGAGAAGGTAGTGGTGTAGAGATCGAGGCGTCCATTATTCATGTAGTCGCCCACAGCTATGCCCATGGATGCCGTCTCACGCGCATCCTGGTTCAGCGCAAAGCCGGAAAAGAAGCTCGCATCCTGAAACGTACCGTCGCCTTTATTCAGATACATATAGTTGGGCGAAGAATCATCGGCTACAAGCAGATCCACCTTGCCATCGTTATCAATATCCACAAACGTGGACGAGAAGCCGTAGTAGCGCCGCTTGTCCTGCACGCCGGCTTTCTCGCTCACATCGGTAAACGTGCCGTCGCCATTGTTATGAAACAGGTGATCCGCCTCGCCCGGCAACCCGCGAGGACCGCAGTAAGTCGTAGCGCCGCGGAAGGTGCAGTTCACATAGCCGACAGCTGCGGAGCCGGAGACCGGCAGGTGATTCATATCCCAGTGAACGTAGCCCGGCACAAAGATGTCGAGCTTCCCATCGCCGTCATAGTCACCAAAGCTGGGCCCGGTAGACCAGTTGCCAAGCGTCACGCCTGCCTTTTCCGCCACATCGGTAAACGTGCCGTCATGATTGTTGTGGTAAAGCCGGTTGTGGCCAAAGTTCGCAACGTAAAGATCAGGCCAGCCGTCATTGTCGTAGTCACCCACAGCCACGCCAAAGCCCCAGCGGTCGTTAGTTACACCCGCCTGCTCTGCCACATTGGTAAATGTGCCATCGTGATTGTTGTGAAAAAGCGCGGCCTTGGGCGCAGCTTCCTTGCCATCGAGCGCTTCTTTGGTGGAACCGTTGACAAGATAGATATCGAGCCATCCATCGTTGTCATAGTCAATCAGCGCAACACCGGAGCCGATTGCTTCCAGGATGTACTCCTTATTCGGATTCCCCATGCGATGTTTCCAGGCAGTCAATCCCGCCTTCTCAGAGATGTCCTGAAAAACCACTGGGCCTGACTTAACAAAGCCGCCGGCGGTAATTGGCCGCTTTTCCGAGTCCAGAACCGGAGCAAAAACGCCGCCTGTCGCAGCTCCGCCCTGTTGCGACGGAAGAGATGCTTTACCACCATAGAGCGGCGGCTGAGAGGGTTGCTGTTGCGTCTGGGCACCGGTAACAACGGAGAAAATCAGGGACAGGACACCGAAGGCTAAGTTGGTGCGCAGAGAAGGCGCACAGCCAGGAGATTTCATCGAACGACCTCACTTGCAGGGGATTCCACCCGGCTCGAATTCTTGCGAATATTGCGCAGACTGTCTCCGTCACTTTGGGTGATACGCTTCTCCACCCAGGGGTGGATACGTCGGCTGTTCAGGAAGCAATGTATTGCGGAGGCAATCATGACAGCAGTTCCATGCTTATTTCGGATTTTGTAATTACGGACGTGAGCATAGGTAGAACCGCCATCCGTGGCCAGTTTTCACCACATTTGCAGGGGTTGTTAACTTGGCCGAAAGCATTCTATCTCGTTTGTGCTGTAGTCGGGAATGCCGGATTTGCGTATCGAAGCGGGTCCCATTGATGGGGTAAAAAGGATACGCCGCAGGGGATTTCCCCTGCGGCGTATCTTAATTTACCCGTTGCACGATTAGAAGGAATATTTGGCAGAGAACTGCATCTGGCGCGGGTTGACCAGCACCGAAGAGTACTTGCCAAAGCTGCCGGAAGAGAAGTTCGTAGTGAGCGTGTTAAAGCGCACTGTATTCAGAACGTTGAAGACTTCCGCCTCAAACCGGACCGAGTGCTCGTGGAAGACGTGGATGTTCTTCGCCAGGCCATTGTCCATGTTGAAGTAACCATCCGCAAGGAAGTTATTGCGCTGTCCCGCTTCACCGGGATAAACAAAGCGCAGCTTGCCAGCGGCAGAAGTCGGTGTTTCGCCTGTAAAGGCTGACTCATAGGCGCTGGGCCCATCGTTGGAGATGTACTGATGATGTCCCGTCGTCTTGATCGGCGAAGTGGCAATCATCTGCGAGGAAGCGGCAAAGTTAGTGCCATAGACGCTTGACGTAGCCGTCCAGGGCATGCCGGTGCTGTAGTGCACGACCCCGGTCAGCTGCCAGCCGCCCACAATCGTATCCACCAGGCGGTTAGCCGAGCTGAGAATATGCCCGCCACGCCCAAACGGTGAGTCCACGATATAGTTCGCAGTAATGTTGTGGCGAACGTCGAAGTCAGATAGGCCGTAGTTGCCGGCAGGGTTGAAGGTATTGCTGATGCGGTTAGCGCTGGTCCCCGAGCGCTCCGGCGAGGAGCCTTCGTCCATCGATTTCGCAAAGGTGTAGTTCAGGTTGTACTGCACGCCATAGCGCAGGTTCTGCCGCAGCGTGAACTGCGCCGCGTTGTAGTTACTCACGCCCAGCGTGGAGAGCGCAAACATTGAGCCGTACTGCGGGAAGAAGAAGTGATAGAGCGACCCATCCGCCCAACCCGAGCTGCCTGGCGTCGCGTCGTATTGGTAGATGATGTCTGTTTCATTGCCGCGGTCCTCCGCTAGTTCCTTCGCGTAGATGGCTTTGGTTCCGGTGTAAGTTTTGCCGTTCCCGCCATAGGTGTAGGTGGCATTCGGGAAGACATTCTGCCAGTAAGCCATATCCTGCACGTTGTCAGGATTGACCCCCTGGTCGGCTAGCTTGGCCAGCACACCCATCGCCTGGAAGTAGGTCATACCGCTGCCTGAATCGAAGTGATTGTTTGGCTGCGAAGCATCCCAGCTTGCAATCAGATGACGCCCCAGGCGGCCAACATAGCTGGCGCTGAAGCTCATCCCATAGCCAACCTCGCCTTCAAAGGTCAGGTTGAAGGTCTCCGCATACGGGGTTTTCTGGTTGCGGTTAATATTCGACGTGAAGTTGAAGCTGTTGTCCGGCGGTGTGTAAGGCAGCGTAAGCGCGCCAGAGCTGGAGGACGTTGTCGGCACACCCGTGTAGCTGGTGAAGCGCGGCGAGTTGTCAATCGTCTTATACGAGTTGGTGAACGAAGAGTTCAGCTTGAAGCCACCACTCGAATCAAAAGCGTCGACAATCGAGTCGCCGAAGTGGTCAAACGTAAGCGCATATCCGGCGCGTACGGAGTACTTGTTATTCGGCGACCACGCCACTGAGAAGCGCGGAGCAAAGTTCTTCTTCTGCGGAACCCAGTAATCCGGCGCGTTGTTGGCCTTGCCCGCAGGAGTGTAGGTGATGCGCGTGTTGTACGCGCCACCGGATGAGGCAGCCGTCATGCGATCAACGAGGAAGTCGGACATGCTGATCGTCGGAGCCAGCTCCTGCCCATTGGTCTCATACGGCGCCTGCAGATAGATGTAGCGCAGTCCGGCGGTGATGGTAACGGTCGGCGTCACCTTCCACTGGTCCTGCACATAATATTCCTGCTCAGTGTTCTTGAAGTGGCGCGTTGGCAGAATGGTTCCGCTCGCAATAGGTTCCATCGTGTTGCCATTGAGCGTGTAGTTGTTGTACTGCGTCGAGCTGGTGATAACGCCCGCATCGGCAAGGATGGCGTTGTTATACGAAGTGCGGAAAGAGCTCGCAACCGTCGGATACCCAAAGGTGCCGGGGTCAAAGCTGTTACCGGCCTTGCCCGCCACACCCGCATTGGCCAGCAGCGAAACTGCAACGCTGCCATTGGCATAGAGAGTCGCATCCGAGTAACGGTTGTTGAACAGCAGACGATCATTGATACCGAACTGAATCAGGTGCCGGCCATGCACCCAGGCAAAGTCATCAATAAAGTTATGCACTGGTTCCATGTAGACGGAAGACGTAGTCGTCGGATTCAGGTTTGAGATGCCGGAAACGCTGATGTAGCCCGCTGTAACAGCGCCGCGCGTAGCCTGCCCCTGGCGGACAAAGCCATAGCGGAAGTTGTTGGTCATCGTGCCGGAGAGGTTCCAGATCCAGCCCGCGGTAACGCCCTTGTTGTTGCCAAAGATGCGGGAGCTGGGAACCGCGCCAGCCTGCAGGAACTGGTACGTGCTGTTCGTGTTGTCGCTCTGCAGGTTGCCGCGCACAAAGAAGGAGTGCTTCGCGTTGGGGTTGTAATCGATACGTGCGATATTGGTGATCTGGCTGATCGGGTTCGGCGAAGAGAAAACATAGCCGCCCGTGTTGTAGCCATCACCAAGCGAAGAGGAGTTGGCGCGTGGGAACTGGTTGTAATAAGCAACGGACGCAGCATCGACACCTTGGCCGGTCTGGTCCATCCCCTTCACATCCGATTGCGAGAGCGTCTGCAGGCCACCACCGGCCGTCACGTATGTCACGGTGCCAGTCGCAAGGCCGCCAAAGCCATCGCTCGTTGCAGGCAGGCCGGACGATGGTTCAAGCACCGAAGGCACGGTCTGCGAGACGGGCACATCGCTCGCCTGCTTAAAGCCCTCGTATGCTCCAAAGAAGAAGAGCTTATCCTTCTTGATAGGTCCGCCAAACGTAGCGCCGTACGTATCCTGCAACACCTTGGCCGCAACATTATCGCCACCCTTGACTAATTGCGACTGCTTGAGAAACCACGTATTCGAGGCCGTCGCCGGTCCGCGATAGTAGTAGTAAGCGCTGCCGTGGATGGCATTCGTTCCGCTGCGCGTAACAAGCGAGACCTGCGCGCCGGAGGAACGGCCGGAGTCGGCGTTTGCATTCCCGGTGGCAACGCGGAACTCCTGTACCGAGTCGCGCGTGGAGCGCAGCACGCCGGTAAATGCATAACCATTGTTTTGATCGTTGTTGTCCGTGCCGTCCAGCGTGATGTTGGTCTGGTCCTGACGCGCGCCGTTGATGGTGCCAGTACGAATGTCTGGAGTGCTGTTTGAGCCGCCGTTGTTTAGACCGCCATTGGATGCACCTGGATCAAGCGAAAGCACACCCGCTTGGAGCGAGAGCAGCGAAAGTACGTTGTTGGCCTGGTAGGGAAGTGTCTGTACCTGGTGTGAATCAAACGGCGTGCCCAGCGCAGCGTCGGTTGTATTGATCGACGAAGTGGTTTCCGTAACGTTGACCACTTCCGTTGCCGTCACGCTCATCTTGAAGTTGAGGCTGATCGGCGTCGCAATGAGCAACTGGACAAGCTTTTCCTGGTTGGAAAAGCCGGCAGCCGTAGCAACAACCTTGTAAGGGCCGGGAGGAATCTGGTCAAAAACGTATTGGCCACTCGCCCCACTCTCCGTGCTCCTGGTCAGGTTGGTAGCCGTGTTGGTGATGGTGACGGTAGCGCCGGGAATCAGCGCGCCCGAGGGGTCCGAGACGATTCCGCTCAGCCCCGTTGTGTTTGTCTGCGCGAACAACGTAGCCGTGCAGGCAAGCATAAGAAGGAAAAAGAGAGAGCGCAACTGGTTCAAGCGATAACCTCCAGTAGAGCAAACAAGAAAGATGATTTGAGATGGGGGAATGCAATTAGCTGATTTCGACTGTAGTGGGAATGCGCTGTCAAATAGACATATATTGCGAATTTCTATGACAGGAATCACTTCGATTGTGGGAGAACGGCAATGCGTATGAAGACCGCATAAAGACTAGAGATTTCGCACGTTTCGGCGAGCAGAATGCGCGCAGAAAAAGGCCTTTCCGGAAGCACCGGAAAGGCCTTTGGTCAGGGTGAATTTTGCTGTTAGGCGATGATATCGTGAATCACCTTGCCGGAAACATCCGTGAGCCGGAAGTCACGGCCGCTGTTGCGATAAGTGAGCTTCGTATGGTCAATGCCCAGCAGGTAGAGGATGGTGGCATGAATGTCGTGCACGTGCACCGGCTTGTCCACAACCTTCCATCCAAAGTCATCTGTAGCGCCATACGTCATGCCGCCCTTGATGCCGCCGCCCGCCAGCCACATCGTGAATCCATGCGGGTTATGGTCGCGCCCCGCGTGAATGCCCGAGCCGCCAAGCTCAACCACCGGCGTACGGCCAAACTCCGAGCCGCAGACGATGATGGTGTCATCAAACAGACCGCGCGCCTTCAGGTCCTTGACCAGCGCCGCAAAGGGCTGATCGGAGTCCTTCGCATTTTTGCGGTGCGCCTGGATGTCCTGGTGCGCATCCCACGGGTCGCCGGACGAGTAGTAAACCTGCACCATGCGCACGCCGCGCTCAATCAGCCGCGCCGCAGTGAGGCAACCACGCGCCGTTGAGCCTTCACCGTACATCTTGATCGTGGCTTCGCTCTCCTTGCGAACATCAAAGACGTCCGGAGCCTCGGTCTGCATGCGGAAGGCCGTTTCCATTGAGCCGATAGTGGCCTCAAGCTGCGGATCGTAGGTCGTGTCCGTCATATTCATCTTGTCGAGCTTCGCAATCACGTCCAGCTCCTTGCGCTGTTGCTCGAGAGCAAAGCGCTCGTTATGAATATTCGGAATCAACTTGTAAGGGTCGAAGTCCTTCGAGCGCGTGTCGGTTGAGACATACGTTGCCTGGTGCACCGCTGGAAGGAACCCCGCGCTCCACAGCGGCGGTCCAACGGTCGTTGGCACTTGTGGGCACAGAACCACAAAGCCGGGCAGGTTCTTGTTGTCCGTACCCAGGCCGTAGGTGAGCCACGCGCCCATCGAAGGCCGCCCAGAAACGTTGGCGCCGGTGTTCATCATGATCAGCGCTGGCTCGTGGTTCGGAATTTCCGTGAACACCGAGCGGACAAAGCAGATATCGTCGGCGCACTCACCTACATTCGGAAAGAGTTCGCTGACTTCCATGCCGCTCTGGCCATAGCGCTTCCATGAAAACGGTGACTTCATCAACGAGCCAGTCTTGCGCTCGTGGCCAAGGTCGCCGCCCGGCATGGGCTGGCCGTTGTACTTCTCCAGCATCGGCTTGCGGTCAAAGCTGTCAATGTGCGAAAGGCCGCCGTTCATAAACAGGAAGATGACGTGCTTGGCCTTCGGCTTGAAGTGCGGGTCCTTAATCATCCACGGGCTGCTGGGATTCGTGACGTCCGCCTTGGCGATCTGCTCGCCGATGAGCCCGGCAAAGCTCATCATCGCAAAGCCGCCGCCGATCTTGCGTAGCGCATCGCGACGAGTGATTGGATTCGGTTTAAGACACGGCATAATGCATCTCCTGTTGAATTCAGCGTCTTCAAACTACGTGCAAACTGCAGTGATACCGCCATCGAGTTCCTAATTAAGGAACTCGAACTCATTCGAGCTGAACAAAATTCGTGCGTACTGCTTCCACGCCGTAATTGGCTCCTGGCCAACAACGTAGCCGGGCTTTTCCGGAGTGGTCTTCAGGAAGTTCAGGCCAATGGCCAGCTCTTCCGGTTTCGGCGCGCGGCCATAGAGCAGGCGATACGCTTCGGTGATGCGCGCAATATCATCAGGTTTCCCATTCAACCGTTCCGCCAGCTTACCCGCCTGCGAGTAAACAAAGGCGTTGTTCATGAAGTAGAGCCGCTGTACCGGAACGTTGGTCGAGAATCGCTGCTCTGCTGTGAACGTCGGGTTCGGGAAGTCGAAGGCCTGCAGGAACGGATCGATGCGGAAGCGGCTGACCTTCGCATAAACCGTGCGGCGCAGGTTGTCCACGCCAAAGTCCTTCGCCGGGCCGCCCATCTTGGACGTATCAAGATCGCCCGCAACAAACAGCATCGAGTCGCGAAGCTGCTCGGCATCCAGGCGCTGTAGTGGGAAGTGCGAATAGAGCCGGTTGTTCGGATCCTTTTCCTTCGCCGCGTCGCTTTCCTTCGTCGCTTGCTGATAGACAGCCGAGAGCATAATCTCGCGCTGCAGCTTCTTGAGCGACATACCCTCATCGCGGAAGTGTCCGGCAAGATACTCAAGCAGCTCAGGATCCGACGGTGCATCGCCAATCGCACCAAAGTTGTCCGGCGTGTTCACAATGCCCGTGCCGAAGTGCCACTTCCACACGCGATTCACCCAAACGCGGCTGGCAAGCGGACTAGCAATAATGTCCTCCGCAAGCTGCAACCGTCCACTGCCCTGTGTATAGGGCTTCTTATCCGGCGTGCTCAACACAGTCAGAAAGGCGCGAGGAACGGTCTCGCCATGCGTGTGAGGATTGCCACGCACATCGAGGTTGATATTCACCGCCTGCGGCTTATCCGCCATGCCATGCACAAACGGATACAGATCCGTATTCTGCGGACCACCACGACGTCCGCCGCCTGGACCGCCCGCACCGGGAGTGCTGTTTGCAGTCAGATACGCCTGCTCCGCCGGACCGAGACGCCGCGCCAGTTCCCATCCACGGAAGACAAACAGAGCCGGGTCGCCACGCTCAGAATCCGAGCCGAGCGCACGCTCAAAGAGATCGGTATAAAGGTTAGCCTTCTCCGGCAGCAGAACCTTCAACTCCAGCGTGCAGCCAGGACAGAACTCGTCGTATGTTTCAAACTCGTTCGGTTTCGCGTCCTTCTTGCGGCGCGTAGGCACACCGGCTTTGGCCTTGATCTTGTCATTCTCATCTTCAAGAGCCTTGTGCTCCGTCTCCAGGTCGATGATGCGGTTTTTAAAGCTTTCCGCAAGGAATTTGGCCTGGTCTTCCGTGCCACCCTGCGCAATCATCAACTGCCAGTCTTTGAGATACGGATAATAGCTGGGCTTCTTCTGCACAAACTTCACCCAGCGGTCCAGCATCTCAGGATCAAGCCGCGCCTGGTCGGCCGCATCTTCCACCTTCATCTTCGGCTTGCCCAGCACGCGCCACGCCGCCACCATGTACTGATCGGTCTGCGCCGCATAAGCCTGCGCCAGCGCGTCGCTCACAGTCTTGGTATAGGCCTGCATGGCCTCATCCTTCTTGTCCTTCTTCTCGAACTTCTCCTTGTCCCACGCAACCTCAGCATCGGAAGCGAAGTTGTACTCCTTGTAAGTCGAGCTGGCAAAGATGCCGCCCAGCGCGTAGTAGTCACGCTGCAGCACAGGGTCGTACTTGTGATCATGGCAGCGTGCGCAAGCAACGGTCAGCCCCAGCATGCCGCGCGTCACAGCGTCGATGCGCTCGTTGCGTTCATCCGCGCGTCCCTGCACTGGCTCAGCCTGATCCCATATCCACGGCGCGCCGCCAAGGTAACCTGTAGCCTTCAACATATCCGGTGTCGGATTCTTCGCCATCAGATCACCGGCAAGCTGCATCTTGATGAACTTGTCATAAGGCAGGTCGTCATTGATGGCCTTAATCACCCAGTCGCGATAGACATATGCGCCATCCAGCGGCATGTAACCGCGTCCACGCGGATCAAGCCCGCGAATATCGTCGTCCGCATAGCGTGCAACATCCAGCCAGTGCCGTCCCCAGCGCTCGCCATAGCGCGGCGAATCCAGCAAACGGTCCACGACCTTTGCAAATGCGTCCGGCGAGCTGTCCTTCTCGAACGCCTCAACTTCCTCAGGCGTAGGCGGAAGCCCCGTCAGGTCCAGCGTAGCGCGGCGAATGAGCGTGCGCTTGTCCGCCATTGGTGCAGGCTTCAGGCCCTTCTCTTCCAGCTTTGCAAGCACAAACTTGTCGATGTCCGTCTTCGCCCAGTGGTCCGGATCGCTGACCGTAGGAACCGTAACCTGCTTAATCGGCACAAACGACCAGAAGCGCCGCGAAGAGTCCGTAACCACGCGGCCATTCGATTGCATCTCCTGTGTAACCTTGGGCCAGGGAGCGCCAATGCGCACCCACTCGGAGAGATCAGCAACCTGCTCATCCGAGAGCTTTCCTCCCTTCGGCATCTTGAGGTCGCCTTCTTGGTGGACGGCGGTAATAAGCAAGCTCTTACCCGGATCGCCCGGAACAATCGCTGGGCCAGTCTTACCGCCCTTCAGCAGTCCATCGCGGGTGGTGATATCGAGCCCACCGGCCTGCCGCGAACCATGGCAACCACTGCACTCATTCACAAAAATCGGGCGGACCTTGGTCTCAAAAAACTCCTCGCCGGGCGAGCCTTTGGCCGCAACCTGTGTCATCAGCGGAACAACCGGCTTAGCAGCCTCGTTATCATCCCATGCCGCGCCGTTCTTCACCCACTGCACCAGCGCGTCAATCTCGCCGTCCGTCAGCTTCTTACCCTTCGGCGGCATCTTCAAATCGGTCGTCTGCTTGATAGCCGTGATGAGAAGGCTGTTATCCGGATTCCCCGCAATAATCGCTGGCCCCGAGTCACCACCCGCCAGCATGTCCTTAATCGAATCCACGCGAAGGCCGCCCATTGCCTCCGTGGTGTGGCACTTGTAGCAGTTCTCCGCAAGCACCGGGCGAATTTTCTCATCAAAAAACTTTATGCTGGAAGGATCAATGCCTCCAGCAGCACCGCTCGCCGCTGCACGAGGCGCGGATGCATCCTTCGCGGCGGCCTGACGCCCTGCCTGGTTTTGAGCGCCTTCCACGGTAGTAATATTGCCGCTGGCCAGTGCCAGAGCCAATGCAAGAATAAGTGCGGTACAGCCAGCGAGACCTTGCACAACTTTCATCGTGTTTCTCCGTGAAGCTGGTTCGACTGCCACCAAAATTCGCATACAAAACCCCGCACGAAAGCAGCGAGGTGGAAATGGATCAGCCTGGGATAAGAACGTGATGCGAGACGGCGGAGACAGCATGCGGACACGAAAAATCCTGCGGCCGCATGCGACTGCGCTTTGCCCGAGACACTGGGAGCAAGAACCCGGAAAGGGCTTTGACGGGCTTGAATTTTCCGTATCACTGAATGCTCCGCTGGCGCTGCGATCTCTTTGCTGGAAGACTGCACAGCAAAGGACAATGAGCCCTGGTCTTGCACGTGTGTATCCACTATAAGGGGGAATTGGCGGGAAAATTTGCCTTATGAATGAGGCTAATTGGGGGTATAGATAATCGCTATTGCTTCAATTTCCTCTATGGCATCGATAGAAAATATCAATGTTTACGCAATCTTTTGTCGAATGCTGGTGTAGTAGAGAAAATCCGCATTTCCGAGGGGCAGCTGTCCTGGTATCGGGCTTAGCTTCTCCATCTTTGGGAGCTCTTGTTTGAATATGCCGTCTCTGGAAAAGAGTTTTCGCCGGCCCGCATGCGTGCTGGCTCTGGCCGGGTGTGTCCTTGCATCTACGGCAATGGGGCAGGAACCTGCTCCGCAAACTGCGCTCCCGGCAGGGCAGGGAACCGGCCCCGGCGGACAGCCGCACCGCCCCCCGCGTGTCGTTCCCACAGGCGTCAACAAGCCCGGAGTCTCCCGCCCGCTAGCCAACCTGCTCCCGGACGCTGTGTTCCCCGTCGAAGGCAGCCCCGACTGGTCCGTCGTCACCAAAGACTCCGTATGGGTCTCTTCCGCCCGCGCCAATCACGTTGTCCAGCTCATCGCCGCTAGCAATACCGTTGGCCTCGTTGCTGATGTCAAGCGTCCCTGCTCCGGCCTGGCTGATGGCTTCGGCTCCATCTGGGTCCCCAGCTGCGGAGATCACACTCTCCTTCGCATCGACCCTGCAACGGCAAAACCCATCGCGACCATCACCGTAGATCCCGCCAATTCTGAGGGCGGCATCACCGTCGGCGACGGCTCCGTCTGGATCGTCGCCAAGCCTTCCACCCTTGAGCGCATTGATCCGGCAACCAACAAGATCGCCGCCTCTATCGAGCTGCCATCCGGCTCGGAAAATCCCACCTTCAGCGATGGCTTCCTCTGGGTCTCCTCCTTCGAGCACGACTCGCTCCTGAAAGTGGATATCAAAAAGAACGCCGTAGTCGCCACCATCCCCGTAGGCCCCAAGCCGCGCTTCCTTACTGCAGGTGCGGGCTCTATCTGGACACTCAATCAAGGCGACGGTTCCGTTACCCGTGTCGATCAAAAGACCGGCAAAGTCATTGCCACTATCCAGTGCGGACTGCAGGGACCCGGCGGCGAAATCACCTTCGGAGCAGGCTCTGTCTGGGCTGCGCTCTTTGATTTTCCCCTTACGCAGATTGACACCAAAACCAACACCGTCGTAAAACAATGGGCCGGGCAGGGCGGTGACGGCGTGCGTTTTGGCCACGGCGCTGTATGGCTTTCGAACCTCCGTCAGCAGAACGTTTGGAGAGTTCCGCCGGACCAGAAGTAGCTGTTATCGTAGTATCCGTTCCGAGCGCGGAGATCCGGGAAACTTCGGCTCCGCGCTCACTTCCCCTTAGTGGACCCTGCAACAAAGGAGCGTCCCTTGCTAGATTCGACAAGCATCCCGTCTACCGAGTCTGTTCCCGCAGCCAGCGAAGAAGTTGCCGCACCTGGAGGAGCACGCAAGGTGGACGATGCAATCTTTCGCGCCACTGTGGATGCGGGCACGTATTTTGTGCGCGTAATTGAAAAGGGTCAGTATGTGCGCATTGTGGACCTTGAAGGCAATCAAGCCGCCGACACGCTCTTTTACAACGCGCACGACTACGTCGACCGTTACAGCGCACAGGACACCATCCGCGAAAACGGCAACATATACCTCACAACTGGCACAAAGCTGTTTTCGACGGAAGGTAACGTGCTGCTGACAATCGTGGACGATACCTGTGGTCGTCACGACACGCTCGGCGGAGCCTGCGCGCAGGAGTCCAACCAGGTCCGCTACGCCATCGAAAAGAAGCCCATGCATGCCTGCCGCCAGAGCTTCGTCAAAGGCGCAATCGACTGGTCCGAGCAGAGCGGCATTCCTCTCGGCAAGCAGGACATCGCCGCCAACATCAACTTCTTCATGAATGTGCCAGTAACGCCGGAAGGTGGACTGACCTTCGAAGATGGCGTCTCCGACGCGGGGAAATACGTCGAGCTGCGAGCCGAAATGGATGTATTGATTCTTATCTCCAACTGCCCGCAGTTGAATAACCCCTGCAATGCCTACAATCCCACTCCGGTAGAAGTCCTCGTCTGGTCTGCATAGCGATCTGTCCCTCCAAATGCAGGAGAGCCGCAGGTATTACCTGCGGCTCTCTTCTTTTTCAACGCATTCGTTCCTAGATATTCGAATCCTTATTGTCGGCATTGGACGCCTTCGCAGGCTGCTGCTGTTGCCGTCCGCCCGGTCGTTGTCCTCCAGGCCTCTGCTTGTCATCCGAGTTGTCAAAAAGCTTGTCGAGCGTCGCCATCATCTCTGCTGAGTCCGGTGTTACATCAGGATCAAGCCGCGCAACAGTCTTGCCGTTGCGGTCAATCAGAAACTTCGTGTAGTTCCAGTGCACGTCGCCTGTCGAGGAACTGGATGCACCGCTGCCAGCACTACCTCCGGGCCCACCGCCTTGCGCACCACCGCCTCCACGGCCACCACCTCCGCCACTGCCAGAGCCGGATTCGCCCTTGGTCAGAAACTCATACAGGGGCAGTTGCTGGTCACCAATCAGCAGCGACCGGGTCATCACTGGAAAAGGCACCTTCGCGTCCGCATAAGCCTTCTGGACTTCTGCATCCGTACCTGGCTCGGCAGCGCCAAAGTCATTCGACGGCACGCCAATCACCACCAGCCCTTTGTCCTTGAACTGCTCGCTCAACTTGATGAGCGCCGGCAGCTGGTCGTTATAGCTTGAGTTGCGTGCCAGGTTCACTAGCAGAATCACCTTGCCCTTGAACTCCGACATAGGCACAGATTTCCCATCCGCTCCCGGCAGCTCAAAGTCGTAGATCGTTCTCTCCGGCTTGTCAGATTTCTCACCGCCTCCACCGCGATTGCCGCCGCGCCCGCGTCCACCACCAGCAGGAGCACCCTCACCATCGCCCGCAGGCTTGGCTGCGTCCGGTTGCGCCTTCGGTTTCGCAGAGCGCGTCTGGTCGTTTGCCGGGTCCTTAGGCTTGGCGGTATCCTGTTGCGCAACGCCGGTTTGCATACAGGCAAGCAGCAGGGCACAGCCCCACACCATCTTTCGCATAGTCAATGAGTCCTGGAAAAGTGAATGTACGTGCGGCTGACAGCTTCATTCTAGCGGCGACTCAGGCGCATTCCGCCACATATAGCATTTGTTTATCGGAGTAATAGATGGTAGTGCAGCCGCACATACCTTACCGCATTTCTACCACGGATTTCCGCCTAGCGCCTGATAGCGGACCCAGTCAAAATCAACCGCACCACTGTCTGAGCTTTCCGTCGTATAAGCAAAGAGCGCCGGCCGCGCACCTTTCCACCAGCTGAAGTGAATCGGCGTGACTGGCCCAAGTGGCTGAAAGCTTGCCCCCTCATCCGTGCTGAAGAAGTACGCAGCCTTGTCCCCATCCACACGAACGCGAAGCTGAACTGAGACCTGCGCAATCCGCGGACCAACCACGGTCTCCATTTGATGAACGTACTGAATCTTCCGCTCCGAACCTGTTTGCACAATTTCAAGCGCGCTGGCAGCAGTTTCAAACATTGCCAGCCCCACATGCGTGCCACTGTGCAGCGCAGAGAGATCAACCCGAGTCGTAAATTCAAAACTGTTGTCCTGCATGCACTGGGTAAGCGTGTTGTGCGCATGCAGCAGACTATCCGCATGCGTTGGAATCAACCGCAGAAACCCGCGCCGCGCCGTCAGCGACCAATGCGTATCATCCGGATTGTGATTCCACTCCCATTGCGGGCCAAGCTGTGCACCGTTGAACTCATCCGATGTTTGCGGCCTCAATGACGGGCCGCTTCTACGAACGCCAATGACCACACCCGAAGCTATAGGCTGCCCCACAGAACCACCATCCACAACCTCTCCGACAATAGGCCAGTCATCCTTCCAGCGCACCGGTTCTAGATGCACAATGCGCCCATGCGCCCCACGTGACTGAAAATGCAGAAACCATCCTTTCCCACTTGGAGTCTCAACATAAGCCCCCTGGTGCGGTCCGTTGATCTTCGTATTCCCCTGCGCCAGCACAACACGCTGCTCCCACGGCCCATACAGATTGTGCGCGCGCAAAACCACCTGCTTGCCCGTGCCAACCCCGCCAAACGGCGCAAAAATGTAATACCACCCATTGCGCTTATAAAGCTTCGGTCCTTCCAGCGTAGGCAAATGCTCATGGTCATCCACAATCACCTTGCCCCCGTCCAGCACGTGCATGCCATCCGGCGACATCCGATGCAGAACCAGCGGCCCCGCGCCCTTTTTGCCATGCACAAGATAAGCATTGCCATCGTCATCCCAGAACGGGCACGGATCCTCAAGCCCTGCTTGCGCAATCACAGCCTGAGGCTTCGTCCATGGTCCAGTAATCCTGCGCGCCGTAGTAACAAAAATTCCCTCAGTAGGCGTAGGAAAGTAGATATAAAAAAGACCGCCATACTTGCGAATTGCCGGCGCCCACACACCCATGCCATAGCCATTGGAGCCCGCAGTCAGGTCATAACGCGGATCCATCTCCAGTCGCGCAACAGCATGGCCAAGAATCGTCCAATGCACAAGGTCCGTAGACTCCAGAATCGGAATGCCAGGAACGAAATGAAAGCTAGACGCAATCAGGTAGTAGTGATTCCCATCACGAATCGCATCCGGATCCGAATAGTCAGCAAACAGCACAGGGTTATGAAACGGAACGCTCGTCTGGCAGAAGAGACGCGCCGCGAATAGCAGCAGTAAAACGGTCAATTTGTTATTGTGCAGGTTCTTCAAGCAGTCCCCATCGTTGCCACACACTTCCAGCATGCAGGCCAAAGCCCGCAGGAAAAACAATTGAACTTGCAAGAAGAAGCGGCGCGAACAGCATCATATTTGCGCCGCCCGATTGCAGTTTAGAAGACCAGTTTCAGCGAAAGCTGGCCCGTACGATATGCGCCACTCCCACCGCTCACCGCAGAAGTCACGCTCGAAGTAATGCGTCCAAAGGCTCCGCTCGTCTGGTTGTTCTGCGGGTCTCCAAAGTTTTCGTGGTTGAGAAGGTTGAAGAACTCAGCCTTGAATTCCAGCCGTGCTCGTTCCGTGAAAGGAAAGTAGCGCGAAGCACTGGCATCCCAGTCGGTATAGCGCGGTCCGTTGAAGCTACCCTTCACCACATTGCCATAGGTGAGCTCGAACGGAGATGCAGTGGTGTAAGTGGGGTTAGTAGAAAAGCTGGCGGGATTGAGCCACGATTTGCAGATCGCCACCGAGCCGCAGGCATTAGCGCTGTAGGGATTTTGTCCGTTCCAAACAGCGCGATCGCGGTTGAGGTTCGTACCATCCACGTTGGCACCGGTCACCGTCAGCGGATCGCCCGTATGGAAGGAAACAATGCCAGTCGTCTGCCAGCCATTCACAAGGTATCGCGCAACCACATTCCCGCCATTCCACTTAGGCAGTTCATAAACATACGAGAAGCTCAGCACATGCCGATGGTCGTAATCCGAACGTCCGCGGTCCAGCCGCTTAAAGTTCGGCTCATAGATAGGCAGCACATACGACGAACCCGGCACAACAGCCGTAACTGACGAGCCCCACGTATTGTTATCGATAGCTTTTGACCATGTGTAGTTGAAGAATGCCGTCAACCCATGACGATAGTTCTGCCGCAGCGAGGCTTGCAGCGAGTGATACGTCGCAATTCCGCCCGTATCCACCGCCGCCAGCGCGCTCTTAAAGTTCTGCTGGTTGTTTGTCGAGTAATAGTAGCGGTTGCCGACATTCGGCCCCTGGTTCCACGTGGGGTTAATATCGAGCGGATTCTCCTGGTGCTCAGCCTGCGAGGCGGCATATGCAATACGTGTTGAAAGCGTTGAATTGAACTGTTGCTCAACCGCAAGGTTCCACGCATAGGTAACAGGAACCCGAAACTGATCCGGCAAAAACGTAGAAAATCCCTGCGCCTGGTAGTTGGGGGTTGTAAAGTAGTTCGCTGGCGGCGGCTGCGGAGCAGGGAAGATGTTGCCGCCCGGAATATTCGCATACGGATTCGAGAAATCCCCAAGCGCATTGCCGCTGTATGTATTGTTAACCGACGCAACAAACGGCACCGCATTCGCAAAGATGTTGTCAAACACACCCGGTAACCGCGTGTCATAAAACTGCCCCGCGCCGCCGCGAAGACTGGTCTTGCCATCGCCAAAGACATCCCATGCAAAGCCAAGCCGCGGCATAAAGTGCGTGTACAACGGGCGAATCATGTTATTCACAAATCCCGCATCGCCCGGAAACAGCAGCCCCGCCAACGCCGTCGGATGTGTCGTAGAAATCGTGTCAGCCTGCCACGCCGCAGCGCTGAACATCCCTTCGCGCCCTTTCAGCTCATGCTGCGGAAGAAACGGCTCATAGCGCACGCCAAACGTAAGCGTCAGTCTGCGCGACACCTTCCACACATCCTGCGCATAGTAGCCAGTCACTTTATAGCGATTGTTAAAGTACTGTCCCGAAGCCTGTGCAAACTGAGTAAGCCCGCCAAGCAGAAAGTCTGCCATAGGGCTAAGGTTAGAGGTGCTTGAGTTAAACGTAAACTGCCCCGGCTGCTGATATTGGTTGTCCACATCCACCTTCGCCATCTCACCATGAAAGCCAAAGCCAAACGAGTGGCGTCCCTTCACCCAATCCAGATCCTCCGCCAGCGTGTAGTTGTTGCGGCGGAACGTAGCAGCAGGATTATCGCCAATCGCAATCAGCGAACCGTTGCCGCCCACCCATATCTGGTTAATCTGCTTAAACGCCGGCTGCCAGATATTCACGCCAAGATCGTTGACATTGATGCCGCCTGCAAGCGGCCCACGCGACGCATCTTCAATCTGGTAGCTCACGTTGATATTGTTCAGCAGCGTCGGAGAAAACGTATGCGTCTCCGCCAGCAGCGCGCTGTGGTAGGGAATCGAAGCAAAGTCAGAGTACGTAAGCAGGTTCGTCGGATCGTTCACGCCCTGCGCATCAAACCGGTTGTAGAAGTAGTGTCCCCAAAGATGGTCGGCTGAGGTCAGCTTCACATCCGCGCGGCCCGTGTACTCAATAAAGTTCTGGCTTACCGGCTTAAAGAAAATCGTCGTGCCGTCATTGCCCGTCACCGTAGGCAGGTACTTCAGCAGCGCCAGCGAGGAAGCGTTGTAGTCATTCGGATTTACCTGGCATGTCCACGTTGAGCCATCTGGCGTGCACGGATAAGGCGCAAGTGTCTTGGGATTCAGAATTGCCGTCGGAGAAGCCAGCCCGGTAAACGTTCCAGCCAACTGCGCAGGCGTCGGCAGAATCGCCGTTCCGCCCGTAGCCTTGTTGCGGAACCGCGTAGCCTGCACGCCAAACGAGAAGAACGCGCGGTCGCGCCATACCGGTCCATTCACAATCCCGCCAAACTGATTGCGCTTCAAAAAGTCCTGCGTCTTCACGCCGTTCACATAGCTGAAGTAGTCCGCGGCATTAAAAACACGGTTGCGCACATACTCAAACGCATCGCCATGAAACTTGTTTGTGCCACTCTTGGTGACAATGTTCACCACGCCGCCCGCATTCTGCCCATACTGCGCGTTGTAGTTGCTGGTCTCAACCGAGAACTCCTGGATCACATCAGGAAACGGAAATGGCGCATTTACGTTCGTGTATTCATCCACGTTGTTGCCGCCGTCCAGCATGTAGTTTGTCTGGTTGGCGCGTGAGCCGTTAATCGTTACCACGGCCAGCGCTGGAAAGGTCTTTGTCTGTCCCTGGTCGATATTCGTGCTTGGCGCAGTCACCACACCGGGCACAAGCATCGTCAGCGATGCGGCATTACGCGTAATCAACGGCAGGTTGTTTACGCGGTTGGTGTCGATCACCTGGCTGAGCGTGCCGCTGGTCGTATCCACCTGCGGAGGAGCATCCGTAACCGTAATCGTCGTGGAAGCATTCCCCACCTTGAGAGCAATGTTCACGGTCACAGCCTGGTCAGCCTGCAAAACTACGTTGGTCTGCAAAAAAGATTCAAACCCTTGAGCAGCGGCAGAGATGGAGTAGCTGGCCGGCGGCAGAGACGGAAAGACATAAGTCCCCGTTTCGCTGCCCTGCGTCTTAAAGGCGATTCCAGTTCCGGTCTGTGTTGCGATGAGCTGGGCGTCGGGAACAACCGCCCCGCTCGCGTCGGTCACTGTGCCGCTGATCGTGCCATACCCCTGCGCCGCCATCCCGGCAGGAAAGCAGCACAACGCAGCCACGGCCGCTAAGCAGCCCATCCATTTATATAAGGTACGCATCCTTGCCTCCTCACGGTCTTGCCGCACTTCTTCTTGTTCTGGTGTTCGTTCCCCCAAGGGCTGTCTCCGGCAAAAGCCACCGGGTTTTGCCACAGCGCTCAGAGGAACGGAAGTTTTAAATCGGAGAGCTTTTACCAAATGGAACGCAGCAAGGAATAGACAGGGACCGTCCCTGACCGTCAGGAATTTAGATAAGCGGATTAATTTTCAATAAGATGGAAATGCAGCCCAACACCTACTCAGTGGAGACGGCAAGCACTCGTGGAGGCCCCGGAGTGCCGTCCGTCACTGTGGTCACAAGCACAATCTGCAGATTCCCATCCCATTGGCCAAGGTTGGCCTGGCGGAGAATCTGCTGCATCAGGTTGGTGTCAGTCAAAAACTCCCCAGCGGCCTGGGTTCCATAGGTGTAAAGCCCGCCGATTACGACCACGGTATGGCCGGTTTCTGAATCACGAATCCGGGAGATAAGGGCGTAGTCCTCTGTCTTTGGACTATTTGCCCCAATCGCAGGAATGCGCGACTGGTTGGTAGCCCAGCTCCACGCACGGGAGGCCGGATTCCGCGCGTCGTGGATATAAACGATGTGACGGTTAGCGTCGAGCGCAAGCGAAAACCGCATTTGCCGGGTAAGCCTCAGGCTCCACTCGTTATTGAACGCCCCAATCAGAACAGCCGCCCCCTGCCGCAGATCAGAAAACGAGCTCGCGCTGCTACGGCGGATGAGAGTGGGTTTGTTATGCGCAGCGAGAACTCCTGTAACGCGAGCAATCGTGATGGTATCGGCAAAAGGCACCGTTTCCGACAAGTCCGAGCCTGGAATCGGCGTAGGCAAGGACTCGGCCGGTGTGCCATCCGGCAGCGTAGGCGGGCCATTCGGATGGTCGCCCACAATAATCTGCACAGGCCCGGAGGTATTCAGGACCGGGCGCCAGAACAGGGCCTGCGGATCATTGCCCCGGAAAAAACGAAAACCAGCCACACCGGCAGCAGCCAGAAGAATCCCGATAGCTGCAACCCATAGCCAGCTGGCTCTAAGGTGCCGGCTTCGTAGCGGAACCAGTTCAGCTCCCTCAGAAACAGGCGCAACAGCCGATTCCGGTTGCAATGCACCCTGCGTCTCCGCTCGTTCAGCTTTCGGCTCGATTTCTTCTCTTGTGTCCTGCGGCGGAAGCGTAAACCGTGGAATGTAGGATCCCGGCAGCAGCGCCATGCGCAGCTCCGTCCGATGCCGTGGGTCTACATAATAGGTAGCAAGCCGTTTACGAAGCTCTGTGGCCGCCGTGCGAACCACATGGTCAGAATTCGTGTCATACGTCGGGTGTCGGCCAAAAACCTCTACGCCAATCGAGCGCTCTTTAATCTGCTCGGCCTGCCCAGCCAAAGTTTGTTCTACGACATATCGTAGAAATGCAACCGATCGCTTGCTGGAACGAAAGGCTTCATCGCGTACCAGCAATTCCAGTTGCGCCTGAACCGTCTCAGCGGTGATCTCCGGCGTTGTTCCGTACTCGACTTCAACTGCCAGCATGTGATTTAGGGAACGAATTTTAGCATGTATGAGATACGGTTGGCAGGCAGGTTGCAGCGCACAAAATCCGCATAGATTTAAAATAGAACACGAGGGAAGGAGGCGCTTCTCCGCATCGTGCGGAGCCCTGCTGCATCCAACCTCCTTATAAGGAGCAGTTTGCCGTGCCTTTAATGAAAACTTCGAACCCTGCGTTCAACGACCAGACTTTCCGCCAGCAATATGGCGGTCAATACGGTGGCAACTTCGGCGGAGCCATCGACGCCTCTGCCCGCATGACCCTGCGCGGCACCGTCAACAAGACCGGTATCTTGCTTCTGTGCGCTGTTGCCAGCGCCATGTACACCTGGCACCTGTTCACGGAGAGCCGCGACTTCGCAGCCGTCTCCGGCCTTCTCATGCTCGGCGCCATCGGTGGCTTCATTCTTTCCATGGTCACCATCTTCAAGCAGACTTGGTCGCCTATCACTGCGCCGCTTTACGCGCTCTGCGAAGGCCTCTTCCTCGGCGGCATCTCCGCAGTCTTTGAAGCCCGCTATCATGGCATCGGCATCCAGGCTGTCAGCCTCACCTTCGGTACCCTGCTCGCCATGCTGCTCGTCTACAGCTCCGGCATCATCCGCGTCACGCAGAAGTTTGCCATCGGCATTGCCGCAGCTACCGGGGGAATCGCCCTGTTCTACCTCATCCAAATGATCGCCGGCTTTTTCGGCGTTCGTTTCCTCATGTTGAACAACTCCAGCCCGCTCAGCATCGGCATCAGCCTCATCATCGTCGTAATCGCCGCCCTCAACCTCGTCCTGGACTTCGATTTTGTCGAGCGCGGAGTCTATGCCGGCGCACCCAAGTACATGGAATGGTACGGAGCCTTCGGCATCATGGTCACGCTGGTGTGGCTCTACCTGGAAATTCTCCGCCTCCTCGCCAAGCTCAACGACCGCCGCTAACATAGGCGACAACCAGGATGTCCCGGGTCCGTGGAAATTACGGACCCGGAATGTCTGCAGTCTTTTATAGTTTTTTATCCTTTTATCTATAACCCCTGACCTCTTGTAGTTTGTTTCTCGTTTCCGCCTTTCCCGGTTTTCTTTTTTACATCACCTGTGCTTCAATGCAAGTCTTAAGTAAGGGGTATCGTCATGCCTGATCCAATCGTTGGCCTGCACCATGTCACCACCATCGCTTCTGACCCGCAACGCAACCTCGACTTCTACACCGAGCTTCTCGGTCTGCGCCTGGTCAAGCGCACTGTCAATTTCGACGATCCCGGCACTTATCACTTCTACTTCGGAGACGATGCAGGCTCCCCCGGCACCCTGCTGACGTTCTTCCCCTGGCCCCATGCCACCCGCGGTAACAGCGGCATCGGAGAAACCTCCGCGACCTCCTTCAGCGTTCCAGAAACCTCGCTCGACTACTGGGAGAAGCGCCTGCTCGACGCACGCATCCCTGTAGAAATAGCCCCAGAGCGTTTCGGCAATCGCGTTCTTGTTTTTGCCGACACCGACGGTACAAAGCTCGAGCTCATCGGTGACGCCACCGGCAATGCATCCAGGTCTCCACGCTACAGCGATGTGCCCGCCCAACACGCCATCCACGGTTTCTCCGGCGTCACGCTTTGCGAAGGCGGCTTTGAATCCACAGCCAAAGTCCTCGAAATCATGGGCTATAAACAGACCGCCAGCGAAGGCAACCGCTTCCGCTTCACCTCCACGGCACCCGGAACTGTATCCGGTCCATCGCTCGCCAACTACATCGATATTCTCGTGCAGACGCAGCTCACCTACGGCCGCATCGGCGCAGGCTCCGTGCACCACATAGCCTTCCGCGTTCCCACGGACGCCTCTGAACTTGAATGGCGTGAGACGCTCAAAAATCTTAACCTCAACATCACACCGGTCCTGGACCGTCAGTACTTTCATTCCATCTACTTCCGCGAGCCAGGCGGTGTGCTCTTTGAAATCGCCACCGATCCACCGGGTTTCACCTTTGACGAGCCCATCGAGAATCTTGGCGAAGCCCTCAAGCTTCCACCCTGGCTTGAAACCCGCCGTAGCGTTATCGAAAACCTCGTCGAACCCATCACGCTCCATTACCAGAAGGCCGTTTAAAGAACAGTATTCCTTCGTCAGCGTTCCATTGGAAACGCTGGCACGGCTTGGAACAGGGCCATCCTTTGAAGCCAAACTGTATTGCGCGGCATCGAATGCTTCGATAACGAAGGAGAATTGTTCCTATGGCACTAGCCGGTCCCCACGCCAACGCAGAAATTTACGAAGCTGGTTCGCAGCTTCGATCTTCCAACGGTGTTCTCATCGTTCTCCATGGTCGCGGAGGCTCTGCCTCTGACATCCTCAGTCTCGGCCAGGAAATCGCCCCCTCCGGCATCTCACTCGTCGCTCCGCAGGCCGCGGGCAACACTTGGTATCCCTACTCGTTCATGGCTCCCATCGCGCAAAACGAGCCCTATCTTTCCTCGGCTCTTGATCTTGTAGAGTCCATAGTCCAGCGCTGCCTCGTCGCCGGAATCCCCTCCGACCGCATCGCTATCGCGGGCTTCTCGCAAGGTGCCTGCCTCACCTCGGAGTTCGCTGCTCGCCATCCGCGCCGGTACGCCGCGGTCATTGCCTTCACCGGTGGCCTCATCGGCCCTCCCGGTATAGATCTGGCCCACTCCGGTTCGCTAGAAGACACGCCCGCTCTTTTCAGCTCTGGCGATCCGGATCCACACGTCCCCTGGGTCCGCGTGGAAGAATCCGCCAAACAGTTCGAAGCTATGGGAGCATCCGTTGAGTTGCGCCAGTACCCCGTGCGCCCGCACACCGTCCTCCGCGAAGAAGTTGAAATGGCTCGTAATCTCCTCGCGAAGGCCTTCGCGCCGCCCGCAAAGTAAACATTCTCTCGCGGCGAGACGCCCCGCTCTGCCTCGCCGCAAAAAAGCCGTAGCCCATTCTCCCATCAAATCGCTACAATGCCGGGCAAAGGAAATTCCACGAGAGTTTCGCTGTGAATTCCCCGGCGACATTCCGTCTCCGGGCCACAAGAATGTAAGTCTCACCCTTGTTGATCCATTTTCGTCGAGCCATTACCTATGCCAGTGAATGCATTGCGTCGTTGCCAGATCTTCCCTCTGCGTGTCCTTGTGGCCGCACCGGTTGCCGCGTGTCTTCTCATCACGGTCGCGCAAGCCCAAAGCGCACCCACTCCAGCAACTCCAGCTGCACCCGCACAGCAAGGCCAAAGCCCTGATCTCACCACCACCATCAATGAGGTCTCGCTCGACTTTGTCGCCCATGACAAGCGCAACAACCCTGTCCTCGATCTCAGGCCCGAAGACGTAGCTGTTACAGACAACGGTGTCCCCGTCAAGCTCACGGGCCTGCATCTCATCCAAGGCGATGCAGCCCAGGCCCGTGGCCATCTCATCACCTTTGTTTTTGACCGCTTCAGCGGCACGCTTGCTAAAAACGTGCAGGGTCTGGCCATCAAGGTCCTCAAAAACTTTTCCGGCAACAACTATTCCGTCTCAGTCCTTGATCTCGGCAACCGCCTGCGCCTCATCCACGGATTCACAACCGACCATCATGACATCGAGAGCGCCATCACGCTTGCCACGCAGAGCAACATCGTTTCCTCGCAATCCGCCTACGACCTCTCAGTGGGCATTACCGTGGACAAAGCCGAAGACGCCCGCGCCAAAGCCTCCTCGCAGGTTGAAAAAGACCTCATATCAATTGCCCGCACAGGCGCGGGCACTTCCGGCGCCCATATTGCACCCGAGCAGCGCACCCAGGCACAATCACTTCTGAGAGCGCTCGAAGACACCCACACCATAGCCCATGAGCAACACGCCCCCGTTGCGCTCGCCGCCTTGCTCGCTATCATCAAGTCACAGGAGAAAGTCACCGAACGCAAGGCGCTCGTCTACTTCACCACCAACCGGCAGATGGACACAGCGGCGAAGAACATGCTCAAGACCATCGAAGCCGCTGCCAGCCGCTCCGGCGTCACCATCTACACCTTTGATCTTGATGCCCTCAACGTAGGCGCGCAGTACCAGATGGAAAACGCAATGGGCAACGCCAAGCCGCAGTTCAATGACGCGCCTATTCCTATTGGAGGCGGCCCCAATGGTTCCGTGACGACCGTGCGCCCCGTCCAGCAGGAGCAGCCCATGATCGCCGGCCCCGGAGGCAACTGGGGCACCACGCAGACCATTCAGGTCATGACCGATTTCCATCGCCAGAGTGGCGATTACAACACCTTCGCCGCAAAAAGCCCCATGGCAGATCTCGCCATCAACACCGGTGGCCTCTATATTGATGCACAGGTCAACATCAAAAAACCTCTTGAGCGCATGGCGCAGGATCTGAGCACCTACTACATCGCATCCTACGCATCCCCCACCAAGGATTACGACGGCAGTTATCATGCTATCGGGCTCAAATCTGTTCGTTCCAACATCAACGTCCAGTACAAAACCGGATACTACGCCCTCGCTCCCGGCGCAGACGGCAGCATCCGCCCCTTTGAAGCGCCGCTGCTCAAAATCCTCGCGGACGCAACCCTTCCCACGGCGGTGAAGTTCCACGCATCCGTTCTTCGCTTCGGCGATCTCGTCGATGGCAACATCAGCACTGCTGCCATTGAAATCCCGCTAAGCTCCATCGAAACTAAAGAGGACATACACACCAATCTCTACTCGGCGCACGTTACCGTTGCCGGCCAGATCCGCGACAAATCCGGCACCGTGATCGAACACTTCGGGGAGGACATCACTAAACGTGGCGCACTCGAACAGCTAGACCGCGATAACACCGCGACCATCGAGCTGCACCGCCACTTCGCTGCCACACCCGGTGACTACACTTTAGAAGTAGCCGCGTCCGACGAGCTAGGCAACAAAGCCGGCGCACAACGAATTCCATTCACAATTCCGCAGCACGCAGACCCAGTCGCCATCAGCGACATCGTTCTTGTCCGCAAAATGGACCGCATCCACGAAGATGAGGATGACCCCGCCGAGCCTTTGCGCTACGACAAGGACGCCGTCATGCCCAACCTCACCGGAGAGCTCGCGCAAAACACCAAGGGCTTATCGCTCTTTTTCATCTTGCATCCCGACCCTGCAGTCAAAGATGCGCCCACGCTTGAGATGCAGGTCGTGCACAACGGAGCCGCCGGCCGCCGCATCCCGCTCCCTCTCAACATGAACGCAGAAGGCGCGGCCATTCCCTATCTCGCCAGCTTCGGCAACACGGTTCTCTCGCCCGGCGACTACACAGTGAAGGCCTTCTTCAACCAGGGCGGCGGGTCCGTTCAGCAGCAAATCGTCTTTCACGTTGCCGGAGGCACCTCTACGGCTTCATCTATGGCTCCCGCAAAACTGGATGTTGCTCTCACCGCCAGCGACGCTTCTCCGCACGCCGCAAATGCGCTCACAATCACAGCAGCCACTACATCCCTCCCATCTCTCAGTTCTGCAGAAACGCATCAGCTTCTCGAAGATGCACGCCAGGCAGCACTCGACTACGGCCAGTCGCTCCCCAACTTTATGTGCATTGAAGTCACCAACCGCTCTGTGGATACGAGCGGAAGCGGCCGCTGGAAACTGCAGGACACCATCATCGAGCTGCTTCGCTATCGCGAAAAGAATGAAACCCGCAACACGCTCTCCGTCAACGGTAAAGACTCAAATGTCGATCGCGAAGGCATGAAAGGTTCAAGCTCTACCGGCGAATTCGGCGGCGTCCTTAAATCCATCTTCGATGCTCGTTCCAAAGCCGAATTCAAGTGGAAAGAAACCGATGAACTCAACGGCCTTCCCGTGCAGGTCTACACCTACTCCGTTGCGCAGCCCAACTCCATGTTCTCGGTCGTCGGCTCCGATAGCCGTTCCATCAACGTCAGCTTCCATGGACAGATCTTCATTGATACCGCCACGCGCCGCGTTCGCCGCGTTACGCTCGTAGCCGACGATATGCCAAAAACCTTTTCTACGCACGGCACCAGCATCGGTGTGGACTATGACTATGTCTCCATCAATAACCACGATTACCTCATGCCTATCTCTGCGGAAATGCGCTTAATCAAGGGCCGCCACGGCGCCGTTCTCAATACTATGGAGTTCCGCGATTACAAGCGCTTCGGCTCCAATCTCCGCATTGTCGGCATGTCGGAAACGGACTCCGGTACCACACAACCCGCAGATTCCAAACCCGCTCCACCTGCCTCTCCGCAATAGCAATGTGGGATAGCATAGATACAGTCAATGCATATCCGGCAAGCGACAACCGAAGATCTCGACGCAATCATGCAACTCGTCCGCCGCGTCGTTCCGCTCATGCGCGCTAGCGGAAACCTCCAGTGGGATGATGCCTACCCAAACCACGACGTCTTCACCCGCGACATCGAAAACCATCAGCTCTGGCTTGCCGAGATTGACAACCAGATTGCTGGAATCGCGGCCATCACCACGGATCAGGAACCGGAGTACGCCAAGGTTGGTTGGGATATCACGGAAACGGCCATCGTCGTCCACCGCCTCGCCGTTGATTCTGCCTTTCGTGGCCAGGGAGTAGCCGTAGCCCTCATGCAGCAAGCAGAAGCCGTCGCAAAAGAGCGCAGCATTTCCATCCTGCGTGTAGATACCAACTCCCAGAACGCAGCCACACAAAAGCTCTTCCCGAAACTCGGCTATACCTTTGCCGGAGAAATAGACCTATACTTCCGTCCCGGCCTGCGCTTCCTTTGCTATGAAAAGCGCTGGTAACCTGAACTCTGGAATCGCACTCTAAGCCCATGACCATCCTCATTCCCGGAACCGACTGGCAGCGTCATGGCGGATGGGGCCCGGACAACACACTCTTCGCTTATGCCGAGTCCCTCGGTGGTCCCGTTCAATTCTTTCATTGGCCCGGAGACAACTCAGACATAGCTCGACTAGAAGCCGCAGAAAAGCTCTGCACGTTCATCGCAAACCACAACTTCGCTCCCGGAGAACCGCTCAACATCATCGCGCACAGTCATGGCGGCAACGTAGTTCTCGCTGCCTCACATCTCGGACTCGCTCACTCCATCAACTTGCTCATCGCTCTCAACAAACCCGCACGTCGTTCGAAAATCTACACCCCCGGCCCAAACATCCAACGTTTCTACAACCTCTCCACCAAGCGCGACTGGCTCCAACGCTTCGGCTCCGACCGGCAATGGAGGCCTGCTTTCGACAGGCATGCAATCAACCAAACTTTTGACACTTCCACCTCTTCCATCAAGCCCCACGCCGCCCTCATCTGGGACGACAACTTCTGCAAACAATGGTGGGATTGGTTCCAGAAGCACGAGCCAACCACAAACGCATAGAGCGCACCGCACGTTTTATTCTTATCCCATGTCTTTTGCTCTTCTTCTGCTAGCCGCAATGGCGCCGCAGGCAACGGCTAAACCAGCTTCCACGCAGGCCGACGAATTTCTTCGCCGGGGAATCAGCGCGCAGCAGCAAGGTGACCTCAACGCCGCCATCGCAGCCTACAAGCAAGCCGTCACACTCAACCCTGCTCTAGGTGAAGCTCACGCCAACCTCGGTGCCGCGCTCGCAGCCGCAGGCCAGTTTGACGATGCCATTGAAGAAGACAAGCGCGCCATCGAGCTCGTTCCAGACACAACCTCTGTTCGCATGAACCTCGCTCTCGCCTATTACAAGAAGGGCGATCTCGAACATGCGCGCCTTGAGTTTGAAGCCGTTCACGCAGCCCGCCCGCAAGACCTCAACGCCGCAATTCTTCTTGCCTACTCTGACCTGAAGCTCAACCGCGCTGATGATGCCTCACGCGTCCTTGCTCCGCTGGCAGCAGCCAACGTTGCGAATCCTGATTTCCAATACGTACTGGCGCTCGCACAAATTCAATCCGGCAATCTGACAGACGGCCTTCCACGCATGGAAAAGGTCGCCTCCGAGACCAGATCTCCAGATGCCTATGTCATAGCCGGGCAGGCGCACATGGATCATGGCCAGTACCCACAGGCACGCGCCGACTTTGATGCAGCCCTCCAGCTCGCTCCCACATTCCCTGGCCTGCACACCCTTGCAGGAATGGCCCGCGACGCAAACGGCGACCAGCTGGCTGCCCGCCCCGAGTTTGAAGCTGCTCTACGTGACGATCCTAAGGACTTCAACGCCAATCTGCACCTCGGCGGAATCCTCCTCAAGAATGGAGAAATCGATGCGGCGCGCCCACTGCTTGAAACCGCTCTCCAACTGCAGCCAAACTTCCCCTATGCACGCTTCGAAATGGCCCGCTTGAACCGGCAGACCGGCCATTACGACGAAGCAGTGAAGACACTCGAAGAACTTTCAAAGGCTGATCCCAACTGGCTCGATGTGCACGTGGAGCTAGCCGCACTCTACTACAAGCTCAACCGTCCGCAGGACGGCCGGCATGAGCGCGAGATTGTGCAGCAGATTGAAGCGAAGCAACAGAGAGCCGCGCCAAAGCCTGTGCAGTAGCGTTACTTTGCGCTCTCCACAATTTTCACCACACGGTCGGCACTCACATCGGTAAGTGTCTGCACCGTGCCGCTTGGCCAGAAGATCTCCACCTTCGCAACTTTATTCTCAGCGCCAAGCCCAAAGTGTACCGGCCCCAGGCTGGAAGAAGCATACCCCACGCTCGACGTCTGGTGATTCCACTGTGCGCCGAATTTCGTAGTGATCTTGATGCGCGTGCCAATGCCGTCACGATTGCTCTTTCTCCCCTGCAGTGCAATCTCCAGCCAATGGCCGCCATTTTTCGAGTCTCGCCTGCTGCGGTTCATCCAAAGCTCCGCCTTATTGTCCATGGACGTTACTACAACATCGATACGTCCATCGCCATCAAGGTCTCCAAAAGCGCAGCCGCGATGCCTCGCCGCCGTGGCATCTGCAAAACCGGCCTCCGCCGTTAGCGCCTGCCACTTGCCGCTTGCGCCCAGATTGCGAAAGACCGTGTTCGGCTGGCGCACCTCCGCGCCTGGCGGATGCGTCGCGGAAACATGCCCGCGTGCCACAAACAAATCCTTCCAGCCATCGTTGTCAAAGTCATACAGCCCCGCGCCAAAGCCGGACATGCTCATGCTCTGCATGCGCATTCCACTTGGCGTGGTCACTTCCGTAAAGTCGCCTTTGCCGGTATTGCGCAGCATCGGAAACGTCTGCTTGTTCAACGCGACATACGCGATATCGGGATAGCCGTCATTGTCAAAGTCGCGGAAGTCGAGCCCCATTCCCGAAATAAGTGCGCCATCTTCCGCAAGCGCCACGCCGGCCGGAAAGGCGACTTCTTCAAACTTGCTGCCCGTGTTGTGGAACAGGAAGTTGTATTCGGTGTCATTAGTCACAAACAGGTCAGGCTTGCCGTCAAGATCGTAGTCAGCAACGCCGACTCCCATGCCTTTGCCGGGATGTTCGCGGATGCCCCACTCCTTCGATACATCCTTGAAGGTTCCGTTGCCTTGATTGATAAAAAGTTGATCAGGCTGCTGCTTGTAAACGCGTGGATGGCAGTACTCGCCCTGGTGGTTTTCAATTTCACAGAGCGGCTTGTCCGTGTAGCTCCACTGCACGTAATTCACCACGAACAGGTCCAGCAGTCCGTCATTGTTGATATCTACCCACGCAGCGGCAACACCCCACAGAGGACCAAATTCCGGGTCGGTTGTTTTGTCGAGCCCGGCTTGTTTCGTTACGTCGGTAAACGTACCGTTGCCGTTGTTGTGATAGAGCGTATTTTTATATACGCCGGCTACGAACAGGTCCGGGTGTCCGTCGTTATCGTAATCAGCGACTGCTACACCAATATCGAAGCCAGTCCCGGCAACTCCGGCTTGCGCGCTTACATCGGTGAAGACTCCGTTGCCGTCGTTGCGGAAGAGATGGTTGGAGAATTTGGCCGATGTTTTTTTCAGCGTCTTCAAATCGGCGCCATTCGCAAAGAAGATATCCGGCCGGCCGTCGCCGTTGTAGTCGAAAATAGCTACGCCGCCGGCCATCGTCTCCGGCAGGTTGCGAGCCGGGCTTTCGTCGCTTTCTAGTTTGAAGGGCAGCTCATGACGCTCGAAGGAGATGGGTGAAACGGCTTGCTGAGCTGGGACTAGAAACGCTCCTAGCAAGGAAGAGGACATGCTAAGCAAAGCGGCGTAGAGAAGATGCGTGCGGAAGATGCGCATGGGTAAAGAATTAGCGTTGCAAGGCGTTGGTTTTGCCTTATTCTCTATCCTAATAGCCATGCGTTCCTTGTTGTACTTGCTGGTGATGCCCTGGTGCCTGGTTCAGGCAGATGCGCAGCCACGGACGCAAGCTCCAGCGCAGACTGTCGACCCGCTGCAACAGGCGATGAGCTACTACCGGCAAGGTGATTTTCTGCGCGCGCGTGAGAACCTGGAAGCCATGCATGCCGCGCATCCTGCGGATGTGCAGGCTGCCCTGATGCTGGCTTCGACGTACATCAAGTTGAACCGCGCCGCCGATGCGGCGGCCTTGCTGCAGCCTCTGGAAGCAGGCAACGAATCGAATGAGAGGTTTGAGTATGTATTTGCCTTTGCGCTGATGCAGTCCGGCAAGGTAGCAGAGGGCATGTCGCGCATGGAGAAGCTGGCTCGCGAAACGCGCAATGCCAATGCGTACGTGATCGCTGTACAGGCGCACATGGCGCGGGGTGAGTATCACGAGGCTCGGCCTGACATCGAGGCCGCATTGGCCATCGACCCGCACATGCCTGGAATCTACACGATGGCCGGCCAGGTTCGCTATGCGACCGATGACGCGGATGGAGCGATTGATGCTTATGAGGAAGCGCTCCGCATCAACCCGCAGGATTTTCTTGCCAACCTTTATCTTGGGACGATTCGCCTCAACCAGACGGATATCAAGGATGCGCAGCCAATGCTGGAGCTGGCTTACCAATTGGAACCGCATGCGCCGCTGGCCAAGCTTGGCATAGTGAAGATCTACATGCACACAGGCAAATATGCCGAGGCGGTGCAGCCGCTGGAAGAGCTTGTGAAGGAGGCGCCTGATTGGGTTGAGGCACGCTGGATGCTGGCGGATGCCTACTTCAAGCTGGGTCGCATCGAGGATGGGAAGAAAGAACGCGAGGCCATCCAGGAGATCAAGAACCACATGCAGCAGTCCACGCCGGCGATTCCGTTTCCATGATTTTGATTTTTCGCGCGTGTTCGGCACAGTGGGGTTGATTCTTTTGCGGTTTGCTTTGTGATGGTTAGAGACGCTTGCACAGGGACTGTGCAGTTTCTTTATTTTTGAATTGTGCAACTGTGCGGAAGGCAGTGGTTCGTGGTCCATGCACTGTGAACCGTTGTTTGCTTCTGCCGTCCGCTGCATGGATTGATCCTTTCTTTAGGGTAAAAAACAGAACGGCCCGATTGCTGGCGCAATCGGGCCGTTCTTTCTGCTTATTTTGAGTTTGGCATAAAAGGGCGTAATTGACCGCAAAGTTTTTCCACAGATTTGGAATTTATTTTGCGGGGAGTTGGCGGGAGTGCTATCCCAGGTCCCAAATACGAGGGACCTCCACCCCACGAAGCACAAATCGCTTTGCGGGGGCCCCGGACCTGGGCACCCTTGGTTTGTGGGAGAACTGATATGAGGCCCGGGGCTAAAGCCCGCAAACCTCTTGCCTCTATTCCAGGGGCCTGTAGGCCCCTGCTCCCTCCGAACAGAGCAAGAGGCAAAAGAAACAGAGCGAGAGGAAAAGAAGAGGGGCGACCGAAGCCGCCCCTTGTTCGTGTTGCAGTGGAGATTTAGAAGTACCACTTGGCCGCGAACTGGATCCAGCGGAATCCCTGCTTCGCCAGCGGGTAACCGGTGGTTCCGGCGTTGGTGTTGCGCGCCAATGCCGACCCAGTGCTGTAAGCATTGAACTGCAACTCGTTGTCGTTCGTGCCGGCAAGGCCGAATGCCTGGTTCGGGTGGTTAAGCCAGTTGGTTGCCGAGACGCGCGCCTCGATGCGCTGGCTGTCGTTGATGCGGAAGGCCTTGAAGACGGCCAAGTCGCTGCCCACGTAGTGTGGCGTGCGAATGTACGGCCAGATCCACTGACCCATCTGTCCGTAGCTTGTTGCCGTAGACGGCAGCGGAGCTGCAAAGCAGGCAGGGTTAAAGAACTGCCCCTTATGCAGGCCCACGCGCGGATCGCATGTCAGAATCGGCATCATGTTCGGATACTCGTCGGTACCGTACAGTGAGCTGGTGCTGAATGCGGTTGTCTTGTGACCGTTCGGCATGGTGATGCAAGGCTGCTTCCCTACTTCCGGGACGTTACAGTCTGTGTAGATGTTGACCGTGTACTGCGCGTTCATGACAGGGTTATTGGCCTGGTAAGGCGAACCATCCTGATAGGTGGTGTAGCCGGATAGCTGCCAGCCGTTGATTGCCTGTCCCAAAGCCCAGTGGCCGTGGATTGGAGAAGGCAGCTTATAGCTGAACGACACGTTAAGAATTTTCGTGTGGTCGTAAGCCAGAGGGCCATAGTTGTTGGCGAGGTTGAAGGGATCGACGACGTTGCCGTTGCCGTTACCGTTGGCCGTGGAGCCGTCGCGGGTGCCTAGCACCTTGCCGTAGGTGAAGTTCGAGAACAGGTACAGGTTACCGGACTGCTTCTGGCCGGAGATCTGGACCGAGTTGTAGTTGGCGTAACCGCCGTGCTGGAAGAGCTGGACGGTGCCGTAGTTGTGCAGCGGCCGATAGTCATTGGTGACAATGGCCTTATCGGTGCTGTACTGTCCTTTGGACGGCACGCCGGGGTTTAGCGTCTGGCCGTAGTACTGGCTGTACGGGTTCGGATCGGGCTGGAAGAAGACGCCGATCTTGTTGGGGTTGAGTTCATCCAGTTTGCTGGTGCCGTTCAACAGTTGCTCGCGGCTCGCGCTGCCCACATACGAAATCTCAACCACGGTATGTGCGGGCAATGCCTGCGCAATACCGAAGCTATAGGTGTTCGCATAGGGCACCTGATTGTCGTGCCACTTGTCCACGTTGAGCGAGCTTGCGCCGTTCTGGTTGAGGCCGGCGGGCACATTCAACTGCTGTGGAGCGCCCGCGTTGGTGGTGTTCACCAAGCCGCTTTCGATGTTGTAACCGAAGAAGCCGTTGGTCAGGACACCGCTGGTGTTGTAGTTGAACGAGCCCTGCGGACCCTGCATGGCAGCGCCGGAGTCGTTCTGTGACACCTGGTAACGATAAGTGCCAAAGCCAGCGCGGAGAACTGTACGGCCGTTGCCGTAGAGGTCCCACGCAACGCCGAGGCGCGGGTTGTAGTAGAAGAGCGGGCTGGTCCAGCCGGAGAGCGGAACCGAGGAGTTGATCTTGTGCCAGGCCAGGCCGGTGTTTGGTGCTGCGCTGGGCGTGTTGTCGTAGTGAGCGGCATCCCAGACCTGGGTGCCGGTGGCGTCATACCACTGGCCGTTATGGTCAGCACGCAGACCCAGGTTGAGGGTGATCTTGCGTGTGACCTTCCACGAGTCCTGCGCCCAGATGGACCACTCGTGCCACTTGGCGTCCGTAACCGGGGTGGTAATGGCTTCGTTGTAGTTGGCCTGGCGTCCGACGTAGCGGTCGAAGACCACGTTGCCGGTGCCGACGCCGCTCCAGGGGCTGACATTGTATTCGCCGTTGCCGTCCCAGTTGGAGTAGGCCTGCAGGTTCTCCTGCATATCCCAGTAGAAGCCGGCCTTCACGCTGTGTGCGCCGATGATCTTGGTGAAGGTATCCGCAATCGAAGGAGCCTTGGAGGTTTTGCCGAAGCTGTTAGCACCGTAGATGCCGCCATAGAAGTTGTATTCGCGGATGTCGGTGGTCTTGTCAGCCCAGGCGTCGAAAAAGTCCGGGAACTGCTGAATCTTGTGATTGCTGGCGCCGAAGATACTTTGGTTGGGCCAGTTAATCGCAGTACGGGACGCTGCATTCGGATCGCTCATGTTGTTATCGTTCACAAACTCCGAATAGGCGAAGACGACTTCGTTGGTTGTGGACGCGTTGAATACATGGGTGTAGTTTGCAAGATAAACGTGCGCGGTTTCCTTGCCCGAGGGCTTGCCGGGGTAGGGAATCGACGTTGCAGGCTGCCACCAGATATAGAGCGGATGGTTGTCGGTTTCGGTCTGGTAGGCGTAGGTGCCCCAGATCTTGTTGTTGTCATTGAGAGCGTAGGTCACCTTGCCCGTGGCTTCCCAGCGGTTTTGCGGAGTGCTGGGCGTAATGACGTAGTTGCTATAGTTGTTGGTGATGTTAGGTATTTCATTCGCCTTGGGGTTGATATTACTTGCAATTACGCCGAGCGGATCGAAGTAGGGAGAGAGGTTGAGATTGGGGTTGGCTGCCAGGCCCGTCATCCACGGCGAATCTGTGGTGTTGCAACCTGCCTGCCAGGATTGGGTGACACAGGGAATGTAATACGCAAAGGTCCATGCATTCATCCGGTCCGAAGAGATTTCTGCGTTGTTGAAGTTGCCTTCACGCTGGCCGGGGTTGGTTCCGCGCCCAGGATCGCCCGAGGCTGTGGGGACGTTGATGTTGACCGGAGCGTTGTAAGGATGCTGCAGCATGTATTCGTAACCACCCCAGAAGAAGAGCTTGTCGCGGTTACGGTTGAAGTGGGTGAAGGGCAGAATTACCGGGCCGCCGATGTTGCCGCCGATGTAGTAGTAATGCTGCTCGTTTACCTGGTTTGCCTGCGAGGGCGTCAAACCGTAGTTCGCTGCTGAGGCTTCCTGCTGCGATTTGGTGTTCCAGTCGTTGGCAAAGCCGAAGCCGGAGTTACGGGCATAGAGGTAGGCTTCGCCGTGGAACTTCTGACCGCCGGTCTTGGAGAAGGCCTGCAGAACCGCGGGGCCTTTGGCGTATTCCGCGCCGTAGCTGGCGGACAGATACTTGATCGAGTCCGTCATGTCCTGGTTGATGTTCGCAACCTGCGTGCCGGCGTTGCCCGGGTCAATCAGGTTTGCGCCGTCGAGGTATACGTCCGTTGAACCATATGGCTGCGTGCCGTTGGCGGAGAAGCTGCCTGCCGGGCCGTTGTTGGTGCCGGTGGACATGCTGCTGTAACCGCCGACGCCGCCGGCATTGTTGAAGGCCACGCCGGGCATCATCTTGATCAGTTCGGCAGCGTTGCGGCCAGAGATGGTGGCCGTGTCAACAAGCTGATTGTTCAGGGTGGCGCTGACTTCGGCCGTGTCGGTGGGCACTTCGGCGTCCTGGCCGGAGACGACCGTGACGGCGGTGGCGTCAGAGCTGATCTTGAGGTGAATATTGGCGACGGTGCGGTTATCGCCCTGGCTCAGCACGATGTCCGTTTCTTCCCACGAAGCGAAGCCCTTGGAAGAAACCGTGACCGTGTAAGTGCCGGGAATGAGAGCCGTGACCGACCAGAAACCCGAGCTGTCGGATACGGTGTTACGAATATCGCCTGTGGATTGGTTTTTGATAACGACCTTGGCACCGGGGATACGCGCATCCGTTTGATCGGTAGCGGTACCGCTCAGGGTGGCAGTCAGCTGTTGTGCGCGGGCAACCGTGAACGAGAGCAGCATGACTGGAATGAGCAGCCAGGGAATTCTGTGCAGCCAGTGGGAACGAGAGGATTTTTTGCAATCCTCTGCATGTTGGGCGTCCATTGAAAAGCCTCCTGAAACTTGCGTTGACGCATTTTGTTGTTGTCTTTTTCCGGCACACGGCTTCCATTGTGGTTCCAATAGAGATATGTGCGGAAACGTTTTATTAAACCTCGGTATCGATAACACAGCAAAGATACGACAGGCAAGAATTTTTTTTAGGCCCTTAAATGTCTTCGAAATGTCGCCTAAACCGATTTTGTGGAGGCTTGCATGTGGGTGCTTCGAGTACGATCGAATGGAGGTTCGAGAGGGTGAGAAAAGGTGATCTCGGAACGATAATCTGCTAGATTAGTTGCGTATTAGAAATAATGTTCTATTTGAAATTTTCATATTTGAAGCCCTTATATTTCATTGAAATGGGCGAGGGTAGGGATTGCTGTGAGCTGGATTCCAGGGCGTGTGAAGTCAAGTGCGGGAGAATGGGCGGCCCGGCACGATGCCTTTGCCTTCCTGGATAGTGAGGAGGCGGTTGATGCTTGGTGCGGTGTGTTTTTCCACATTGCCGTTGGGCCAGCGCACTTCGATTTCTGCAGCCGTTGCTGAGCCGAGGCCGAAGTGCAGGCGCCAGTCATTGACGGAGACGTAGCTGGCCTGACTGAGAACGGCCTGCGCTTGTGTTTTGCCTGCGTAGCGAACAAGCACGGTTGCCCCGATGGCGCTGCGGTTGCTTTTTGTGCCTTCAAGGCGGACCTTGAGCCAGTTGTTACCGCCCCCGTTGTTGGAGAGAGGTACGTCATTGCGCAGCAGGGTGGGCGGCTCGTTCTGGTTCATGATGAGGATATCGAGGTCGCCATCGTTGTCGAAGTCGCCGAATGCACAGCCGCGGGAGACGTGAAGGGTGTTGAGGTCGGGGCTTGAGTTGTCGCGGGAGAAGGTGGCGTCGCCGCGGTTGCGAAAGAGAATGCGCGGACCTTTGCGGGGGAAGTTGGGATTGATGCGCTCGACTTCGGCGTAAACATTGCCAGTGACCCAGAAGAGATCGGGGTGACCATCGTTGTCGAGGTCGGTGATGCCTGCGCCCCAGCTTACATGCTTGCGCTCCAGGCTGATGCCGGCGGGGAAGGCGACGTCTTCAAATTCGCCCTGGCCGGTGTTGTGAAAAAGTGCGCTGGGTTGCACCTGAAAATGCGTTTTGAGAATGTCGAGGCGGCCATCGAGATCGTAGTCGCCGATGCCGAGACCCATGCCGGCTACTTCCATGCCTTCAGTGCTTACGCCGATGCCGCGCAGCATGGCGTCTTCGCGGAAAGTGCCGTCGTGGTTGTTGAGGAGCAGCAGGCTGGGCGTTGTGTCGCAGGCAACGTAGATGTCGGGCCAGCCGTCTTCATCGATGTCGTAAGCGACAGCGGTGAGTCCGTACGAACCGCGTGCAGCGGTAATGCCGGATTCTTTGGAGACGTCGGTGAATGTGCCGTCGCCGTTGTTGCGGTAGAGGAAGTGCTGCGGAGCTTTCAAGCCTTTGGGGCCGCAGGCAACGGCGACGCCTTTGTAGCTGCAGGTCGGCACATCGAGCGAAGGCTTCGGTGGATTGGCCATGTCGATCTCGACGTAGTTCGAAACGAAGAGGTCGAGGTGGCCGTCGCGGTTGTAGTCGAGGAACGTGCAGCCGGCGCCGAACATTGTCTGTGGATGCAGCAGTCCGGCCTTTGCTGTGACGTCGGTGAATGTGCCATCGCCGTTGTTGCGGTAGAGCTTGTTCTGGCCGTAGTAGGTGATGAAGAGGTCTTCAAAGCCGTCGTTGTTGTAGTCGCCAACGCAGACGCCTACGGCCCAGCCTGCATCCCACAGGCCGGCTTCTTTCGTCACGTCCTTGAACGTGCCGTCGCGGTTGTTCTTGTACAGGCGGTTGGATGCGCCTTCCGGTATGCCTTCAAGTGTTCGTCCAGAGAGAATAAAAATATCCATCCAGCCGTCGTTGTCGTAATCGAAGAAGGCGCAGCCGCCGCCCATTTCTTCGATGATGTAGGTGACCGAATCGGTGAGGCCATAGGGCGTCACGTGTGTCAGGCCTGCACTCTTCGCAATGTCGGTGAAGTGCGAGAAGGGCCTGGTGCTCGCGGTTTGCGAGTTAGCAAGCCGCGCACTGAGCGCGGAGGCGCACACGGCCGCGCCTGCAGCGAGAAATTCTCTGCGCGTCTGGAATGGAGGCAGGGGTTCGAAAGAGCTGTGTGTGTTTTTTTTCATCGCGGCGCGTGTTGATTTTCTCAAAGCAAGCACCGCTCGAGTCAATTCGGAGTGTGCTGCGCGCGGGGATCGTGCAGCAATTGGTCGTTCAGCTTGAGTGCCTGTGCGTTGCCGGGGTCGAGGCGCAGCGCGTTTGCGGCTGCTTCGCGTGCCTGGGGAAAGTGCCCGGCAACAGCCTGCTCCGCGGCAAGATTAATCCACGCATCCACCCATCCCGGCGCGTAGCGAACGGCGGCCTGGAAGTGCTCGATTGCGCCTTCGGCATCGCCGCTGCGGGCCATCAGGTAACCAAGCTCCTTATGCGCGGCGGCATTGCCGGGGGCAAGCTTCAGCACTTCTTCCAGCTCCGTGCGTTCTCCCACAAAATCGCCGGATTTATGCAGCGCCTGCGAGAGCTGGTAATGGTAGCCGCCGTTCCCGGGCTCTGCTTCTGCGGCCTTGCGCAGCTTCTCGATTGCTTCGGCAAGATTGCCGGCCTTCATCGCATCCTCGCCCTGCGAAGCGTAAGACATGGCTTCGAGATTGTTTTCCTGCTCTGCCTTCAGCTTCTGGAACTGCTTCATCTCTTCAACGGCGCGGTCCTTTTCGCCTAGTCCGCGCAGCGCCAGGCCCAGCTCATAGTGCACCTCTGCCTCTGGAGTTCCAAGTTCAATGGCCTTCTCCAGATTTTCCTTTGCGCCGGCCCAGTCTTTCAGTTGCACCAGCACCATGCCGAGATTCAGGCGGGAGTTGACGAAGTTCGGATCAATTGTGACCGACTGTTCCAGGTACTCTTTCGCTTTTTCAAACTGGCCCTGGTGCCGCGCTACGATACCATTCAACGCCAGCACTTCAGAATCATGCGGGCGCGCGGCCAGCAGCTTGGGTCCCAGGGGTACCGCGGCTGTCACGTCTCCCGTCAACACCTGCACGCGGAACAAGCGAAACTCCCAGTCAAGATTGCCGGGATGCTCGGCTACTTTCTTGCTCATGAGAGCAATCGCTTCGCCGTTTTGAACCCTCTCAATCATGACGACTACTAAGGCGTCGGCCAGTGTCAGCGAGTCGGGATGCTTTTCCACCTCTTCGGTCAAAATTTGATTTGCAGTTGACAGATAGTGCATGCGGCCAAGCGCCTTGGCAAGGTTGATGGTAAGCCGTTCCGTGCGCGGCGCACCGTAAAGCACATCCACGGCGTGCTGATAGTCGCCTTGCTCAATCAACGAGTTGCTCAGCTCCTCCAGCGCCTGCTCATTCTTTGGATCAATCTTCAGCGCGGCCACCCACTGGTTCTGCGCATCCGTAATGCGGCCATGATGAACGTACAGGTAAGCCAGCAGCAGATGCGGCTTCACCACATCCGGATCGAGCATAACGGACTGCTCCATTGAAGACATGGCGCTCTTTGGCTGGCCGCTGTTCATCAGGGCGAGGCCTTGCAGATAGTAGAGCTGTGCGGATTCGGGATCTTTCTCCAGCGCCGCGTGAAAGGTATCTGCCGCGCACGAAAACTGCCCGCGCTCGGCAAACCAGTTGCCCAGCGCGATTGCGTTCTCCGTAGTTGGATGCTGGCGCAGACGCGCCGTCAGCGCCTGCGGTCCCGTGCATGCTGCGCGAGCAACTCCAGCGTCATACACGCACGGCAGGGCCAAACAGGCAGCCAGAAGGACCCAGTTTGCACGCAGACCGTACGGGTTGCCCATGGCACTTTCTCCCAGCCGCAGAATACAACACCGGCCAGTGTCCTATTTGGACGTGCCGCAGGGCTCGGCAGCCCTTGCCATCTGCCGCGGCAATGCGTGAAAGTGTTAGGGATAAATCCAGACCGGTTTTCAGGCTGGTTTTCCCCGCGCCTAATCCCTTGTCGCTTTCCCAGAGTTGGCCGGAAGGAGCATGTATGCGTTTCCCTCATGATTGGCACCGCGTTGCTGTGCTTGCTGTTGCCTCATTCCCATGCGTTGCGTTTGCCCAGTTCCCTGCGCTGCAGCCGCAGGAGCTGCAGATGACCTCGGACCCAAAGGCGCCCGGAGCCGCTGCCGTCTATCTCTATCGCGAAGAGATCACCGACGACCCGCATCACTTCCGTACTGTTTATGCGCGGCTCAAGGTACTGACTGAGCAGGGCCTCTCCGCTGCAACCGTGCATGTGCCGTTGCAAAAGAACTTCATCTATTACGCCAAGGGCGAGAACTCCAGCCGCATGGGCACCAACGCCGCCGGCTCCATGGCGTGGTCGCAACCGGATGTGGGTCACGCCGGTGAAGACATGCCGATTGATACGGACAACTTCAACGTGGCATCCGACGTGACCGCGCTCGAAGGCCGCACCATCCAGCCGGATGGAACGATTGTTCCGCTAAGCGGTTCACCCGCGCAGTTGCTCAAGATTGTGAAGGATCGCGGCAACGCGATCGAGGACATTACCTTCACCATGCCGGACGTGAAGGTGGGCTCAATTCTGGAGTACCGCTACCAGATTCGCTATGACCGCTTTGAGCAGGCACCGCACTGGCAGATCCAGCAGCCTTACTTTGTGCACAAGGCGCACTACTCGTTCACGCCCGCGGAGCAGATGTTGCGCGCAAACGCCGCAATGGGCGGTGCAGTGACCGACAGCGCGCTGACCGATATTCACGGCGAGCAGATGACCGACGTTCGCTCGTTCTCGAATCTCCCTGGTGGCGCAGATATCAAGCAGGAAGCCGCAACAGGGCGCTACCTGCTCGACCTGACGGATATTCCGGCGCTTTCGGCCGAACCCTTTGCCCCATCTGTCGGCGGCCATGGTTACGAGGTTGGCTTCTTCTACGTTCCAACGCCGGACCAGCGCGACTTCTGGCAGAGGAGCATGAGTACATGGACCAAGCTGGCGAATGGATACACGGCTGCTTCGCCGGCAATTCAGCACACGCTGGAAGAGATTGTTGCCTCCAGCGATGCGCCGCTCGACAAGGCGAAGAAGATCTACGCGTTTGTGCAGAAGTTTGAAAACACTGACTTCAATCCAAATGGCGCGCCGGATATCGGCAGCAGCTGGATTCCGCGCGGCCGCGTGGAACGCGTGCTCGATACGAAGAAGGGATCGAGCAACCAGATTGCGCTGCTCTATCTTGCGCTGGCGCACGCAGCGGGTCTGAATGCGCGCCCGGTGCGCATCGCCAGCCGCAGCAGCCGTCTCTTCAACGCGGCATATCTCAATGAAGACCAGCTCGACACGGTGCTGATTGGCCTGAACCTTGACGGCAAAGAGAGCTTTGTGGATCCCGGCACCAAGATGGCTCCCTTTGCAGTGCTGCACTGGGCGCACTCCGGCGCGGGCGGTGTGGCCATGGCCAACAACAAGGTGGAGATTATTGTTACGCCTCTGCAGAAGAACGCCGACAACCTTGCGCTGCATGTGGGCACGCTGAATGTGAGCGCGCAGGGCGCGCTAAGCGGTTCTCTGAAGGTGGCGTACACCGGCCAGCAGGCTCTTCAGTTGCGCCAGCTTGCATTGCGCAGCGGAGCTGCTGCTGTTACCGATGAGGTCAACAGCATTCTCGCGAAGCAGGTTCCGCAAGGCGTGACTGCAACGGTGGATCACATTGCCTATATCGACGATTCCATGCACCAGCTGCTCGCGGTTGTAAATGTTTCAGGGTCGTTGCCGCAGCAGAACGGGCACCCGGCTCTGCCATGTGCATTTTTCGCAAGCCGCGAGAGCAATCCTTTCGTGGCGGCCGAACGCACAGAGCCGATTGATATCCGCTACCCCTCGCAGGATCAGGAGCAGATCACCTACGTATTGCCTGCCGGCGTTTCGCCGGCGACAAAGCCCGAAGATGCGGCGGCAAAGTTTGAAGACAATGCCGTCTACTCGCTCAAGGCCAAGGTGGATGCAAACCAGGTGACAAGCACACGCGTGCTGGCGCGCGGATTCACGCTGCTCGACTCCAAGGAGTATGGCCCACTGCGCGATTTCTATCAGAAGGTTGTAAGCGCGGATCAGCAGCAGATTCCGCTGAGCGGCGGCAAGGGGTAGCAAGGTGAACTGTGTCCTTTCTTGACGCGCAAGCAGGGACACAGTTTTAATCATCTCAGCGGGGATGGAGTTCCCCCTTAACCGCTGTCCTACCTTCGTGGCGCCGGACAGATGATGACTCCTGGCAGGGATTCCTGTCGTGGAGAATTGTCCCGGCTGATTGTCTCCCTGAAAAAATGATTCTGCAAACGTGCACGTAGCCGTGTGCTGTGTTGCGTAAAGGCAAAGGAGAGAGTCTTGCAGAAATATCTGCTGGTTGCGTTGGGGGGCGCGTTGGGCTCTATTGCGCGCTACTGGGTGGGCACCACGGTTGCAGGCCGCATGGGCATGCGCTTTCCTTACGGCACAATGGCGGTCAATCTTACCGCGTGTCTCGTCATCGGCTTTACGCTCACTTTTTTTGGCGAGCGCACGGATATTAACCCTGCGTGGCGGTATTTCTTTCCTGTAGGATTCATCGGAGCGTACAGCACTTTCTCCACCTATGAGTGGGAGACGCTTGCGACCATGCGCAGCGGAGCGTTCGCAATGGCGGCACTGTACGCGCTGTCGAGTTTCGCGCTGGGTCTTGGCGCCACGTGGCTCGGCTCCGTGATTGCTGAGCGCCTCTAGAACGGCTTGACCGAAGTGAACGGTGAAGCAGGCAGGCCTTCTCCGTTGAAGAGATTGCACTGCGGGCTGTTGGCCCAGCCATAGCGCACGGAAACGGGATTCGGTACATCGGGGCTTGACGCCAGAAGCGTGTCGCCTTCAATCACGGCCTTCGCTGGAACAAACTTGCCATCGGTGCCGGCAACTTCCACGCTGGTCACTTCGCCGCCCTTGGCCGTGAGTCCCTTGCCGTGATCAAACCAGACGCGGATTGCGCCGTTGTCCGGCACGGCCTGGCGGAAGAGGGGACCGGAGTATTCAATTGCCTCGCCGTAGTTCAGCGCGCGGGCAGCAAGCGCAAGGCGATGACCGACATCGACTTTGTCGGGAGGGTGCACGTTATCCGGAGTGCCGATATCAATGGTGACGGCCATCGCGGTGTTGCGCAGCGCGAGCGTTTCCACCTGCTGCTGACGCAGGTTGGCCCAGTTTTCTAGCGGCGATGATTTGAAGTTGGAAATCTGCACATAGTAGAAAGGGAAGTCTCCCACGGCCCACTGCCGCCGCCAGTCTTCAATCAATGTGCGCATGATGCGGTTGTAGAGCGGCCAACGCTCGTTTGCTGAGTTGCTTTCGCCCTGGTACCAGAGCACTCCACGAATGGCGAACGGCGTGAGCGGCGCAATCATGCCGTTGTAGAGGTTCGCCGGGCCCCACGTTGCCAGCGGCGCATGCCACGGGAAGTTTGGAACGGGCTTGCCTGCGGCCTTCGCTTCTGCGATTTGTTTTTGCTCGTCGGCATACATGCGCTCCGTATTAGTGGCTGCCTCCTGCATCCGTCCGCGCGTTGCAAACAGCGGAGCCAGCGCGGCGTCTTCGCCAAGAGCCGTCATGCGCACCCACGCCTCGGCCACTGTGCCGCCCCATGTGGAATCGATGACACCGACAGGGACGTGCTCTTTCTGCTCGATCTCACGCGCGAAGTACCAGGCCACAGCGGAGAAGTTTTTCGCTGACTCAGGTGTGGATGCAGCCCAGCCACCGGTTTCGATGTCATCCTGCGGATAGTCGGCGGTCTTCTTGTTCACAACCAGCAGGCGGATGTTGGGAATGTCCGCCTTGGGCAGATCCTGCGCGGCAGTCTCCGCCTGGTGCATCATGAACTCCATATTCGACTGGCCCGAGGCAACCCATACGTCGCCGACAAGAATGTCATGGATGGTGATGGACTGGTCGCTGGCAGCATCGCCTTTTATCGTCATCTCAAACGGCCCGCCGGCTGCGCCGGGCTTGAGATAAACGCTCCACCGCCCCAGCGGATTCACCGCCACCACGCGCGATTCGTCGCGAAAGTCCACCGTGACGTGCTCGCCCAGCGGAGCCGTGCCCCACACATGCACTGGCAGGTTGCGTTGCACCACCATGTGATCGGAGAGGATCTTCGGAACAATTACCTGCGCATGCGCAGCGGCGGTAAGCAGGGAAGTCCACAACATGGTTCGCAGCATCACGGCGGTTCTCATTCCGTTGGTTCTCCAGGTGGAAATTGATAGAAAGAAAACGCTATCAGATGATGCTTTTGCGCGTCATGGCATCTGTGTCCATCCGGACACACAGGAAACGGACAACTAATCCACAACTTTTGATTTCAAAGCGGGTTAAAATTTAGTAAATGGCGCGTTGGAGCGCTGTTTATATTGCTTTCCGTGGCACCACGTCGCGATAGAAATTGCAATTCAATTCGAAAAGTTACGTCATAAGTGAACGGAGGGATTTTCCCAGCCCTCTCGTCGTTCAGGAGGTCTAATGTTGTTTTTGCGCCGCCGCATTTTCGCCTGTCTTGTTGGGCTGCTCGCGGCGTGTGGGCTTCTTCCGCATGCGCACTCCCAGGCCGCGCTGCTCATGGAGGAGCCGTACGGCTTCTTCGGCCTGCTGAATCCCACCGGCCATGACGCCGTATATTTCTCGCGCGTCTGCGCGGAGACGCCGGTCAAGCTGCGCCGCTGCCAGCCGGGTGAAGCCGGCTCCGTGATTGCGCGCTATCAGGGCATTGCCGGATACGACTGGGTGGCCATGCCGCTCATTCCCTATCTCTACTCGGTAGAAGACGCAGCCAACGCGCCCGATCATGTGGACCGCAAAACCGTGCTCGCTCTTCGGGATCGCTATCACGAGGAGCACCTCACCGTGCTCGGCGAAAATGTCTTTGAAGGCAACTTTGTGCACGGCGGCTGGACGCAACTCATCGGCGTGGCCTACGAGCGCCGCATTTACGCCTACCGCTTCAACACCACGGAAGAGCAGGACGACGAGTTGATCGCGTTCCTGAATGATAGCTCGAACAAATCAGAGTTCAACCTGACTTACAACAACTGTGCTGATTTCGCGCGCCGCCTGTTGAACTTCTATTTTCCGGAAACATTCCAACGCGCCATCTTCCCTGATGCAGGCATGACCACGCCGCGGGCCATTTCCTACAAGCTGGTCCGCTACGGCAAGCGGCATCCTGAGCTTGGCCTCACCGAGTTTGAAATTCCGCAAGTGCCCGGCTACCGGCATCTCAGTCATCCCAACAAGTCCGTCGCCGCGTCCCTGATGACGCCCGGTTACGCCGTGCCGCTGGTGCTGCTCAATCCTTATGTTGCCGGCGGCATCTTTGTGGACTACCTTGTCCGCGGCCGCTATCCGCACGTGCATGGCAAGCCGGAGGTGCTGACGCCGGAGACGCTTTCTGTTCTTGCACATTCCGCGCAGCCGGCTGTCCCTGTTGACATCAAAACCGCCATCGTAGCACCCTTGCCTTCGGCAACCGCATCCGGAAATGCCTTGGACGCGGATTCGGCCACTGCGCAGCCGCTTTCATCGGGCATAGTGGACGCGGAAATGAAAGTAACAGGTGTGCAGCATGAGTGAGCCTCAGAGCTTCAGGAACCACGGCAGACTCGATCCGCTCTTCCATCTCATCCTTACTCCCGTTCTGTTCACCAATCTCATCCTTGCCATCATCTGGCTGGTAAGGAAGCCGGACTTTTTGCACATCTGGATGGTGGTGCTCTCCGTCGTGGCCGTTCTGCTGCTGTTCCGGGCGCGTCAGTATCCGCTCAAGGTGCAGGACCGCGTAATTCGTCTTGAAGAACGTCTTCGTCTGCAATCCTTATCCCCGCAGGAATGGCACGCGCAGTGGAACAAGCTCACCGAAGACCAACTCATCGGCCTGCGCTTTGCCGGCGATGACGAGGTGGTCGGCCTGGCAAAGCAGGTTCTTGAACAGAACCTCAGCCGCAAGCAGATTAAAGAGCGAATCAAGAATTGGCGTCCTGACAACTGGCGCGTCTAGCAGCCTCTAAGCCTTGGAAACAAAAAGATCTAGCACCTGGGCTTCCCCCTGGTCACTGTTTTCCAGGCAACTTTTCCCAAAGCCTCGTGTTCTATCTAATCGAAACGCCTCGCAGGTTTTCCGTGCGAGTTATCGAAAAAGAACCAAACGAGGTTTATTTATGCGTACGTTCTCTTCTTCCGCTCTTCTTCTTGCTGCCGGCGCCTTGCTCTCTCTTGCCGGATGCAAGAACATGGAAAAGCCCGTGCTGGCGCGCACCGATGCGCAGTTGGCAGGCGACATTCAGTCCAAGCTTTCCAGTGACCAGACCTTCTCCGGCCCCGAGAGCCCTGACTTGCACGTTGCCGTGACTAACGCAGTTGCTACGCTGAGCGGCCAGGCCATCGACGACAACGCCCGCCTGCAGGCCGCAACCGATGCCAGCCAGGTTCCCGGCGTAAAGGAAGTTGTCAACGACATCACCGTGCCAACGGCGGAAACCGCAAATGCCTGCCTGCCGCCCGTAGCTCACCATGCCAGCATGCACACGCACCGTAAGCATGAGCCAATCCAGCTGGCCAGCAACTACGTGCCGCCTGCTCCTGCTCCTGAGCCGCTGCCCGCTCCGGCGCCTGCACCTCCTCCACCGGCCTGTGACTGCGGCCCTGCACCGGTTGCGGCTCCTGTCGTGATGCCTGCTCCTGTAGTTGTTCCGGTGCGTCCGATGTACGCATACGGCTATGCACCCACGGTCGGAATCGGCGTTGGTATTTACGGACGCCCCGGCTACTATGGACGCGGCTTTGTCCGCCCGATCCGCCCGTACGGCGGATACGGATTCCGGGGTGGCGCACGCTTTTACGGTCGCCGGTAATCATCAACCTTTCCCCAGACAACAGGCCCGGCATTCTCTGCGCAGAGAATGCCGGGCCTGCCTGCGTTTGCCTGACGTGCTCATTGGCGCACATTGACCCTTCATTCCAAAGCTGTTATCGTTGCTTCATAATCCTGAGGCGATGGAGTTCGCCGTAGCCGCCCGGCTGCTTATCCGGTGCTGATGACTCCTACATTCCGTAGGAGGATTCGTGTCCAAAATCTCCCCAACTCAATCCCTGCCCAATCCCTTTCCAGACCAAATCAGGCTTCTGCTCGACCTTCTGCGCTGGATTCCCATTGCCTCCACCGCAGGCATTCTTGCTGGAACTGCATCCGCTGCTTTGCTGGCTTCACTTACACTTGCCACCAACCTACGCGAGCATCACATCTGGCTCATCCTCTTGCTTGCGCCCGCCGGCTGGTGCGTCGGCCTTATGTACAAGCTTTTCGGCCAATCAGTGGAAGGCGGCAACAACCTCATCCTCGAAGAGACACACGACCCGCAGAGCGTTATCCCGCTGCGCATGACGCCGCTTATCCTCATCGGAACCTTCATCACTCACCTTTTCGGCGGCTCAGCCGGCCGCGAAGGCACCGCGCTCCAAACCGGCGCCTCACTAGCCGACCAGCTCACACGCCCCTTGCGCCTCGGGCCAGCAGACCGCCGCATTTTGCTGATGGCAGGTATCAGCGCGGGCTTTGCCTCCGTCTTCGGCACTCCGCTCGCCGGTGCCATCTTCGGACTGGAAGTTCTCGTCATCGGCAAAGTCACTTACGACGCCATCGCACCGTGCTTCCTCGCGGCATTCGTCGGCGATCTCGTAACACGTGCCTGGGCTAATCATGTTCCCGGCATCACGCATACGGTTTATCGCGTCGCAGAAGTTCCACAGCTCAGCATCGTGCAGGTCTTCTATGCAGGCGTCTCCGGCATCGTCTTCGGACTCACCGCGATGGGCTTTGCCAAAACCACGCACGCCGTCTCTCACACGGCGCGCAAATTCATCTCGCGCTCCGAGCTTCGCCCCGTCGCAGGCGGTCTCCTCGTTACCGCGGCCGTCTTCTCTACCGGAGGCTTCAGGTACATTGGCCTCGGCATTCCGACAATCGTCGCTGCATTCCACTCCATCCTTCCACCGTGGGACTTCGCCGCAAAATTCCTCTTCACCGCAGTCACGCTCGGCACCGGCTTCAAGGGCGGGGAAGTTACACCTCTCTTCTACATCGGCGCCACGCTTGGCAACGCACTTTCGCACATCCTGCCGCTGCCGCCATCGCTGCTTGCGGGCATGGGCTTCGTCGCCGTCTTTGGAGCGGCCGCCAACACTCCCATCGCCTCCACGCTCATGGCCATTGAGCTCTTCGGAGCCGAAGCCGGAGCCTACGCGGCCATTGCCTGCGTCGTCGGCTATCTCTTCTCCGGCCATGCGGGCATCTACCACGCGCAGCGCGTAGGCAAAAGCAAGCACCGCGCCGCCGAAGTGGAAGAAGGCATGTCTCTCGCGCACGTGGCCCGCAGCCGCCAACTGGCCCAGCAAGATCTCCTCGACGAAATCAACATTTACGGATACCTGGAGGGAAGTGAAATGGAACAACTCACCGTTCTGCGCCTCTATTTCTCAGCCTCGGCGATGCGCCGCGCCGACTCATGGTGGCGCCGTTTCGCCCCGGAAAACCTTGGCGGTTACCTGCTACGCCAGGCACGCGAGCATGGCATCGAGCAGGCGCTTCTGCACCGCATCATCGGTGGCTACCTCAAAAACCAGGAGCTCGCCATGGATACCGCCGATGTCCCTCCCTCCCGTCTGCCGCAATGCCTGGAGCTGGCCGGCGACGAGCAGGACCTGCAATCCTTCCTCAAGCACAACAAGGATCACCTTGCCAAAGTGCGCACCGTCTTTCTGCGTGGCGAAAAGGCCCGCTTCGAGGCCGAAATCGAGCGTGAGGAGCTGGAAGAGGCTCTTGATATGGAGCACGAGCCAACCTTCAACGCGCCCGACGAAGACTAATCCATAACAATGCTGGGCGCCCATCCTTCGCGTTTTTGTGAAGGCGGATGGTATGTGCATTCACCCAACTGTCGCAATCAAATGTGATAATTTAACGAAGGAAGTTTTCCCAGTCTGTACCTTTCCGGCGCGTGATTTTTCCGCGCTGACGCAGGGCAAATCGGGGAACAATCTTCGATCCACACAATGAGGAGCAAGCAGAGCCATGTCCGCGCCAATTAAAGAGTTCATCAAGCATCATTACCGCCACTTCAACGCCGCCGCGCTTATCGATGCCGCGCAGGGCTACGTCGATCATCTTGAAAAAGGCGGCAAGATGTTTGTGACCATCGCCGGCGCCATGAGCACGGCCGAGTTGGGCCTCTCACTCGCCGAAATGATCCGCCAGGACAAAATTCACGGCATCTGTTGCACCGGCGCCAATCTTGAAGAAGATGTCTTCAACCTCGTCGCCCACGACTTCTACGAGCGCGTCCCCCGCTACCGCGATTTGACGCCTGCGGATGAGCAGAAGCTGCTTGAGCGCCACATGAACCGTGTCACCGATACCTGCATCCCCGAGATGGAAGCCATGCGCCGCATCGAGAAGGTTGTGCTCGCCGAATGGGTGAAGGCCGACCAGGCAGGTGAGCGCTACTTCCCGCATCAGTTCATGTACAAGATTCTTCTCTCGGATGCGCTCAGGGGTAGCTACCAGATCGACCCCAAGAACAGCTGGCTCCTCGCCGCCGCCGAAAAGAACCTGCCGATGTTCGTTCCCGGCTGGGAAGACTCGACCCTCGGCAACATGTACGCAGGCCACTGCATCAGCGGCGATGTGAAGAAGGTCCACACTGTTCGTACCGGCATCGAGTACATGATGGAGCTCGCCGAGTGGTACACCGATCTGACGGCAAAGCACTCGCTCGGCTTCTTCCAGATTGCCGGCGGCATCGCGGGTGACTTCCCCATCTGTGTAGTGCCCATGCTGCACCAGGATCTGCAGCGCGACAACGTGCCGCTCTGGGGCTACTTCTGCCAGATCTCGGATTCCACGACGAGCTTCGGCAGCTACTCCGGCGCCGTGCCGAACGAAAAGATCACCTGGGGCAAGCTCGGCGTGGATACGCCCAGCTACATCATCGAGTCGGACGCGACCATCGTTGCGCCGCTTATCTTCGCCTACGTCCTCGGGTGGTAAATCTCAAGAATCAGGAACAAAAGCATGGGCTGTATCGTACAACGATGCAGCCCGTTTTCCTTTTGTCCTGAGGCAAAGGTAGAAATGAATGTTGCAGCCAACCCGATGCCCAGCCTTGTTGCCATCAGCAGTCTCGTAATCATCGCGGCTCTCGTGCTTGGTGTAGGGATTCCGAATCATGAGGTGCTGCGTCACGTTGTCCAGACTCTACCGTTCTGGTGCGTAGTGGTCCTGGGAAGCCGTCGCTCTCGCTTTGCTGGCTGGATTGGCTTGCCTCTGTTTCTTTTCTGGCTGCTGATTATGGCCTTGATCTGGATGTTTCTTCTCGGCATCGCGCACGTCTTCAGTGGCAGCTTCACGCCTTGGGAGATAGCAATGACCATCGTTGTTGTAGGTGGTTGTGTTGCCGGGGTTGCCGCAACTTTGCGCGGACATTCCAGTATTTCGCTCATGCAGAAGGCTGCCATCTTCATTCTTTTAGGGGTAATCCAGTTCGTCTGCTTCCGAATCAGTTTTCTGCCCGTAATCGCTCATCGATAGCATCGGTGAAATTCTGTCTGTGCAAAACTCCATGCCCAAGCATTTCGGGCGGTGTGGATATTTTTCTGAATCTATAGACCGACTGGTCTACTCAAAGAAAATGCGTGAGGGCCAATGCCCCACCAAAGGAGATTCACAATGTCCGCATCCAAAGGCAAAGCCCTCATCACCGGAGCATCCACGGGTATCGGCGCCGTGTACGCCGACCGCCTCGCCAAGCGTGGCTACGACCTCATCCTCGTTGCCCGCAGCCAGCAGAAACTTGAGGAAGTCGCTGCCCGGATTCAGTCAGAAACCGGCCGCACCGTAGAAACCTTGCAAGCTGATCTCGGCACTAAAGCCGGTATCGATCTCGTATCGCAGCGCCTCCGCACCGATCTCACAATTACTGCACTCGTCAACAACGCAGGTATCGCCTCCGTTAGCAAGCTGATCGACTCCGACCCTGACGCGCTCGAATCCATGATTTATCTCAACGTCACGGCACTCACGCACCTCGCGCTGGCAGCTGCTTCCCCTTTCATGGCCAGCGGCAAGGGCCTCATCATCAACATCGCATCGGTTGTTGCACTTGCGCCGGAGCTGCTCAACGGAACGTATAGCGGTACCAAGGCCTACGTGGTCAACTTCACCCAGGCTCTCGCCAATGAAGTCGCAAGTAAGGGTGTCCGTGTGCAGGCTGTGCTTCCCGGAGCCACCGCAACCCCGTTGTGGGAGAAGTCCGGCATGCCCGTTGAGCATTTGCCGAGCGAGATTGTCATGTCTGCCGAAGACATGGTGGACGCCTCTCTGACTGGCCTTGATCAGGGCGAGCTGATCACCATTCCCGCGCTGCCTGACGCTGCTGACTGGGAGAAGTTCGAGACCGCACGCAAGGCACTGGGCCCCAATCTCTCCCGCAAAGCCCCTGCCGCGCGTTACACCGTGCAGGGCTGATTTGTTCAATCAAGAGTAGACCGGACGGTTTAGAGTCGCGAAAAGCCCTGAATCGTCCGCTCCGCTCGATACAATCTTCAGAAAGGAGCCGCAATCCGCAACCGTTATGGAGCAGAAATCCACGCGCGACCACCTGATTGATGTCGGAGTTGAGCTGATCCACCGTAACGGATACGGCGCCACCGGGCTCAACGAAATCCTCGCCGCAGCCGGCGTGCCGAAGGGCTCTTTCTATCATCACTTCGCCAGTAAGGAAGAGTTTGTTGCTGCGGTCATTGGGCGCTATGGTGTCCGTGAAATCCGCCGCTGGGAAGTGATCCTTAAAGACACGAAATACTCTCCGCTCAAGCGACTGCGCCGCTACTTCGATGAGCTTATCCGTGTCTTCGGTCAGAAAGGCTTGGCCCTAGGTTGCCCCATCGGCAATCTCACGCTTGAGGTTGCCGGGCAGAGCACAACGCTGCGCAAGCTGCTGAGCAATTCCTTTTCGCACTGGCAACAGGCCATCGCCGATGTGTTGCGCGAGGCTGTCGAAAAGAAGGAACTCCGCAAATCCACAGACCCAGGCCAGATGTCGGCCTTCGTTCTCAACAGTTGGGAAGGCGCGCTGTTGCGCTCCGTGGCCGACAAGAGCGATGCCCCGCTGCATACCTTCGTAAATTACACCTTCAATGTGCTGCTGGTGAAATGAATCTGGTGAAGTGAATCACAGCTTCACATAGGCATACTTGGCGAACGACTGTAGCAGCACCAGTGCCGATGCCATCGAGGCCACCAGCTTTGCACCCGGCACCAGGTTCGCCAGCATCTCGCGCACAATCGTCTCCGGCTCGTCAGAAAGCCCGCGCTCTTTTACCAGCTCGCGCACCTGGAACTCAAGCGCCGTGTGGCAGCCGAAGAACTTCACGCCGCGATGCTGCAATCCCTCAACGCTCGCGTCATGCCATGCTGAATTCAAATCACTCGGATTGCCATTCAACGCCCACGGAGAAAACTGGCTCTTATAAAACGGATTCCGAATTGCGGCCTTGCCCGTCTGCTCATCGGTAATCTTGGCGAACTCTCCCAGCCTGTACTTCGCCCACATCGTGTCGTTCAGAGTCACAAAATTCGCTGGCCCATGCAGCCCTGCAACCGTCCGAATCCGAGACGGATGGAAGTCAAATCCAATTTCGAGCCCATTCAGAGCGTTTTTCACAATTCCCAGCCCTTCCGGAGACGTGATGTCGAAGACCTGTCGCGTATCTCCGAGCTCCTCGGTCAGAACCTTGTGAAAGTCGGACTCATCCCAATCTTTCTTCGCCCAAACCAACTGTGCCTCGGCTGCTTCACTCGCACTCATCGCTGCGGCAGCAGCCATCCCCAGCCCCAGTCCAAACTCTCGCCTGCTGATCCCCGGCATTTTTTCCTCCACATATATTTCATCGCATCTGTTTCAGCGAAACAGATGCGGAACAAAGCTGCTTGTATTATTCGTGATCAATCCTGAAGACTCGCGAATGCCCATGCCTGCCGGTTCTCCATCAATCAGCCATGAACCAAAGACGGCGGTCTTTCCGCCAGCCACTGCCATCGGCGCCAAAGCCTGATAAACGTATCCCTCCGCAGCATTGCCCTGAAGCGTGCCCTCTATTACCTCGCCATCGCGCACATACGCAATGCCTCCGCCTTCGCGTCCCAGCAGCGGCTTGCGCACATAGCTGCGCAGATCGCGCGGACTATCAAGATACGCAGGCAATAGCAGCTCATGTCCCAGGTTCAGCTCCCAGAGAATCGCCAGCAGAGCCTTGTTTGACCACATCATCTTCCAGATAGGCTCAATCCACAGTGTCGTGCCCCACGAGCGCCTGTCGTTGCGCGGACCATATTCTTCCAGCGTTGCAGTCGGCGGCAGTGTGGCCAACGCATTCACACCAAACGGCTCCTTCAGCATCCACTCCCACGGATAAAGCTTGAAGAGCGTACCGATGCGCCGGTTGTCGAGATCGACAAACTCACGCTTGCGCGCATCCCAACCAATCTCGCGCATGGCAATGTGCCGGGTGTGCAGTCCGGCTTGATGCGCTGTGTCTTCGAGATACCCCGTCGTCATGCGGTCTTCGAGCGTGCCCGCATCGGCAAAGTAGACCGGACTCGTAACGTATTCCTTCAGGTCCTTCCACTTCGCAATCAGCTTTTCATGCAGCGAGTTGAACTGGTCCGCGTCGGGAAAGCAATCCTGCAGCCAGTACCACTGCGCAATTGCAGCTTCCACCAGCCCTGTAGGCGTATCGGCGTTGTACTCCAGCAGTTTGATCGACTTGCCATCATACGCAAGATCCAGCCGCCCATACAGCGCCGGAGGCTCGCCATTCCACGCGGCGCGAATCGCATCTGCAGCCTCGGCGGGAATCCCCATCTGCTTGAACCGGTTCTGATTGAGAATCGCATCGCCCGCAGCCAGCGCCAGCCGCTGAATCTCCGCGGTCGCTGCCTCCAGCTTGTCTATTTCAGCAGAAGTAAACTCCCAGTACGCCGTCTCATTCCAATATGGCGAGCCGTCATCGAGCGTGTGGTACGTCAACCCTACGCGTTCCACACGCTTCTGCCAGTCATGGCGCGGAGTTACCGTAAGCCGCCGCATTACTCGCCTCCACCTTCGCCGCCGCTTCCACCAAAACCGCCAAAGCCTCCGCGGGAAACGCTGGCGCCGACCACGGTGTCGCCAAAATGGCCACCACTGGAGCCGCCGTAAACAAAGTGCGCACCGACATAACCGCCGGTGTGGCAGTAGGATTCAGGCAGCAGATGATTCTGCGCATCCACGCAATGCCGCGGAGCGTTTTTGCAGGCTGTGAGAGAAAGGGCAAGAGAGGCAAGAAGAGTCAATTGAACTTCGCGGGAGCGGCGCATGGAGAGTTCTCGTTCTGTCAGGTAGAACTACGCTTTCATACTGAATTTTGTTCCATCGGTTCCGAACAGCAAACTCTGACCGGTATGAGAGAGCGCAACAGTTCGTTCTCCTGCTATCGAGCTAAAAGCTAAGAGCGAACGGCTAAAAGCTGCTTTTTACGCATTCCCCAATCGGGATCCCCACCTGTTCCACAATCTCAAGCCCAAAGCCTTCAAGCGCCGGAATGTGCATCGGTGTATTCGAAAGCAGCCGAATGCGGTGGATACCAAGGTCGGTAAGAATCTGCCCGCCGAGACCGATGGCGCGAACAATGCGTCCTGAGCGGTCCTGCGCGCCCTCGCGAGCCCGCAGTTCCTTATGCAGCACAATCCGCCCCGCATCATGCGTAACGTTTGCGACCGAACCCGACTTTGCATCAGCCTCCGCAGGCGTCGCCTCAATCTCAAAGCCCGGCGCTGTGTTGTGCAGATAAATCAGCGCGCCACAGCCCTCTGCCGCAATCATGCGCATCGACTCGTCGAGAATCTCGCGGCAATGGCAGTCCGCGCTAAAGATATCGCCCGCAGTGCAGCGCGTATGCACACGCACCAGCACGGGCTTGGCCGCCGGCACCGCATCGTTGCAGGAGAGGTCACCTTTTACCAGCGCCACATGGCTTTCGCCGCCATTCACCTCGCTTTGGTAAGCAATCATGCGGAACTCGCCGAACTTTGTCTGCACCTTCGTCTCACCGGCGCGCACAATGTACCGTTCATTCTGCAGCCGGTAGCGAATCAGCTCCGCAACAGTCAGAATCTTCAGCCCATGCTCTTCACAGAAGGGAATCAGGTCCGGAATGCGCGCCATCTCGCCGTCGTCGCGCATAATCTCGCAGATAACGCCCGAGGGATTGAGCCCCGCCATCCGCGCCAGGTCAACTGAAGCCTCCGTCTGCCCTGCGCGAACAAGCACTCCGCCCCGCCGCGCCCGCAGCGGAAAGATATGCCCCGGCCGCGCCAGGTCCGCAGCCGTCGACTTCGCGCTGATAGCCGTCTGAATCGTATGCGCTCGATCCGCCGCCGAAATTCCGGTCGTCACGCCCTCGCGCGCCTCAATCGTTTCGGTAAATGCCGTACCAAAGCGCGAGGAGTTGTGCTGTGTCATGGGAAACAGCCGCAGATAGTCGGCGCGCTCCTCGGTCAGTGTCAGGCAGATCAGCCCGCGCCCGTACTTCGCCATAAAGTTGATGGCCTCGGGTGTGGCAAACTCGGCCGCCAGCGTCAGGTCGCCTTCGTTCTCGCGGTCCTCGTCATCCACCACAACCAGCATCCGCCCCGCGCGAATCTCTTCGAGCGCCGCAGGGACATCCACAAAGGGGGGCGTAATCGTTCGTTCAGGCATAGCGTCTTTCTTATTGAAGAGATGCGCTTGTGCAGCGGGTCGTTTCCATTCTCTCTTACTGTCTACAAAAGAACAAAAACAGGCCGTGATATGAGACTCTCACTTGTGTTTTAACTAGGACTATTTTAGTCTTCGTTTATAACAGGACCAAATTGGTCGCCATTCTAAAGGTACGGACAGCTCATGTCACAATCGAACGCTTTTTTGCGCCTTGCGCGCCTGCTGCACCTCTATCTAGGAGCCTTTACAGCCCCGGCGCTCTTGTTTTTTGCCTTCACCGGAGCGCTGCAATCCTTCAGCCTGCACGAGACCACCCAGGGCAGCTACAAGCCTCCGGCGTGGATTGCCACTCTCGCGCAGTTACATAAGAAGCAGACCACCGAGGTTCCCGTGCGGCGTCCAAGGCCGGATTCTGCTCCGTCCGGCGCGCGGGGCAACGGCGATCACGACCACCACGACGCGGGGCAAGCTCAGCAGGCCAATGCGGCTAACACTCCAGCCCCCAAGCCAAAATCCCACCTGCCCATGAAGATATTCTTCCTGGTCGTTTCCGTCGGGCTTTTCTTCTCCACGCTCACGGGCATTTATATGTCCTACCGCTATAACAACAACTGGGTGGTCATCACCGGCCTGCTCGTGGCGGGAGTGGTGCTCCCGCTCCTGCTGCTACCTTTTTAGCGCGCACAAAAAACAAAAGCGCCGCGAACGCGGCGCTTTTGCTTAATCAGACTTGAAACTTGCCTACAATGTCGATTCGATCTCGAAGCCCCAGGCTTCAAGAAGAGCCTCAGGGATGTACTTGGAATTCTTATTCCGGCGGGCCCACTCGCGGAGACGTGTCGAACGGATGTACTGGTCCGGGGTGAGCTTGAATTCCTTCACAATTTGTTCAAAAGAGGTGACAGTAGGCACAACGGGCCCGATGGGCTCCGGCTTGCCCCAATTCGGATTTCCACGACGCTTTGCCATGATGGGTGTCCTTAACTGGGTAGGATTTTTCAGACGGATGCTTGCAGGGGTGTGAAGCAAATCCGGTGAAACCACAACGCTTATAGTTTCTTATTTTAGGGATTTTTTCTCCAAAAATCAAGAGGAAACTGCGCCGGGTATAGTAGGAGTACATTGAATTTCCGTTCCTCTAATACTGCCATAACCTATTGATTCTAATAGCTATGAGCCGCACAGCCTGCAATAGGCACTGGCGCGTGCCCTGTGGATAATGGCACCATCGTTCCTATGAGCCCGCTACGATCTGCCTTGCTGCTTGCCTGTGTCGTCTTTTGCCTTGTTTTGCCCGCCCGCGCCGCCCAGCTCAAGGTCAGCCGCGCCGCCCTTGAGCGCACCCTCCAGACGCAGCTTTTCAGCGGTCCCAGCGGCCGGTATTACCTCAAAGGAGGCCCCGGCGCCGGCTGCTCCGTCTATGCCTCGGAACCAAAAGTAACCTTCTCCGGCGACCGCATCGAGGTCCAGGTCAAGACCCACGCCTCCATCGGAACCTCTATCCGCGGCGCCTGCGTCGGGATCTCCCTCTCGCCCACCTCACAAATCTCCGTGGCCCCAGCCGGAGAAGGCGAAACCATCGGCTTCCGCGACGTCCGCGTGGAGCGCATCAGCGACCAGCGCGAGCTCAACTTTCTGCTTTCGCCCTTTCTTAGCCACAAGGTCCCGTCCAGCATGACCGTCAACGCCGCCGACCTGCTCCGCAAGGCGCTTATCGGCTCAACCGCCACATCGGGATACAAAGTCACGCTCGACCGCCTCAAAATCCACTCCGTACAGATCGAAGGCGATAACCTTATTGTCGATGTAGACGGCGATGTCAGCATTCAATAGGAACCAGTTGGTCCAGCCATCCTACACTTGACAGTGCTTTAACGTTATCTGCGTAATGTTGGAGTTCGACAAAGTTTGGCCGAGAGGTCTCGTCCGCTCAGAAGGGAAATCGCGATGGCAGGTGTGGACAATACCACGCTCACCCCACAGGCACGCATCAACGCAGCCTTCAGCGAATTGGCTTCGAGGCAGTCAACCTCGCGCGGCGAGTTACATGCCGCTGTCGGTCCCGGCAAGGCAAACTGGCCCGACGATGTACGCATGGTGCAACGGCTGTTGAATCTGCAAGCGATGCGCACGGGTGTCGTGGTGCGGGTAACGGGTCAGTTTGACCGTGAGACACGAGATGCAATCGCGGTATTTGAGCGCCGCGTCATGCGCTCGGCCTTTGCGCGCGGCGTAGTTGAGCCGCGCAGTACAACCTTCCGTCAGCTTGCAAGCACAAGGTCAAAAAAGCTTGTTGCCAGACGCACTGGCGCATTGCAGCTGCCGCCACGCACGGGGCCGGACAAGTTAACAGAAGCTGATCTGGTTGCGGCAGCGGCAGAGCTGAACTGCGAGGTGCGCGCGATTAAGGCTGTCACACGGCAGGAAGCGCCTAAGGGCCCATTCGAGGTGTTCGACCGGCCCACAATTCTCTTTGAGCGCCATCTCTTTCATCAGTACACCTTCGGTCGCTACTTTCGTATCGATCAAAATATCTCGTATCCGCTTCCGGGACAATATGGCCCTGATTCTCAGCAATATGACAGGCTGACACGCGCCTATGCGCTGGATGACACAGCCGCGCTTCGAGCAACATCATGGGGAGCATTTCAGATTCTTGGCAATAACTTCATCCAATGCGGCTTTCCGAACGTAGATCTTTTTGTGGATGCAATGTGCCAGTCTGTGCAGGATCAGCTTCAAGCATTTGTGGCCTTTATCAAATATTCGCCAGGCATGACGCGGGCTTTGCAGCGGAAGGATTGGGCTAGGTTTGCCTCCATGTATAACGGCCCTCAATATAAGAAGAACCACTACGACACGAATCTGGAGCTCTACTATGAACAGGCGACGCCATAAATATTTATCTGCATCTCTGGCGATAATGGGAATCGTGCTTGCCCTGCAATCGGCTGCGCAGAGCCTGAGCCGTGTCCCGCCGGAGAAGGTTAAGCAAATCAGTGCCTCTCTGGATAAAAGTCTGCTGCCCAAGGGGGCAAGCAACTTTGAGGTGGAACAGAACCAGGTGGTAGCTGCATCCGGGATTACATTTGTGCCTGTGCGTTTTCAGGCCGATAACAAGAGTGAAAGTTCGTCGATTGTGGAAGGCCAGGCGCCACAGAAGATCTACTGTGGCCTGTACCAGCTTGCGAACGGCGCGCCGGCAAAATTTTTGCTCTCTCTCGGGACTGGGCAAACAGAGGTAATGCAATGTGGCAGGCTCAAGGCCATCGGAGCAGTAACACCGCATGCCACGCATGGCGACCTGATTCTGATTTACGACGCCTTCACTCCGAATGCCAACTTATCTGAGCCGCTGATTTTGAGTTGGGATGAAACGCAAAAGCAGTATGTCATCAATGAGGATCGTAGCAATTTGGCTCGTGAGAACAGTGAGACCGGCAACACCATTTTTGACATTCGCAAGCTGCTCGCACAGCCGGCAGCCAAACCATAAACGCAACCAGGAGGCATCCTAAAGATGGCGAGCCCGTTACCTGCAAATGTAACTATCACGGTCGATGGCGTAAAACTGAATGCATTTTCGACACAGATAGGAATTTCAACCGAAGATGATGCACACGGCATGCCCTCGATGGCCACGCTGACCTGTGCAATTGATTTCGCCGCGGATTTGCACGACACAACCAATGTTCCCTTTGCAACAGTAAAGAAGTTCTTCGACCTGGCAAACGTGCCGACACAAGACAAGATCAAGGACGTCAAGATCGAGTTCTGGCAGGATGAGCACCGGAAGGATGCCATCTGTACTCTTTCGTTCAAGGGATGGATCAGTTCCTGGGGGATATCGGCTGGTGGCGGCACCAATCACGCCCTCTCCGTGAGTATTCAACCAGCTCTGGACCAGCAAAACCTCCACAATCTCCAGCTTGGAAACTGATTGCAGGCAGTAGGGTAACGCGCTGAATCACCTAGGCAATTGGGTGCTCCCAGGTCCGTGTGTTCAGACCTGGGATATCTACAGTCCTTTATAGCCTTTGCCGTTTATCTAAAACTCTGTTCCCTTGTCCCTATTCCTTGGTCGTCCCTGCCGCTACGGTGCCTCCGGCAGCAATCCCTGCTCCACCAGCACCGGCGGATGCCGGTAGTGCGTATGCTGCTCGTAGTCATACGCCCAACCCAGCAGATCGCCGTCATGCCAGCGCCGCGTTGAAATTTCCAATCCAAACGGCAGCCCACCCGGATACCATCCCCCCACAACCACAACAGCCGGAACGCCGAGAATATTTACCCAGCTTGTCTCCGAGTGCGGACCGCCGCTGATCTCTCCATCCTGTGGCATCGTCTCATCCGGCGGAGGCATCTGTGTGGCCGGATACACATAACCATCGAGATGGAAGCGGTCGAGCGTCTCTTCAAACTGTGCCATCGCCTTCGCCCGTGGCCCAAAGACATTCGCCTCGGCCCGAGGATCGCTTTCAATCTTCGACTGCTCCTGCGAAGGAAGCCCGCGCCGGTCTGTCGTACCGGAATATCCCGTCACAACCTGCGGAATCTTTTTTCCCGTAGCGCGCTCGTACTCCTCCGCCGAGTGGTACTGCGCAGGGCCAAAGTCGCGCAGAAACGCATCCGTACCCTCGCCAACATAGGGCAGCGTGCCCACGCGGCTCGCCGTCCGCGGAAAACTATCCGGCAAAATCTGATCGTCAAAGACAATCTCCGCACCCGCAGCCCGCAACGCCTCCAGCGATTTCATAAACGCCGCACGCGTCCGTGGATCAAGCGGCAAATCACCCTTCCGTTCCACGGCCTCAGCCTTATCATCCGGCACAACAGAAGCAATCCCCTCAAACGGCACGTCTGTTCCCTTGAGAATGAAAGTTGGAACCCCAAACCGCTTGCCCTTGAGCGAACCCGGCTTGAGATACTGCGTATAGGGCCCGCGCTGTGCCTTCGTAGGAGCCTCAGCAGTGCGCGCATCGAGAGCATCGGATATCGGCAGGCCATTCGGACCTTCACCCGCCATCACCGTCAGTGCAATCGCCGCGTCGGTCACGTTGCGAGCAATCGGTCCCGTGTTATCCAGCAGCCAGTCGAGCGGAGCAATGCCGGAGATCGGCACCAGCCCCCGCGTCGGAAACACGCCCACTACTGCAGAAGTCGCCGAAGGCATGCGAATCGAGTTGCCCGTGTCTGTCCCGTTCCCCAGCACCGCAAAATTCGAGGTAACCGCCGTCACCGTACCGCCGGAAGACCCTCCCGGCGAAAACCGCACATCGTAAGCATTCCCCGTCCGCCCAAAGCTGCTCGACCGGTTCGTATCGCTCGCTGCAAAGTCCGGCATGTTGGTGTGCCCAATCAGTATGGCTCCAGCCGCGCGCAGCCGAGCCACGACGGGCGCATCTTTCGGGGCAATCAGCTCATGCCCCGGAATCGTGTATCCCGCCCAGCCATCCGTCGTCACTTGTCCCGCAATCGACGTATTGGCCTTAATCACAATCGGCACACCCCACAGCGGCCCGCGTGGAGCATTCGCAGGCTCGGCATCCAGCTCCGCAGCGCGCGCCAGCGCTTCTTTCTCCATCACTGTCTCCACTGCGCGATAAATCCCGTTGTAGCGGTGAATCCGCGCAAGGTGCCACTTCACCACTTGCGTCACCGTGTACTTGTGAGCAGCATAGTAGCTCTCCAGTTGCGCAACCGAAACCTCCATCAGGTCACGGTCCATCTGTGCATCGGTCGCAGCGACAGTATTTTCAGCAGCACCAGAACAAGCAGGAGCCAGCATAAGGCTCGCGCAGAGAAGAAGGGCAGGAAGTGTGCGAGGCATGAGACATCATCGCATGTCTCTCCTACCTTGCAATGCGTTACTCTCTTGTTTCTATAAAGGAGAATTCAGGGAAATTTGATGTTGATTTCCACCGAAAAGTTCATCTTGGAGGTATGAATCCCGTGAACCGCAGAGAATTCCTTGGACTTGCCGGAGCAGCCGGACTGGCTGCAATGGCGCCGTCTCTCTCCGCAGCGGCTCCAGCCGCGGCAGAAGACTTCACCTTCCTCTTCATCACCGACACGCACCTGCAGCCCGAGCTGAATGCCGCCGCCGGCTGCGAGATGGCCTTCAAGAAAGCGCGCAATATCAAGAGCGACTTCGCCATCCAGGGCGGTGACCACGTCTTCGATTCACTTGCCGTGAGCAAAGCCCGCGCCAGCAGTCTCTTCGACCTCTACGGCAAGACCGAGCAGGACCTCGGCATGAAGCTCCACCACACCATCGGCAATCACGACTGCTTCGGCGTCTACCCCGCCAGCGGAGTCACCGAAGCCGACCCGCTCTACGGCAAAAAGATGTACGAAGATCGCTTCGGCAAAACCTACTACTCCTTCGATCACAAGGGCGTGCACTTCCTCGTGCTCGACACTATCGGCTTCACCGAAGACCGCGCCTACGAAGGCCGCATCGATGCCGAACAACTCAAGTGGCTGGCCGCTGACCTCAAAGCTCTTCCCGCCGCCGCGCCTGTCATCGTCTCCGTGCACATCCCGCTTGTCACAGCCTTCGATTCGTACGTGCCTGTGCCTGCCGAACCACCGAAGCATCACGGCATGTCGGTAGCAAACTCAAGCGAGGTCATCGCGCTCTTTGAAGGCCACAACATCCTCGGTGTGCTGCAGGGCCACACGCACATCAATGAGAAGGTTCTCTGGCACGGCGTCCCCTACATCACCAGCGGAGCCGTCAGCGGCAACTGGTGGCACGGCACACGCATGGGCACACCGGAAGGCTTCACCGTGGCAGAAGTAAAAGACGGCAAGCTTACCACGCGCTACGAGACCTACGGTTTCAAGAGCATCGACCCGCAAAATACCTAAGCTGCAACGCAACATAAATCAAAGGGCGAGCCATTCGGCTCGCCCTTTCAGTTCTTGCGTCCTCATCGCAAAGCTCGCATCCGACCAGCGAGAGGACCACAGTTCCATCTACAGCACGAATGGCGCGCGAAGCGCGCAGTTGCCCCTCCGGCTAGGAGTGCTTGCCTTTCCATTCTTGATATGGCCCGCTGTAATCCTCAAGCTCGTGGTTCTCCTTGAAGATCCACAACCGCGTAGCCACTTCATCAATCAGATCGTGGTCATGCGTAACCAGCAATACCGTGCCCTCATACCGTTGCAGCGCCACGTTCAACGCATTGATCGATTCGAGATCGAGATGGTTCGTCGGCTCGTCGAGAATGAGGATATTAGGCTTCGTCAAAATCAGCTTGCAGAAGAGCAACCGCGCCGCCTCACCGCCAGAAAGCGCCTTGGTCGGCTTCATGCCCTCTTCGCCGCTGAAAAGCATCTGCCCAAGAATCCCGCGAATCTCTTCCACGCTCGCTTTCGGATCCCAGCGATGCAACCACTCAGCCACCGTCAAGCCATGCTCAATCATCGAGCCCACATCCTGCGGGAAGTACCCGACATGCGCCTCGTGGCCCCAGAAGATCGTCCCATTATCGAGCGTATATTCCGGATCACTCAGCCCCGGATAATTCGCCAGCAGGCTCTTGAGCAGCGTCGTCTTGCCCGCGCCGTTCTTGCCCATCAGGCAAACCTTCTCGCCCCTCAGGACATTGGCCGTAAAGCCATCAAGAACCTTCTCGTCGCCATACCACTTGCGAATGTCCTTGAACTCGAGCACATGCTTGCCGCTAGGCCTGATCTGGTCGAACTTGATAAACGGGCGCTGAATGTTCGACCGCGCCAGCTCATTCGTTTGCAGCCGCTCCACTTCCTTGCGCCGGCTCGTCACCTGGCTGGAACGCGTACCGGCGGCAAACCGCGCAATAAACTCATTCAACTGCGCAATCTTCTTTTCGCGCTGCGCATTCTGCTGCTCAAGCGTCGAGCGCACCTGCGTCTTCGCCATCACCATATCGTCGTATCCGCCGGTGTAGGTGATGATCGTCTGATAATCGATATCCGCCGTATGCGTCGTCACGCTGTTCAAAAAGTGCCGGTCGTGTGAAATCGTAATCAGCGTGCCGTCGTAGTCCTGCAGAAAGTCCTGCAGCCAATGAATCGAATCCAGATCGAGATAGTTCGTAGGCTCGTCCAGCATCAGCGCTTCCGGATTTCCAAACAACGCCTGCGCCAGCAGCACGCGAACCTTCTGCCCGCCCTGCAGCTCGCCCATCTTGCGCTCATGCAGCTCATCGGCAATATCGAGGCCCTTCAGCAACACGGCAGCATCGGCCTCGGCGGTGTAACCATCCTCATCGCCAATCACGCCCTCAAGCTCGCCGAGCCGCATGCCGTCCTCGTCCGTCATCTCCGGCTTCTCGTAAATGCGGTCGCGCTCTTCGAGCGCAGCCCACAGCGGAGCATTGCCCATGATGACCGTATCCAGCACGCGATAGTTATCAAACGCAAACTGGTCCTGCCGCAGCACGCCCAGCTTGCGCGGACGAACCACCGTGCCCTTCTGCGGCTCAATCTCGCCGGTGAGGACTTTCATGAACGTGGATTTGCCCGCGCCGTTTGGCCCCGTAAGGCCATACCGGCGTCCCGGCACAAACGTAACCGTCACATCCTCAAAGAGCACCTTTGAGCCGTAACGCATCGTGACATTGCTGACGCTGATCATTCGATTCCTGTCATTCGAGGCGTTCCGCACACGAACGCGGCCAGCCAGCCGCCGTATTCAGAACGCAATGCAAAATTGGGTCGAGATTGCGCGCGCACACAAAGGCGCACAAAGAACTTCAACACTTCTATTTTCTCACAGGACTTGCCGTCCAGGCAGGGGCTCCTTCGGCGCAAAAGCACTACGGAATCAGATATGCGCCGGGAATCTTTCCATCAAACGTTGCCAGAATCGCGTCATGCGCCTTCGCCAACTCCAGCAGATGCCCATCCGTAGTTTGTCGAGGATTTTCGACCCAGCCGGGCAATTGAGTAATGTCATGATGATCCGTGACAAACTGGAAATTTAGAAGCTTTCCGGATTTAAGGATCGAGAGTAGGGATCGAGCATTCTGCACATCAGCAACATATTCCGGAACCTGTGCAACGATACGCACAAAACCGAGTTCTGTAATGGGGCAAGTCAGGAACGAGGCATCTTCTTGTGCAAATGCCCATTCTGAGGCACGACGATGAAAGAAATGCTGTTCAACACCAAGTGCAATGAGTGAACTTACGTCGAGTAGATAGCGCATTATGGAAAATCAGCGAGCATTTCTTCAATTCGCTCTTGGGTAAGGATAGGCGCATCCGGCCCAAAGGATAACATCGGCAGGCCGGTAACAGGGTCATTGACGATCTTCCCCTTGAACTTTTTCTTTGGCTGCGTCATTACCACAAGCTTCCCGTCCTCAATTGAGGCATTGAGAGAGTCGCCCGCACGGATACCAAGCTCGTCCTGAAGCGGCGACGGAAGGATCAGATGTCCTTCTGCGGAAACCCGGATTGTCGCAGCCTTGGATGCCATAACAATCCCATCTTACCGCGATTCCGAATCAGCGAACAGGCATGCCAGCCTATCCCCAAAACGCCATCACCAGGTGATTCACCACAAACGCCGCCACATACGCCATCACCAGCATGTAGGCAAACTGCAGCGCCGGCCACTTCCAGCTATTCGTCTCGCGTTTCACCACGGCCATCGTGGAAGTGCACTGCATCGCAAACGCAAAAAAGATCATCAGGGCCAACGCGCCGCCCAGCGTCATATCGTGGTGCAGCCCGGCCTGCAGATTCAGCGCCTGCGTCTCGGGGTCCGCGCCATAGAGCGTGCCCATCGTGCTCACCATCACTTCGCGCGCCAGCACGCTCGACAGCAGGCCGATGCCGATCTTCCAGTTGAATCCCAGCGGAGCAATCACCGGCTCAATGAAGTGCCCCAGCTTGCCAATCAAACTCTCCGCCAGCCCAGGCGCATTCAGCACGCCATGCACCTTTGTCACCGGCAAGTGCGAAAGCACCCAGATGCCCAGTGTCACCAGCAGAATCACGCGTCCCGCCTGCGATAGGAAGATCTTTGCGCGGTCCACAAGCCGCATCCCCAGCGCCCGCAGCGTGGGCATGCGATATTGCGGCAGCTCCAGGATGAACGGCGTCTCACTCGACTTCAGAATCGAGCTCTTCAACAACCGCGCCGTAGCCAGTGCCGCTAAAAATCCCGCAAGGTAAAGCCCAAGCATCGTCAGCGTCTGCAAGCTCAAAAAGCCCCACAACACGCCTTTATTCGGGATGAATGCCGCAATCAGCAGCAGATACACCGGCAGCCGCGCCGAGCACGTCATAAATGGCGTAACAAGAATCGTCGCAAACCGGTCGCGCTTGTTCTCAATCGTGCGCGTCGACATAATCGCCGGCACCGCGCAGGCATAGCCTGAGAGCAGCGGAATAAACGCCTTGCCATTCAGCCCAATCGCGCGCATCACCCGGTCGGCAATCAGCGCGGCACGCGCCAGGTATCCCGAATCCTCAAGAATCCCAATAAACAAAAACAGCAGCAGAATCTGCGGCAGAAACACCAGCACGGAAGAAACACCCTTCCACGCGCCATCCAGAATCAGCGACTGAATCCAACCCTCCGGCAACAGCGGCCGCACAAGGTCGCCCATCTTCGCCAGCACATCGCCAAAGCCGTCTGACAACGGCTGCCCCAGCGCAAAAACCACCTCAAACACGCTTACCACAACAAACAAAAACAGCAGCGGTCCCCACACGCGATGCAGCAGGATGTTATCCAGCCTCTGCGTACTCTTCGCAGAGAGCGGCGCTCGATACCCAGTGTTGCGGCTTACCTGCGCAGCCCACGTATGCGTGCTCGCTGCATTGCCCAGCACGGGCAGCGTCAACGGCCGCTGAATTGCTTCTACTGGCCTGTCATGCTGATTCAAAAACAGGGGAACAGATTCCAGGCCCTTGCCCTGCGAAGCCGAAATCTGCGCCACCGGAGAACCAAGCTCCCGTGCCAGCTTCAGCACATCCACCTCGCCGCCGCGGCTCTCCATCAGGTCGCTCATGTTCAAGAGCACCAGTGTCGGCAAACCCAGCGCAAGCACCGGCGCAGCCAGCATCAACTGCCGCGTCAAGTGCTGAGAATCAAGCACAAGCAGTACCGCATCCGGCTTCGGCGTGCCCAGCATCCGGCCCTTGAGCACGTCCACCGCAACCTTCGCGTCTTCGGAGTAGGGTGTAAGCGAATAAATCCCCGGCAGGTCAATCAGCGTCAGATCGCCGCGTCCCACGCCGGCCATTGAGCCCATGCGCTGCTCCACTGTTACGCCCGGATAATTCGCAACCTTCTGGCGCAGCCCTGTCAGCTTGTTAAACAGTGTGGACTTTCCCGCATTCGGCGGCCCAATCAGCGCAATCGTACGCAGCGTTCCACCTGTCGGTGGCGGAGGAGGAACAAACGCCGGGGTTTCACAACACGAACTCATCGGACGGCCTCGAACTGACTCGGCTCAACATCTACAGGCTCCGGATGCGCAGCCTGCCGCGCGCTCTCCAACAGCTCGCGTTCCTGCTGCCGGCTCAGCGTCTTCGGAACCTTCACGCGAATCGACTTTGCCGTCTCGCGCCGCAGCGCAATCTCCAGCCCATCGACAAGATAGACAGTAGGATCGCCAGCCGGTGCGCGCCGCAGCGTCGTCACCATCGCATCCGGAACAAACCCCATATGCATCAGGTGGTTCTGTACGGATTCCGGCAGGTCCAGCATTACAACAACGCCACGTTCCCCGACTTGTAGTTCACTAAGAAAACTCACCCGCCAACTCCGCTCAAACCGGAACTGCGACCGGAACAGTCGGGATTTAGTATACGACCGTTTAAGTCCCAGTTGCAAGGATTGGCCGTTCAGGCAACGGCGCCTTCTCACCCCATGAGACAAAAAACGTCTCACGGGGACCCTGGTGCGGCGCGATCGTGCCACAATGTAGTTCTTTTGCCGACCTCCAGCTACCATCTCAAGGACACTGGCAGGAACCTTCCGCGCTTTTCTCATCACATCCGCAGTATCCCCACACCCTCTCACCCGCCTCCGTGTCGCGCATCACACCTCCCGCAGTTCCTGCTCTCTTAGCTGTTCCCACAAACCTCGAGTGCCCCACGTCCGTGTTTCCGGACGTGGGACAGCACGAACCTATCCTTGAGCTCCGTATCAGGGCACGGCTTCAGCCGTGCCGCAAAGCCAATCAAGTGCACTGGGCCTTAGCTCCTGCGAAATAAACCTCAAATCTGTGGAAAACCTTTGCGGTCAATTACCCCCTTTTATGCCACACTCAAAATAAGCAGAAGCAAAGGCCCGATTCCTCAGGGAATCGGGCCTTTGCATTACCCAGCCAGGGAAATTTTTTCCAAAGCCTTTTCCATTTTCACCACAGATTCTGTAGATATGTAATTCTGCAACAGCACAAAAACAATACCCCCACCCCCCCCTCTCAGAAATTACATGGATAATTTCTCGCTAAAAATAAGAAAATAAAAGAGATATTTTCTTCTAAACCTGGAAAAATATCGATGAAAAGTCGATGCAAAGTCGGTGAAAAGTCGAAAGGAGCCTCCTTTCGAGCTTGATCTGCCGCATACTCTTGAATGCAAAGGAAATTCTCTATGCACAGAGCAGAGTTTCTCGCCAGCCTCTCTTCACCCGAACCGTCCGTTGCCCTCTCGCCTGTCCTCACCGCGCTCTGGTGGGACGCCAAGGGCGACTGGGCCCAGGCCCACGCACAGGTGGACGAGCTAGAAACTCCCGATGCCATGGCCGTCCACGCCTACCTCCATCGCAAGGAGGGCGTGGAGTCGAACGCCGACTACTGGTATAGCCGCGCCGGCCGCAAATTCCACCGCGCCTCGCTGCAGGACGAGTGGACTGCCCTCGTCGAAGCCTTCACCGAGCCGTAAGCAGTCTTTACAATGCTGACCTTGAAATGAGAAGTGCCAGGGCACGGCTTTAGCCGTGCCGAAAAAGAGCAAGAAAGTGTCCGGGCTTTAGCCCCTGTTTCCAGAAACGGTAGCTATCATCCTGCTCCCGAAACAGGAACCATCTCCATCGCGGGAATCGCTGCGGAACAAATTGTGTTGTCCACATTCGCGCCATGCCAAAACCATCGTTGAATGGTGGCATGAGGCGCACCAGAAACATCATGATTGCCGCCCTGATGCTAGGCTTCGTGCTGCTCTTCATTTGGGGATGCGCCAGCGCGACGACCATCCTTCAGGCCGGCACTCAGTACCAGGCCTTCGGCGACTTCATTACCGAGGGTGCAATGCTCACGGATCCGGCCAGGCAGGCATATCCCTCGCTGGTTGCAGGGGACGAGAAGGTCAGCTTTACGAATCACGCCAATACCGGCGACCAGGCCTGCGACATCGCGCCGCGCCAGATATTCGCACCGGGCGTGCAGCTTGCACAGTCGCCGCAAACAACCTACACCGTGCTCATCGGAACCAATGACGTGGATGTGCGTGGCCCCGGTGCCTACGAGCCAATTTTTACGCAGTGCCACCTTGCCGCGCTGGCATGGCTGGCTCTTCCATCGGTAGGCAAAACCCTCGCCGGAGACACAGGCTTCTCCGCAACCGGCCCCGGAGCAGTCGACGTAACCAGCGGCTGGAGCGCATGGACCACGCAAGGCCAGGGCGCAACAGTAAGCTTCACCATCACCACTTCTCAGCCGGGTGCCATTTACGCGTGGCCAGTTGCTGACGATGGCTCTGCCGCAACCTACACCTATGCACTTGACGGGGCAACAATCGGCTCCGCCGAAGCAAAGCTCTCCGTTAACATCGCTACGCAAAACGGCACCACGCGTTCGCTTGGCTTCCTGCGTTTCGCCAACGTGCCAGCCGGCAAGCACACCGTCACCTTTACGCAGACCAACGCGGGCAAAGATGGCGTTTCGGTTGCCGCCATAGGCTCACCTGCAGCCGCAGCCGGAACACAGTTGCCGCAGATACTCGCGGGAACCGTGCCACGCCAACAGCAAACGGGAGCCAACACCGGCTGCCAGTCTACGGACGCGCCATGCCTCGCCTACAACGCGGATATCGCCACCAACGTAGCGCAGCTCGCAGCTGATGGCCTCAACGTAAATCTCTTTGACACGCGCAAGTACCTGCAGGGAACAGCCGCGGATATGTCCGATGCCGTGCACCCTAACGCGCAGGGCCAGAAGGAACTTAGCCAGGCTGTAACCGAAGCTTGGAAGGCAGGGAAGTAGCTTGCAAGGCAGGCCGGGGATTTGTCCCCGGCAATAGCAAGATGGTTAAGGAGGTGGCTTCAGCCTCTGAGGTGAGCTTTTAACCAAGAGGCGGTAGTCTATCCGAGATTCCAAAGAGAAAGATGATGCCGATGATGCAGCTATAAGCCGCGCCGGTCCACGCAATGATCTGGTAAAACCGCGGATGCTGCCCGCCGGCCTTGAACGCTCCGCCAAGTGAAGCCGTCATCAGCGCATTCATCGCAACAAGCCCGGCAGAAAACGCCGCCAGCCCAAGAATGCCGCGCGAAGTACCGCCAAGATTGGCTGTGAGAAAGAACAACGCAAGCTGGCTCGGAGTCTCGGCGCCGATGCCATGCAAAACACCAATCAGGAAGACGGACTTCCCGCTGTACATCCACTGAAACCGCTCCGGCTTCGGAGCCGCGGGATTCCACAGGCATCGAATCCGCCAGCCAAGCCACAGCACGCCGTTAATCGCAATCGCCAGCCGGCTTTCAATCCGCGTGTGATGATGCCCATGCGCATCCTTGCGCAGGATGCCGGCAATCACGCCAATACCGAGCAGAATGAGCGTGAGCCCGATAAGCCGTTCCGTCCAGTGGTCCAGCCCTTCCGGCAGGCCCATGTGCAGTTGCAGCACGGCAATGCCCAGCACGGCCACGGTGAAGGCGTGCCCCAGCGCATAGGTCATGCCCAGCCGCAACCCGCTGCGCCAGTTGCGTTGCACGGCAGTGATGTCGGAGATGGCGGCCAGGTGATCGTAATCAAAGCCATGCCGCAGCCCCAGCAGCAGGCAGGAGCCGAGCGCGGCGTCGAGTTTCCAGTCGCCAATGAGAAGCATCACGGGTGCAGTATAGAGCAGTGCCGCCCCACACCGCATGACATGAAGTTAGCAGCGCGCAGAAAAATGCCCCGACAACTGCGCCGGGGCATTTTCATGTTGCCTTTCGAAGGAGCTACTGTGCAGCAGCCAGCTGGCGCGCCCGGCGAACCGAGCGAACAAAGCCAAGACCAGCAGGAGTCGTCTTCACCTTGCCGGTAAGGATAGCCCGCTCGTCGTCCGTGCCATAGATGGCTTTGTTGGCATCGTCATCCCCGCGAACGGCGTTGCCATTCAGCGTAAGTCCGGCAAAGACGCCCTTGGCGCGGGAGTAAGTAAGGATTTGCGCATCCATCTTCCAGTCCGTGCCGGCGGAAGCGTGACGGCCAACTGGGCCGGCAGCAGCGGAAGCGTCGCCGCCAATCTGGAATTTGCTGGAAAGCAGTTTCTCCATGCCCGCCTGGTTCTGGATAATCATCACCAGGTCTACGCCCTGGACACCAATCTGCAGGCCCCAGCTTCCGCCCGTGATGGCAAAGAACGCCGGCGCACTCCATCCCTTGGCCAGGCGGCAGGTGGCCACACCACGGCCGCCCTGTGCGCCAAAGATAAAGCCGCCTTTCACCATATGCGGCACCACGGCGATGCACTTGGCGTTGTCGAGAACTTCGAGCGGAATGCCCTTATCGGGAGCGGAAGTGATGGCAGTCAATGTTTCAGCAGCCATTTGCAAGCGCTTCGTCGCGTCTTCTGCCGTGTCGGCCCAGCTCAGTGAAGCTGCGCACAGCAGTGCGCTCAAAACCATGAGTTTCTTTTTCATGTGCTCTTCTCCTCTTGTTCAACGGGAACTGCTGCGTGCGTGTCCCAAAAAACGCACAAGGTTGCTGCGGCATCATTCTGCGACAAGACAACCACAAGAGGATTAAATGGTTTCTTGCAGGAAATGGTTGCCCGCAAGCGGGCTTTTAACAACTCTTAACCGCCGATGCGGACCAGTTGCTGGGCCTCATCGCGTGGCCCCAGGATGGAAACGCGCGGAATTCGTCCCCGCACCATCGCCACTTCATCGCAGCGGTGCAGCCGCGGGCAGCTCTGGCAGTCCTTGAAGATTTTGTCCGGCAGCTCGGTCTTGTCTTCCACCGTGCGAAAGCCGTACTTGAAAAAGAAATCGGGAATACGCGTAAACAGGCAGACCGACTGAATGCCGTGCTCCTCAGCCTCATCAATCAGTGCGCCCAGGATGCGTCCACCCGCGCCCTGGCCCTTCGCTTCCGGCCGCACCACAATCGAGCGTACCTCGCAAAGATGCGGCCCGTAAAAGTGCAGCGCACCACAGCCCAGGAAGACGCCTGCATCGGAGACAGCCACGGTAAAGTCGCGGACGTTCTCGCATATCTCCGCAAACGTCCGCTTCAGCAGCGTGCCGTCATGCGAGAGAGAGTTCACCAGGTCGAAGACATGCGAGGCGTCCTGCAGCCGTGCCTTACGCACCTGCATGGACGGCCTCCTCTTGCTGAGCCGCAGCGCTAATCCGAGACTTTGCTGCACGCAATGCTTCGCGGACGCGGGCCCGTGCCGTGCCGCCAATCACGTTGTGGCAGTCAAGCGTAGCGTTCAGGTCGATCGCGGGGAAGAAGTCCGCACCAAACTCGTCGCCAAACTGCTTCAGTTCGTCGAGAGAAAGTGCATTCAACTCCACGCCTTTTTCAAGCGCATAGCGCACGGCATTGCCAATCTTCTCATGTGCCGTGCGGAAGGGAACGCCCTTATGCACAAGGTAGGTCGCAGCTGCCATCGCATTCAGATAGCCGTTCTCAGCGGCCTTCTGCATCGCATCGTGATTGAACTTGAGCGCAGCCGTAAAACGTGCCACCAGCGCAATCATGGGCGGCACAAACTCCACGGAAAACGCCGGTTCCTGTGTCTCCTGCATATCCTTGTTGTAGGCCAGCGGCAGGCCTTTCAGCAGCAACGTAACGGTTTCAGCCGCGCCGTGAATGCGTCCCACCTTTGCGCGCAAAAGCTCCGTCAAATCCGGATTCTTCTTCTGCGGCATCGCGCTCGATCCGGTAGAGAATGCTTCCGGCAGCGAGACAAAACCAAACTCAGCAGTAGCAAAGAGCGTAATCTCTTCCGCAAACCGGCTGGCATGCAGGCCAACAAAGGTCAGCGCATTGAGAAATTCGAGAACGAAGTCACGGTCGCTCGTAGCATCCATCGAGTTCGGCGTGGGAGCCGTAAAGCCAAGCTCCTTAGCCGCAATCCAGCGGTCCACTTCGAGCGTCGCTCCTGCAATCGGTCCCGAGCCGAGCGGGCAGTAATTCAACCGCGTCGCGCAGTCCTTCAACCGCGAAATATCGCGCAGCAGCATCTCCACATATGCCAGCAGCCAGTGCGCAATCAGCACAGGCTCTGCGCGCTGCAGGTGTGTGTAGCTCGGCATGGGAGCTTCCCCGGCCTTTTCGGCCTGCTCTACAAGCGCGCCCGCCCATGCTGCCAGCGAATCAATCGTGTGCGCGATTTGATCGCGAACGTAAAGCCGCAGATCGGTGGCAATCTGCTCATTGCGGCTGCGGCCTGTGTGCAGTTTCAGCCCCAGCGAGCCTACGCGCTGAACCAGCGAAAGCTCAACAAAGTGATGAATATCTTCCGCACTTGCATGATCACGCACAGCGGCCTTGCCCGCATCAGTGGCAAAATCCGCAACAATTGCATCCAGCGCAGCACGCAGTTCTGTCGTCTCGCTCGCAGTCAGCACGCCAGCGGTGCACAGGCCCGAAGCATGCGCCTTACTGGCGGCGACTTCCTGCGGCAATAGCCTCCAATCAAAAACGATGGAGCGCTGCCACTGCTCAAATTCCGTATCAAGCGGCTCGCGAAAGCGGCCCGACCACATCTTCACTTCAGTCTCTCCAGTGCACAGTGAGCAGATACCAGTGAACAGTCGTTAACGCGTCGTGGTTTGCTGTCCACTGTGCACTGTTCACTGACAACTGTTATTGAAACTTCGTTACGTTTGGCAGTCCGCCCAACAGCAGAAGCAACAGAGCCTTCTGCGCGTTCATGCGATTTTCCGCCTGGTCAAAGACGATGGACTGCGGTCCATCGAGCACCGCGTCGGTAACTTCCGCATTACGATGCGCCGGCAGGCAATGCATAAACACCGCATGCGATGGTGCCTCCGACATCAACTGTTCGTTTACCTGGAAGGGCCGGAAGATGGGCGCTCGTTTCGTAGACTCGTGCTCCATTCCCATGCTTACGCAGACGTCGGTATAAATGGCGTCTGTGCCTTCCACCGCTGCATGCGCATCCTGCAGCAGCTTGATCTCGCAGTTGTTGGCCTCGGCAATTTCACGCGCCTTGGTGACGATCTCGATATCCGGCGAGTAGCCGCGCGGCGTGGCAACCGTAACATTGACGCCAAGCTGTGCTCCCGTCAGCATCAGAGAGTGGCAAACGTTGTTGCCGTCGCCAACGTAGGTGAAATTTAGCCCCGGTAGTGAGCCGAAGTGCTCTTCGAGTGTCATAAAGTCGGCCAGCGCCTGGCAGGGATGCTCAAAGTCCGAGAGCGCATTGATAACCGGCACACGTGAGTTTGCGGCCATCTCAGTAATCGTGTCATGCGCGTATGTGCGCAGCACGATCACATCCACCCAGCGCTCCACATTCTTCGCCACGTCAGCAATCGACTCGCGCTCGCCAAGCGGCGAGTTCGTCTGATCGACAAAAATTGCGTTACCGCCCATGGTGTTGATGCCGGTTTCAAAGCTCAACCGCGTGCGCAGGCTGGCCTTCTCAAACATCAGCACCATCTGCTTCGCGTCAAGCGCGTGCCGGTAGTCGCGCGGATTGCGCTTCACGTCATGGCCGAGCTTGAGAAGTGCGCGAACCTCCGAACTGGAGAGATCGGAGATGGAGCACAGATCCTCGCCCGCCATGCGCGTGGCGGCCGCGTGAACGTCGGGGTCCGATGCAACGGGGACGGGCTCAAGAAGGGTTTTGCTAGCCACGATGACCTCCTGCGGCTTGCGATGCCGCTGCGCCGCTAAAGGCGGCCGCATGTTCGGTAAAAATTTCGTCAAGAGCCGCGATGGTTGTATCCACATGCGCACGCTCAAGAATATATGGCGGTAGAAAACGCAGCGTCGTATCGCTGGTGCGGTTGATAAGAATGTGCCGCTTGACCATCTCGGCAACGGTCAGCTTGGCCAGATCTGCGGAATCAAGCTCCGCTCCGATCATCAGGCCCTTGCCGCGAACTTCAGTAATGCACTCATGCTTTTTCGCAAGAGAGCGAAGCCCCTCCTGGAAGTAGTTACCCACCTCCGTTGCCTGCTTCAGCAGACCGTCGTTCTCAATCGTCTCAATTACGGCAATTGCAACGGCGCAGGCCAGTGGGCCACCGCCGAAGGTGGTGCCGTGCATGCCAGGATGAATCGCGCGGGAAACTTCTTCCGTGCACAGAATTGCGCCCAGGGGAATTCCGCCCGCAAGTGGCTTTGCCAGCGTAGCAATATCCGGCTGAATGCCGTAATGCTGATAGGCAAACCACTTGCCCGTGCGTCCGAGACCCGCCTGGATCTCATCCACGATGAGCAGTGCACCCGTTGAAGCCGTCAGCTTGCGAGCCTCTTCAAAGAACTCCTGCGAAAGCGGATTAATGCCGCCCTCTCCCTGAATTGCTTCCACGAGAACCGCGCAGACATCCGTAGAGAACTTCTCGCGCAGGTCGGCAACGTGGTTGAACTTCACAAACTCAAACCCCGGAACAACCGGAGCGAACGGCTCGCGGTATTTTGCCTTGTGCGTAGCGGAAACCGAACCATAGGTACGCCCATGGAAGCTCTGCTCAAGCGCCAGCACCTTTGTGCCGATGGTCTTGCCTTCTTCACGCAGCAGCCCGGCATGGGCACGTGCCAGCTTCAGCGCGCCTTCAATAGCTTCAGTGCCCGTGTTGGCAAAAAATGCGCGGTCCATTCCAGAGCGCTCGGTGAGCCGCAGCGCCAGTTCCGCCTGTCCTTCGTGAAAGAAGAGATTTGACGTGTGAATCAGCGCGCGTCCCTGGTTAATCAGTGCGCGCTCAATCGCCGGATGCGCATAACCCAGCGCATTCACGCCAATCCCGCTCAGCAGGTCGAGATACCGTTCATCTTGCTCATCAACAATGTGCACTCCCTCGCCGCGCACAAAGAGAATCGGATTGCGCTCATACGTTGGGAGAAGCAACTTAGCTTCCGCAGCCTTAAGCTGTTCGAGTTTTGTCTGTTCCAGCCTCGACATCTTCAATCTCCTCTAAGCCACCATCACTTCGGTGCCAAATGCTACGCGTGTGCTTGTCAGGTCGGGAAGGGAACTGGCCGCCTCCGCCGGCAGAATTCGTACGCGCTTTACGCCGTTCAAAAGTGCTTCGCGGCAGGCGCCCAGTTTGGGCAACATACCGCCGGAGATGATTGTGCTCTTCGCCATCTCCGCAATCTGGTCGATGCTCAGCCATCGCAACACGTTGCCATCACCACCGCGCACACCCGGCACGTCGGTCAGAAAGACCAACGCATCCGCGCGGCAGGCAATCGCACAGGCTGAGGCCATCTCATCTGCATTAATGTTGTAGTACTCGCCGTCAAAGCCTAGCGCCATGGAGCAAAGCACCGGTACCGCGCCAATCTCCCACACCGACTCAATCAGTCGCGGATCGCTTGCAGCAATCTCGCCAACAAATCCCAAATCCGGAGAAGTCCTCTTCTTGCGCGCACGAAAAATCAACCCATCGCCACCGGAAAGTCCAACGGCAGGCTGTCCAAGTGCGCCCAGTGCTGCAACCAGCGACTTATTTACGCGCCCCGCAAAGACCATCAATGCAACATCGCGAGTCTCCGCATCGGTAACGCGCAGGCCGTTGATAAACTCACTCTGTTTACCGAGAGCCTTCAGCGTATTGGTCAACTGCACGCCGCCGCCATGCACCACGGCTACCTGGTTGCCATCGCGCGCCAGCTCCGCAATCGCCTTCATCGAACCGGCAAGAAGCTCCGGAGTTTCCAGCCCAGCACCGCCGAGTTTTACTACGTATTTCATTCCAGGCCCTCTTGCTCATCCCAACCATGCATCACGTTGAAGTTCTGCACCGCCTGTGAGGCCGCGCCCTTCAACAAATTGTCCAGGCAGCTCACAATTACTGCGCGCTGCCCATCGGCCGAAAGTTGAAAACCAATGTCCGCATAGCTCGTGCGTGCCACATGCAAAATCTGCGGTAGCCCATGCTCATGCAGCCTCACCATCGGGCAACCATCAAAGAATGCCTTGTACGCGTGCATCACATCTGCCCGGTTCATCGGCTCGTGGAAGCGTACGTAAATGGTAGACAGAATTCCGCGCGGAATCGGAAGCAGATGCGGCGTAAAGACAATTGCGTCGCCAGGGATTTCAATCTGCTCCAGCAGCTCACCCATATGCCTGTGCGCAAACACTCCATACGCGGAAAGATTGTCCGCCGCATACATAAAGTGCGTCTTCGCTGTCGGAGCTTTGCCCGCGCCGCTCACGCCGCTCTTCGAGTCGGCAATGATGCCCGCGTCCACATCTACCATGCCCGCGCCAACCAGCGGCTTCAGCGCAAGGATTACGCTCGTCGCATAGCACCCCGGATTCGCTACCAGCTGCGCATTTGCAATTTCTGCGCGATACAGCTCCGGCATTCCGTAGACAGCCTCGGACTGCAACTTGATCGCCTCGGTCGAGCCTTCATCTTCGAAAGCATAGATCTCGCGGTTTGCCGCTTCGTTCAGACGCCATGCGCCGCTCAGGTCAATCACGCGCATCCCGCGCTTCAGCGCCTCCGGAGCCCACGCACGCGACTGCTCATGTGGCGTGGCCAGAAACAAGACCTTCACATCGAGATCCGTCAGCAGCTCCCATGAGAAGGCCTGTTGCCGCAAATCGCCGCGGCCCTTCGAATCCGCCAGCTCCGGGTGAATCTCCGCCAGAGGAATCCCGCCGCGCTTGATATCCCGCTCATCCAACCGCCCTGCAAAAACCGGGGGCTTCCCCTTCAGCCGCGGATGCCGCAGCAACAGCCGCGCCAACTCCGCACCTGCATAACCCGTAACCCCAACCACCGCTGTCTGTACTGCGTCGTTCATGACTCCAGCATTGCCCTCAGCCGCGCATCCACTTCCGCGGCGCGGCGCGCATCCTTGCAAATCACCAATACTGTATCGTCGCCGGCAATTGTTCCGGCCACTTCCGGCCACTCATCGTAATCCAGCGCCGCGGCCACCGGCTGCGCTCCGCCCATTACCGTGCGAATAATTACCTGATTCATTGCCTGCATGGTCTTCAGGCCAAAGCTGTCGATCATCGCTTCCACGGAAGGAGGGGAATCATCAAACTCTTCTTCCGCCGCAACGCTCAGCCCGTTCCCATTTCCGTTGCCATTGGGGAGCGCGTAGCCTGCAGGTCCTTTGTAAATGTGCAGTTCGTGAATGTCGCGCGAGAGCGTGGCCTGCGTCACGGCAAAGCCGCGGCGGCGCAGCTTGCGGCGCAGCTCGTCCTGGTTGGTCACCGGAGAACTGGCCACCAGTTCGCGAATCGCATTGTGCCGCTGCGTCTTCATCTTTACCGTCTCGTGCATCCTTGCCGGGGAAACTCAGCCAAAGAAATGACGCGGCTCGCTATGCGATGCCGCGCTTGCATAAATATACAACGTGACTGTATAACTATGCAAAGAGAATTTTTGAAGAATTTACGGTATTCTAATCCGTTGCAAGCCACGACAATTTCCCCTCTTTAGTTCCTGGTCGCCTTTCCGCTGGTCCGGGACCTTTGTAGTCTTTATGCAGCGAATTTGAGCACTCTCATCGAAAAATGCGGCAAAACTGCGCCGCGGACCTCGAAATTTAACAATTGAAGGGCTACAGTTAGTCATGGAAGTTACTCGTCATTCCGTTTTTCCGGTCTCATCTATGTCCGGTGGCTCTGGGCCTGCCGGCCAATATCCGGCCCGGCCATCCGGCTATCTGCAGGACAGCCTGATCGATTCACGTTTTGACTCGGATTCCTGCGGCGTCGGCTTTGTGGCCCGTCTCTCGGGTGAGCCTTCGTATGAAATCCTCGGAGCAGCCCTTACCGCTCTTTCGCGCCTTGAACACCGTGGCGCCGTGGCCGCCGATGGTAAATCGAGCGATGGCGTCGGCGTCACTACTGTTGTTCCCCGCGAATGGCTGCTGAAGCAGACCGGCATTTCGCTTGCCGCGGAAAAACCCTTTGGCCTCGCCGTCATTTTTCTGCCTGAGGATGAGACCGCCCCGCGTGCGGCGTTTGCTGAAGCGCTCGCCGTGCAGAATCTCGAAGAGCTGGTCTGGCGCGCCGTGCCCATCCGCCCGGAAGTCCTTGGCGAAATCGCCAACTCTTCGCGTCCGGCCATCTGGCAGGTGCTCATCACCAGTGACGATGCCACGGACTTCGACCGCCGCCTCTTCCTCGCCCGCAAGCACTTTGAGCGTTCTGCTACTGCTGCTGGTTTCTTCAGTTACATCGCCAGCCTCTCCTCGCGCACCATGGTCTACAAGGCACTTTGCGCGGGCCGCTTGCTAGCGGACTTTTATCCTGACCTTGCGGACAGGGAGTTCAAGACGCCCATCGCGCTCTTCCACCAGCGCTATGCCACGAATGTGCTGCCTTCATGGGATCGTGCGCAACCCTTCCGCACGCTTGCGCACAACGGCGAGATCAACACTATCTGGGGCAACCGCGCACGCATGGAAGCCCGCAGTGCAACGCTTCCGCTCGACCTGCACCCGGTGCTCAGCGAAGGTGGCTCGGATTCGACCTCGCTCGACGAAATCGTAGAAATGCTGGCGCACAACGGCCGCACCGTGGGCGAGGCCGTGCGCATGCTGCTGCCTCCCGCGAACCCCGCCATTCATTCGTCCTTTCTGCAGTACAGCGGCGACATCATGGAGCCGTGGGATGGTCCAGCCGCGCTCGCATTCACGGATGGCCGCCAGGCTGGTGCCATTCTCGACCGCAACGGCCTGCGTCCTTGTCGTTACGCAATCGATGACACTGGCCTCGTCGTCGCTGGCTCGGAGATCGGCCTTGTCGACATGGACCCCGAGCACGTGGTCCACAGCGGTCGCCTCGGCCCCGGCCAGATGATCGTCGTCGATCTCGACTTCAACCGCTTCTTCGAGACCGACGAGATTCTCAAAATCTACGACACAAAGCGCCACTACGAAGACCTCATTCAGCAAGACGTTCCGCTCGAAGACTCCGCCAGCGTCCCTGCGCCGCTCGAACCCGCTGCGCTGAACCGCCTGCAGCATTGTTTCGGATACACCCGCGAAGACGTGCGCATGATCCTCGCTCCCATGGCCACCGAAGGCAAGGATGCTGTCTGGTCTATGGGTGACGACACGGCCATTGCGCCGCTTGCCAAGTCGCCGCGCCCTCTCTACGCTTTCTTCCGCCAGCGTTTTGCGCAGGTTACCAACCCGCCCATCGATCCGCTGCGCGAAGCAGTCGTGCTCAAGATGCACACGCGCCTTGGTCCCTGGCCGCATGTGCTCGAACTCCACGAGCCGCTGCCTGGCCTCAGCCTCAACTCGCCCATTCTCACGCCCGGTCAGATGCACGCGCTCAAGGAAGGCCACCACGACCAGGCTGGCAAAATGCAGCACGCCATCCTGCACTGTACCTACGCGCCTGACACCACGCTGGAAATTGCTATCGATATCCTTACCGCAAGCGCCGTCAAGCTTGTTGGCGATGGAGCCTCGCTGCTGGTTCTGACGGACCGCGATGCCTCGCCCGACGCGCTGCCTGTTCCCATGGCGCTTGCCACCGGAGCCGTGCATCACGCGCTCATCAAAGCCGGAGTGCGCGCGGAAGTAGGCTTGGCCATTGAAGCAGGCGACTGCCGCGAAATTCATCATCTTGCTGTGCTGCTCGGCCTGGGCGCTGGTGCGGTCTGTCCATGGCTTGCGCTTGAAACCGCCGGTCAGCTCGACTCTGAAAAGGGCCAGGAAAATCTAATTCATGCGATGGAGCTTGGCCTTGCCAAGGTCATGTCGAAGATGGGCATCAGCGTGGTGGACAGCTACCGCAGCGCGCACCTCTTTGACGCCATCGGCATCTCGCACAAGGTTGTCGATAAGTGCTTCCCCGGTGTTCCTGCGCCCATCGAAGGCATCGGTTTTGAAGAGATCGAAGCCTATGTCCGCCAGAATTGGTCCGGTAACTTTGGCTCTGACGAGCCTTCGGAAGAAGACGCTGCTGTCGTAGCCGCCACACAACTCAAGGACCTGCCCGACTACGGCTTCATCCGCTTCCGCAAGGCAGAAGGCGCTGAATCGCACGGCTGGCAGCCGCAGATCGTCCGCGCGCTGCAGACAGTTGTCGGTTCCACCAAGCAGGGAGCCGCTCTCGCGCTCACGCCTTTCGCGTCGTTTGCCACGCAGGCCACCGATACTGAGCCGCAGCACCTCCGCGATCTACTCGAAATCCGCCCTGCCGGCCCTGAACTTGCTCTCGAATCCGTTGAGCCCGCGGGAAATATCACCAGGACCTTTACTGCCTCGGCCATGTCCTTCGGTTCGCTTTCACCGGAAGCGCACCAGACCATCACCGAAGCCATGAACCTGCTCGGCGCCAAATCCAATACCGGTGAAGGCGGCGAAGACCCTGCCGTTTACTCGACCATCGACGGCGCGCCGTCCCTGCTCAATAACAAGATCAAGCAGGTAGCAAGTGCCCGCTTTGGCGTTACAGCGGAATACCTCGCCCACGCCGAAGAGCTTGAAATCAAGGTCGCCCAAGGCGCCAAGCCTGGCGAAGGCGGCCAGCTCCCTGGCCACAAGGTCACGGAGCTCATCGCACGCCTGCGTCATGCGCAGCCCGGCATGCAGCTCATCTCGCCGCCACCGCACCACGACATTTATTCGATTGAGGACCTCGCCCAGCTCATCTGGGACCTCAAGCGCATCAACCCGCGCGCGGCCATCGGAGTCAAGCTCGTCTCCGGCTGCGGCATCGGCACCATCGCCGCCGGCGTCGCCAAGGCCTACGCCGACTACATTCACATCGCCGGCAACTCCGGCGGCACCGGCGCGTCGCCGCTTTCCAGCATCAAGTACGCCGGCAATCCGTGGGAGCTCGGCCTTGCCGAGGCCCAGCAGGTGCTCATCCACAACGGCCTGCGTGGCCGGATCCGTCTGCGTACGGACGGCGGCATCCGCACCGCCCGCGACATTGTCATTGCCTCACTGCTCGGAGCGGACGAGTTTGCCTTTGGCACTTCGGTTCTTGTCGCGCTCGGCTGCGACATGGCCCGCCAGTGCCATCTCAACACCTGTCCCACCGGCATCGCCACACAGCGTCCCGAGCTCCGCGCCAAATTCCGTGGCAAGCCGGAGCACGTCGTCCGCTTCTTCGACGAGCTCGCAGCCGAAGTCCGTCAGCTCCTCGCCAAGCTAGGCCTCAATTCGCTTGCCGAAGCCACTGGCCGCACTGACCTGCTCGAACAGGTCCGCTGGGATGCGAATCTCGACCTCAAGCCCTTGCTTAAGGCTGCGGAAATCGCGGCGGAGACAGGCGGAGCCGTCCGCTGGCAAGGCAGCCGCAACGACCGTCCTGAGCCGCATGCTCCCATCGACAATGCATGGGTTGCCCCGGCGCTCGAAGCCTACAAGTCACAGCGCCCCTTCAAGCTTGAAACCCGCGTCACCAATGAAGACCGTACGCTCGGCGCGCGTCTTTCGGGAGAACTGGCGCTCTTCAAGACGCAACATCCCGAGGCTACAGGCTCAAACCTGACCTTCAAGCTGCACGGTGTAGCGGGCCAGTCCTTCGGAGCTTTCGTCACCTCAGGCATCACGCTCGAGCTGGACGGCCTTGCTAACGACTTTGTCGGTAAAGGCCTCTGCGGTGGCGAACTCATCCTCCGCGCCCTCGGCCGCGCCGCGGAAAACTCGGCAGCCCACACCCTGCTCGGCAATGTCGCCCTCTACGGCGCAACCGGCGGCTGGTTACTGGCCGCAGGCCGCGCAGGCGAGCGCTTCGCCGTCCGCAACTCCGGAGCTCTTGCCATCGTGGAGGGGGTAGGCGACCACGGCTGCGAATACATGACAGGTGGTCTCGTCGTTGTGCTCGGAGAAACCGGCATCAACTTTGGTGCCGGCATGACTGGCGGCCTTGCCTGGGTCTATGACGAAGAAGGCGACTTCCTCTCGAAGGGCCGGTACCACAAGTCTTTCCTGCAGCCTGAAACATGGGATGATCTCGATCTTGCCGCCCGCAAGTCCATTCACGAACTGGTCGAGATGCACGCCACCAAGGCCAACAGCCGCCGCGCGAGGCGGCTGCTCGCCAACTGGGACCGCGAGTCCCAGCGCTTCGTGCGACTCACGCCGAAGCCGTAGACGCACAACCTCACAACACGCGGGCCGGATTTACTGCATGGTGAATTCGGCCCGCGCCGTTATTGGGAAGCTCTGGCCGAATAATTCTGGTGAATCCAGTCGCGATAGGCGCCGGTGCGGACGTGTTCAATCCAGCCGGGGTGCTCGAGATACCACTGCACCGTTTGGCGCAGTCCTTCTTCAAATTTCATCGTTGGGCGCCATCCCAGCTCCCGGCTGATCTTCGTGATGTCCATGGCGTAGCGGTGGTCGTGGCCGGGCCGGTCGGCAACAAACTGGATAAGCCGCTTTCGGCTGCCAATCCGCGCATCGGGGCGCAATTCGTCCAAAATATTGCAAATGGCCTTCACAACATCCAGGTTCACGCGTTCGCTGTTGCCGCCAATGTTGTAAGTTTCGCCCGGCTGGCCTTTTTCGAGAACGGCAAGAAGTGCCGTGCAGTGATCCTCAACGAACAGCCAGTCGCGCACATGGCTGCCATCGCCATACACGGGAAGTAGTTTGCCTTCCAGCGCGTTGAGAATCATCAGCGGGATCAGTTTTTCCGGAAACTGGAACGGCCCGTAATTGTTCGAGCAATTTGTAGTCAGCGTCGGCAGCCTGTAAGTGTGAAAATATGCGCGGACAAAGTGATCGGATGCAGCCTTTGATGCCGCGTAAGGGTTGTTGGGCGCATACGGCGTAGTTTCGCGGAACGCCGGATCATGGGGGCCAAGTGTCCCATAGACTTCATCCGTGGAGACATGGAGAAAGCGAAACTTCTCGCGCTCTTCTCCACCGAGAGCAGACCAATACACCCTCGCCTGTTCCAGCAGCGTAAATGTCCCCTGCACGTTGGTATGAACAAATGCGTCCGGCCATGCAATGGAACGGTCCACGTGGCTTTCTGCCGCAAAATGGATGATCGCCTGGGGTTGGTGTTCGCGCAACAGCTTCGCCACCAGGTCTACGTCGCAGATATCTCCCCTTACCAGCGTATGAAGCGGGTTGCCGGACAGCGACGCAAGATTTTCCGGATTGCCCGTGTGGATCAGCAAATCGAGATTCACGGCTGGCCGGTTAGCCTTTACCCAATGCAGGATAAAATTGGCGCCGATAAACCCTGCCCCGCCGGTGACAAGAATGCTCTTAGGGAGACTCATGAGAGAATCCGCCGCCCTCGCAGGGCTGTTGAATGAAGATGAAATCAACGTAGTTTAGTATATGCGCAAACGGGACTGTGCCCTTAGAAGGCCAGAAAACCGGTCTGATCCTCTTCATCGTCCATTCTCGTGCGGGACTGGTAGACTTTCTGTTGGCGCGCAGAGAAAGAATCCCCTTCGCGCATCTTGAGTTCCCATGACTGCATCTTTGCCCATTCGCACCCTTAACGACCTCTTCTTTCGCGTCGCAAACTCCGCGAATCCCCGCGCAGTGCTCTGGCAGGACACCGCAGGCCAATGGCAGCCTCTTTCCTCTGACCAGATTTATCAGCGTGTTCGCGCAGTTGGCTCCATGCTTCTCGAGTGGGGCGTAAAAAAAGGCGACCGCGTTGCGATCATCTCGGAGAACCGCTGGGAGTGGGCCGTTACAGACTTCGCCATTCTCGCCATCGGCGCTGCGGATGTGCCCGTTTATCCCACGCTCACTGGCGAACAGATCGCAGCTCTGCTCACTGACGCAGATTGCCACATAGCCTTCGTCTCTACGCGTGCGCAATTCGACAAGCTGAACGCCGTGCGCAGCATCACGCCACTCGAGCGTATTGTCATGATGGATGTAGACGCGCCGCCGGATGCTATCCCATTTAGCAAGTTAATTGAAGGAGCCGACGCACTCGGTTCCCAGCGTGATGCGGTCTTTGATGCCCTCGCACAATCCGTCGAGTCGAAAGACCTCGCCACGCTCATCTATACGTCCGGCACAACAGGCGAGCCCAAGGGCGTAATGCTCACGCATGGAAACATCGCGTCCAATCAGCAGCATGCCGTCGATGGCTATTTGATCGACTCCAGCGACGTCTGTATCTCGTTCCTGCCGCTCTCGCACATCACGGCCCGCGCGCTCGATTATGTCATGTACAGCCACGGCGCGCAGGTAGTGTATTGTTCGCAGTTCGATAAGCTTCCGCAGTCCATGCGTGAAATCCGTCCTACTTTCTTCGTAGGCGTCCCGCGCGTTTATGAGAAGATTCGCCAGACTGTCGAGCAGCGCGCTTCCGCAAGCTCCATCCGCAAGCGCCTCCTCGCATTCGCGGTCAAGCTTGGCCATTCGCATAGCGGCAAGGTGTACAGCGGTGCCAAGCCGTCCGCCGCGCCATGGAAGCTGGCCAACAAGCTCGTCTTCAGCAAAGTGCATGAAGCCTTCGGCGGCCGCGTACGCTACTACATCTCCGGCGGCGCGCCTCTGGGCGTAGACACCGCGCGCTGGTTTGCATCGGTAGGTATTCCAGTATGGGAAGGCTACGGTCTCACTGAAACCTCGCCTGTTATCGCGCTCAACAATCCCACAGCGCAGCGCATTGGTTCTGTCGGCCCGATCCAGCCCAACATCGAAATCAAGTTCGCTCCGGACGGCGAGCTGCTTGTCCGTGGCCCCATCGTTTTTCAAGGCTACTGGAACAAGCCTGAGGCCAATGCCGAATGCTTGGATTCAGACGGATGGTTTCACACCGGCGACATTGGCCGGCAGGACTCCGATGGCTTCCTATACATCACCGACCGCAAGAAGGAACTGCTCAAAACCTCTGGCGGCAAGCTCGTTGCTCCGCAGCCAATCGAAAACAAGCTCAAGACCAATGTGCTTGTCGGCCAGGCCGCCCTCATCGGAGACAAGCACAAGTTTATCTCTGTGCTTATCTCGCCGAACTTTGCATCGTTGGAAGAGTGGGCGCAGCAGCAGGGGATCACATTCAGCAGCCGTGCCGAACTCGTCGCAGACAGCCGTGTACACGCTCTCTATGACGGCATCGTCCGCCAGGTGAACTCAGACCTCGCCAACTTTGAAACACTGAAACGCTTCCGTCTCGTACCCGAAGAGTGGACGCAGGAAACCGGTGAGCTGACACCTTCCATGAAGCTCAAGCGCCGCGTCATTACGGAGCGTTACGCCTCATTGGTTTCCGCAATCTACGCGGACGAAGCAACCGCGCGAGCCGAATAGGTCCATTTAGATTCCGGCCCAGGCCGCGACCAACCACTCCGCGCTTGGTCCATAAAATGTGGAGCCCACGAAAGAACGGCGCACCCCACGCACCTACGGCCAGGATTCCGCCGAACAGGATTACTGCGTCAATGCTGAGACGTCCCTGCCGCGTCCAGTATGCGTTTGGCTCCAGGTTCAGCCACAGCGCAAATTCATCGAGCGTCAGTGCCGCGCCCACACCATAGCTCACACACATCAGCCTGCTCCAAAAAATCGAAATCGGCGAGTGCGATCTGCCCAGGTCCAGCAACCACCCATACCCCACCAGCAGCAGGATCAAAATTCCCCACACCAGGTGATGGATATGCACGCCCCTGACCATTACCCACTCAAATGGCCCCTGGTTGCGCACCACCATATCTACCAGCAGGCGAACGCCAAGAAATGTTATCAGGAACGAGACGGAGGCAAGGAACATGCGTCTCCGTGGCCGGTCTGGAATTGTCGTACGAATCAGGTATCCCAGGCGCGTCAACTGCAGCAATACCAGGAACAACACCACGACAAGGCTGGCAAAAACAAGTAACAGGAGTGCTCCAGTTCCGGGCATAGTGTATTGGAACACCTCTGCGTGCAAATTCCTAAAGAAAAACTTACTTGCATTCCATTCTAAAGGTGTAGCCGCCATCACTTTCACGCCAGCTTCCCGGAGTACACTGGATACGTCGTTCAACCGGCCATATACCCCCACACTGGCTTGGAAATTTCGACGTATGATTGCGGGCCTCAGCGCCCCACAGATTCCTTAGAGGAGAGCGTTTCGATGCGAGTAGCTTTGTTGACCGGAGGCGGTGATTGCCCCGGCTTGAATGCCGTCATCTATGCGGCTGTGAAGAAGGGAATCAACCATTATGGAGACGAGTTCATCGGCTTTCTTGACGGTTGGAAGGGCGTTCTCGAAAACCGCTTTATTCCACTGTCGCTGGAAAATACAGACGGCATCCAGCTCAAGGGTGGCACCATTCTTCATTCTTCGCGCACCAATGTGAAGAAGATCCCCGGCGGCATTGAAAAGGTGCAGGAAGTCCTCAAGCAGAACAAGGTGGACGCTCTCATCGCTCTCGGCGGCGACGACACGCAGTCCGTCACGCTCTTCCTCAGTGAAAACGGTCTGCCGGCCATCGGTGTTCCCAAGACCATCGACAACGACATCAACGGAACTGATGCCACCTTCGGCTATGACACGGCAGTATCCATTGCCACTGAGGCCGTGGACCGCATCCACACCACTGCCGACTCGCACAACCGCGTCGTTGTTATCGAAGTCATGGGCCGCGATGCTGGCTGGATCGCCATGGCTGCTGGTGTTGCCGGTGGCGCGCACGTTGTTCTCGTTCCGGAAAAGCCCATCGACCTTGACCACGTCTGCAACCTGCTCAAGTACAACTACGACCATGGCAAGCGCTACGGCGTCGTCGTCGTAGCAGAAGGCTGCCACCTTCCGGAAGGCGGCCAGGTCACCGGCTCCGGCGAAGTCGATGCCTTCGGTCACGCGCGCCTCTCCGGCATTGGTGAGGCGCTCGCCAAACTGATCGAACAGAAAACCGGCTTTGAAACCCGCAGCGTCAATCTCGGCCACACGCAGCGCGGTGGCGTTCCCACCGCATATGATCGCCTGCTCGGCCAACGTTATGGCCTGCACGCTATTGACATGGTGCACGAAGGGAAGTGGGGCCGCATCGCCGTTCTCAAGGGCACGGACATTACTGACATCACCATCAAGGAAGCCATCTCCGCCAACCGTCGCCTCGACCAACGCTTCTTCGACGTTATCTCCGGTCTCGAAGCCAAGGTCTAGTGCGATCGGTAATCTTCGAGAGAAAAGCCATCCCACCAGGGATGGCTTTTTCTTCACAGCATGCGGGTATAAACAAACCAGGACGGACTCTGTGCAATACCGCCTCTACCATCCCGCCGACTTCGAGCAGCTCTACGCCATCGAGGAAGCATGCTTCGACTCCACGCTGCGCTTCGACCGCAGCTACATGATGCAGCTTACCGAGCGAGCCTCCAGCGTCACTTGGACTGCCGAAGAGGACAACCGCCTCGCAGGTTTTGTCATTGTGGAGTGGACAAGAATGCTGCGCGGAATCGTCGCCTACATTCAAACCATCGAGGTCGATCCTATATTCCGACGCCGCGGCATTGCCCGAGAGCTCCTGCGCCATGCGGAAGAGTCAGCCCGGGAAGCCCGCGCAACATACATCTGGCTACACGTGGACGAAAGCAACGCCGCAGCAATTGCGCTCTATCAAAGCTGCGGTTATGAGTACCACGGACACCATGAGCATTACTATGAAAACGGCCACAACGCGCAAATTTATGCAAGACCGTTGGGGCAGCCGCGCGGAAATCCTGCTCTATAAACAGGAGATTCAGCTCGGCAGCTTCTCCAGCGGCGGTACAGAATCCTGCAGAAACTCAAACAAATTGCCGCCCTCGAAAAGATAACCTTTCACACCGGCCGCGGTAGCTGCCTGAATGTCACTTGGCTTATCGCCAATAAGCAAACTACGCTCTCTGGCAACATCCCACCGCGCAATTAAATCCAAGAGCATTCCGGGTGCAGGTTTTCTGCAGTCCGATATTGTTCGATAGTGTTCCAGAACAGCTTCCGGGTGATAAGGGCAATAGCGAACATCGTCAATGGTTCCGCCTGCGCTGAGCAGATCTTCCAGCACATGGTCGTGAAGCTTCTCCACGTCCTGTTCGGAGTAGAGACCGCGAGCCACACCTGCTTGGTTGGTGACGACAAAAGCGTGATAACCCAGGTCGGTTACAGTTTGCAATGCTTCCTTCGCACCGGGAATCCAATGAAAACGATCCACGCTGCCAACCCAACCCAGATCTTCATTGATGACTCCATCACGGTCAAAGAAGACAGCTGGCCGGTTCATCCGCGCCGGAAGCTCGATGCCTGCACGCGCATAATCCTCGGGAATGCCTATGTCGATGAAATACCCATCCAGCGCTTCGCCCGCAAGGATCCCGGCGTTGGCCAATTCGGGCAGCACATCCTTTTCAAGCGAGCATTTCGGCTGAATAAAATCTAGCGCCTTGCGTGTCAGTAGATAGATTCCATTGTTGATGATGCCATTGCGAACCCCCGGCATCTTTTCGCGAAAGGCCACGATGCTGTTTCCTTGCAGCTCAACCGTGCCATACCGTGCGCAGTCTTCCATGTGCCGAAGCGCCATCACTCCGGCCGCATCTGGATTCTGAGCGGCAATCGCAAAGAGCCGGGCAAGATTCGTATCAAACCACGAGTCACCGTTAATCAGCAGAAACCTGTCCTGCAGCAAATGGCGCGCGTGCCACAAAGCGCCGCCCGTGCCTGCAGGCTCAGGTTCCATGGATATTTGAATTGAGAGCGGCTTTGGCAACCAGGCTTGAACTTCCTCGCAGAAGGCTGTGACCTTCTCCGACTTGAATCCGGCAAGAAGAACAATGTCTGTAATACCAAAGCGCGATAATTCGCGGAGCACCCATGCCAAAAACGGACGTCCTCCGCAATCCAGCAGCGGTTTCGGAGTTTCCGCCGTTAAAGATCCGAGTCGTGTGCCCAGCCCTCCAACAAGAATTGCGCACTGGCGCACTCTCATTTGCGCAGTTCTCCTGCGGGGCCACCGAAGATGCGCTTCTCCACCAGGCCGCAGACGATATGCGCTGCCACAATGTGAATTTGCTGAATCACAGAGGTCTTTCTAGAGGGAGCACACAGGACATGATTGCAAAGAGTACCCATCGGCCCGGGATTCTCTCCTGTAAAGCCAAGCGTAATAATTCCCTTGGAACGTGCAGCTTCCAGGGCGCGCACCACATTCTTCGATGTTCCCGAAGTCGAGATCCCAAGGAACACGTCCCCCGGCTGGCCAAGTCCAAGTACCTGCCGTTCAAAGACGTGCTCGTACCCATAGTCATTGCCAACCGCGGTCAGAACCGATGTATCTGTTGTCAGAGCAATTGCAGGCAGCGGAGCGTGGTCGAAAAACAAGCGCGAAAGAAATTCGCCGGCAATATGCTGCGAATCGCCCGCGCTGCCGCCGTTTCCGGCAATCATCAGTTTTTTCCCTGTTGTCAAAGCTGTGGTAATGACATCGGCAAACCGTATCATTACTGCCTTCAGGTCATCTGAGTCACAGAATGCAGACAAAACTTTTGCTGATTCCTCTAAGTACTCAACTACGAACGTCTGCTCTGCGTGATCCAAGACTCAGCTCCATCATGTGTAAGGTGAACGCCTTCAGCCTGTGCACCGGATTGTGCCAGGGCATTGATTACTTGCACTCTGTGCTCTGCGGGTACGATAAACATAATAAAACCGCCCCCGCCCGCGCCAGAAACTTTTCCTGCTAGCGCTCCTGCCTCTATGGCCTTCTCGTACAGGCAATCAATCTCTGGTGTCGTAATGCCCTTAGCCGTTTCTTTCTTTGCCAGCCATGAGCGGTTCAGAATTTGCGCCACCTGGGTGATGTCGCCATGCAGAAATGCCGTCTTCATCTCGATGGCATCTTGTTTCAGCCGGTGCAGGCCCTCCAGTGTGCGTTCCTTCTTTTCGGTCATACCACGCTGCTGTTGGTCGATGATCGATTCGGACCGGCGGGAGATTCCCGAGAAGCAGGTTACAAGCGAGGATTCTAGCTCGTTCAACGCATAACGATTGACGCGAAGCGGATTGACGATAACGCGATCACCGGCCATGAACTCGATGAAGTTGATTCCGCCGAAGGCAGCCGCATATTGGTCTTGCTTTCCACCCGCGAGTCCAAGGTCGATGCGTTCGATCTCGTATGCCAGGTGGGCAATCTCGTATGGTCCGAGAGGTAAATCCAACAGGGAGCGGAAACCTTCCACCATGGCCACAACAAGGGCGGAAGAGGAGCCGAGGCCAGATCCCGGAGGTGCATCCACAGAGGTTTTGACGGTAATTGCCAGCGGCCGCCCGTCACAGAACTGTGTGATCATTCGCTTGTATACGGCGGCATGCAACTGCAAACGGGAACCCGCAATGGCATCCATATCCAATGGAAGGCATTCTTGAATCCCCAGGTCGGAGGCTTCGAACCGGACATTCCAATCCGGGGATGCCTCGATGAAGCAGAACGCATAGCGGTCGATGGTGACATTCAGAATGGCGCCGCCATACTCCTCGGAGTATGGACTGACATCAGTGCCTCCACCAGCCAGACCTAGCCGCAGAGGCGCCCTGCTGCGAATTTTTTGGCCAGGCCGAAACGATAAACGCGCGTCCATAATGCGAAGAGCATTGAAACTATGGAGAACAGTGCTTTTAGCCGATCCTAACACTAGTGATTGCCCCCGTATTACAACTCAATTTGTCCCCCCACGGACATTGACTATGAGTAAAGTTAGATGCGGATTTCTCCTTATAAGCAATCTCTTGTCAGGTAGAGTACCTTTCCGGTACATCATTGAGATAGAAAAAAACGAAAGAAAACGCGAAATAATTATGAATATGTCCTAGTTGTATACAAATACGGCTGGCCCCGCTCGTGTGCAGCGGGGCCAGCAAGGTTTGTTCCAGAGATATTTCTAGTCGATATCGTCTTCTGGATGGGCCAGTGCGTATTCGAGCATATCCCGAAGGGTTTGTTCCAAGGGAAAGCTCTGTTTCCATCCCGTGCGAAGATGCAATTTCTCGGCGCTGCCAAAGATCACCGGTTCGTCGCTGGGGCGAATCAACGCCGGGTCAACCATAACGGGAAGCTCTTTCCCGGCCAGGCGCTCAAAAATGGGAATAAGGTCACCAATTTGATAGGCTTGACTGCCGCTGATGTTATATACGTCTCCCGGCTCCCCATGTTCCGCAAGCAGAATCAGGGCTGAGATCAGGTCGCGTACATCCGTAATTGCCCGCCTGGCCTCCAGATTGCCCACCCTCAGTTTGCCGCCATGTCGCACAATCTTGGCAATGCGCATGGAAAAGTCAGACACCACATCTGCCTTCTTGCGCGTCCCTGTCGTATTGAAAATTCGTGCGCGAACGCACCGGATGCGGTAATTCTGCCAATACTGGAACGAAAGCAGGTCCTGGGTAACTTTGCTGACGCCGTAGGGGTGCAACGGGAGAAGAGGGGCGTCTTCGCGAATGGGGACTCTATCCGGTGTGAGACTGGCCCCATATTCGGCGGACGAGCATGCAACTACAACCATCGGGTCGTAATCAGGGCTCCCATTACCGCGGATATGACGAACCGCCTCAAATACATTCACCGTTCCCTGCACATTGCTGTCCATTGTCTCCCAGGGGTTTGCCCAGGAAACGGTAGGCAGGCTTTGCGCGGCCAGGTGGTAGATAACCTCGGGACGAAAATCGTCGATCGCTTTACGCACCGCAGGCCAGTCACGGATATCCAAGGAAACTAACTGCGCTTTCCCCTGGATCTCTTTGACGCGAACAGTTGGGCGGAAAATGGACGCTAAAACATCATCGGTTGGGCCAAGACGATCGACCAGGTGCGATCCGACCATTCCGGCAGCACCAGTAATAAAAATTCGCACAATTTCGCTCCGCAGGTATCAATAACTACTTGAAACTCTTGTCCCGAATGCTCAACATCATAAATTGCGCGGATTCAATCTACAAGTTGGATAACCATTCTTTAAAGACGAGCCAGCAAAATGCCGTGTTGGTACTCAGATAGCGCTTAAAAAGCCGGCGAGGCTCATGCATCAGCCGGAAAATCCATTCCATCCCGTTTTTTCTCAGCCAGAGAGGGGCGCGTGGGACCATTCCGCTGATCATTTCAAAGCTTCCTCCGACTGCCATCACAACAGGCGCATGGGAAAGGCGCAGATGTTTATCCATAAAAAACTCCTGCTTGGGAGCGCCCAGGGCGACAAAAATGATGTGAGGGGCAAATGCGTGAATTGTTTCATCAATTCTGGCAAGCTGCTCAGGAGATTTTTCAAACCCCATCGGCGGGCAATTTACCTGAAAAATCAAATCTGGAAACTTCTTCTCCAAAACGCCTATGGTCGCCTCTGCAGCGCCGGGCCGGCCACCCAGCAGAAGTACCCGAAGCCCCGATGCATTCGCCTCCGCGCATATGGCGGTAATAAGGTCTACGCCGGTTACGCGGGAAACATGGCTTTTCTCAAGAAATTTCTTGGCAAACACAATCGGAGCGCCATCCGCCACAACGTACTCCGCATGGCAGAGCACATCGCCCAGCGCGGAGTCGTAGACGGCGGTTACAAAAACCTGGCAATTGACAGGCACCACAAGCCGGGTATCTGCTCCCTCGCGAGCATGATCGACAATTTGTATTGCCACATTTTCGAGGCCGCCGTTCATGAAGTTCAGCGACCTGATACTGGGGCACCGTGCTGCAGGCATAATTCCTCAAAATTTATGAGCGCAGAGTAATTTTTTTGAGGCCAATATTAGGCCATTAAAAATTTTAACCGGCGCAAGCTGGTAATGCTTATTCCTCGGCGGAAAAATCAAGGGTTCTTTAAGATACACCTCAAGTATCCTCAAAAGTGGGTAACAATCTCATGGAAAGAGATACGGAGAAGTAGAATGCGCGTATTGATCACGCATCAGGGCTTCACAGAATACGGTGGTGCGGAAAAATTCTTAGAGTCGATCGCGACTTTATTTCCAGGTGCCGACATTTTCTGTATGGTTGCCAATCCCGATGCGATCCCTGAATCTCTGCGTGGCAGGAAAATTATTACTTCTTTCATGGACAGGATCCCAGGTGGTAAAAGACTGTATCAATATCTGACGTTTCTCGGGCCGCTGGCCGTCGAGAGTTTCAATGCAGGGCAGTACGATCTCGTATTCAGCAGCGACGGCACTTTTACAAAAGGCGTGCTCACTGCGGACGATGCCGTGCATCTCTGCTACTGCCACAGCCCCCATCGTTCTCTCTGGGACCGGTATTCGGAATATCAGCAGAAGTTGCCATGGCTGGTGAGGATTATCTTTACCTTGTCCTCCCATTACCTCCGGCTGTGGGACTTCAATGCTGCGCAGCGAGTGGATGTATATCTGGCAAACTCAGAGCATATTCGCAAGAGAATTTGGAAGTATTACCGCCGGGACAGCGTTGTCGTGTTTTCTCCCTCGGCCAATATCGAAAAGGGGTTTATTGGTTCAGAGTTTGATGATTATTACTTGTCTGTGAGCCGGCTGGATTCAGTTAAACGGGTGGATTTGCTGATTGAAGCCTGCAAACGGCTCCAGCGAAAGTTAATTGTCGTCGGCCGGGGCCCGGAGGAGCAATATCTCCGCTCCATCGCTGGCGAGAGCGTCGAATTTCGAAGCTGGGTATCGTCAGAAGAACTGGCAACCTTGTACAGCCGCTGCCGCGCAGTCTTATTCGCTTCATACGAAGACCTCGGACTGGTCCCAATCGAAGCACAATCCTATGGCCGTCCAGTGGTCGCATATGGCAAAGGTGGCGCGTTGGAAACCGTTATCCCGGGAGTGGGTGGGGTTCTTTTCCCGGAACAAACGGTAGAGTCTGTTACGAATGGAATTCTCGAATTCGAAAAAGCGGAGAGCAGCTTTTCGCCCGTCAAAATTCGCGAATCTGTCATGCGTTTTTCCACGGGTGCAGTAATGAAGCACTTTCAGGCCGTGATCAACGATGCTTTGGTAAAAGCAGGAAAGCCCCCCATCGATTTCTAAACAAGGCGGCGGTCTGCGGAGCACTTCACCGCAGTGTGTTCACTGGCGTTAATTCCGGCGTATCAACTCATGTATTCACTGCACGGCAGTAACCGATTACCTGGCCAGATCATCTCCAATTATCACACCACGGGTAGTTTTTGCGTGATCGTAGCGCGTTACAGACGTGTTCTCCGTTTGCTTTTGGTTCATCCTCGTTGTTCTGTCCCGGGAACGTTTCAGGCCGCCCAGATTAGGGTCGGCAACAGAGCATTGTAACCATATAATCTAATTACGTTATGTGCATACATAATTACCCCTGCCAGGAGTCTTGGGTGCATCAAACTTCAAAAGCTATGGACTGAAATTGCGCTCTGAATATGGAAACTATTGCAGTTATGATGACACTAATGGCGTATCTGAAATGGTCAGGCTCTTCTGGAGTGGTTCACACGGTTTCTGACACAAAAAGTAGTTTGTAGGCGCGCGAAGTTCAGCCTATCGGGCTCGATTTCGTGGCGTATAGGTAGTTTTTAATTTCGGGCAGGGATTCGCTAGACCCAGACGAAATGATTCAACCTTGATGATGTAGAGAATCAAGCAGCTGATTCGCTCTTGGCATGCGGCACGTCAAAGGCGTGGGGAAGAAAGATAGCTCCAGGTTGTACGATTCGGGCTTCGGGATGCGATCGAGAACAAATTGTACGTTGTGGAGCAAAAACTGCATGACCTCATGAATGGTAGCGCAGGTTGAATCGGAGGGGCCAGGGCATGTTTTTGATCTGTGCTCTTGATTGACAGTTTGGCGTCAAATGTAACGTCAATTACCCCTCGGTTTGTGGTGATTAACATTGGCAGTTCCTTGGAAAGTGAGGTAGAGGCATTGGATTCCCTTCCGAATAAAGAATTGACCATCCATGATATCTTTCAGATTTTTCGCAAGCGTCGAAATGTGGTGCTTGGGACGGTCCTTTTCTTTACGATACTCATGGCCATTTACTGCATCACCTGCACGCGGCGCTATCTGGCAAAGGGCGTGATTCAGGTTCAGAAAGAGAGCGCGGATGCTATGGGACTGGACAGTCTCATGAGCAGCGCTAGCGCAGGTGCATCGGACGCGCTTTCCGGCAACATCGAGTTGCAGACAACGGCGAATATCCTGCAGTCCGACACTCTCGCTTTAAATACGATTCAAGCGCTCCATCTGGAAGGGACCCCGGATTTCAAACCGCATTTTTCTCCGGTTGGTTGGTTGCTCGGTTTGATTACGCCGCATGGCGTTCCCGATCCGCAGCACGCCTCTCTCGAAGATTCGCCACGGCGGCGTACCTTCCTCGTGACAACATTTCAGGGAAATCTGAAGGTCCAGCCGGTTTCCGGTACGCGGTTGATCGAGATTGACTACACGAGCTCGGATCCGAAACTTGCTGCTGCTGTTGTGAATACCTTGACGCGCTCACTCTCGGACTACACCTTTCAGACCAGGTATGACGCTACCAATCAGGCATCCAAGTGGCTGAGCGAGCAGCTTGAGGGACTGCGCAAGGATAGCGAAGACCTCCAGACGAAAGTGGTCAATTTAGAGCAGCAATCCGGCATTTATACGATTGGCGGATCGATGGACGTGCAAGGGCACTCCCTGGCGTATTCCGGCATTCTTGACCAGCTGCAGCAGGCTACCCTTTCAGTCACCGAGACCGAGCAGAATCGTATTTTGAAGGGGGCAATCGCTCATGCGGCTGAAGCTGGCAATGCGGAGTTGCTTTCGAGCCTTTCAGGAAATACGTTCGCTCCCGGCACCCAGATCGCAAATGGTTCGATGGCGGTAATTCAGCAGCTTCGCCAGCAAGAGGCAACTGAGAACGCTACGCTCCATGAGATGGAGGCTAAGTTTGGTCCCGCGTATCCGCGCCTTGCGGAAATCCGGGAGAATATTGCCGGTGTTGAGCATTCGATTCAAGAGGAAGTGGATCGTGTCAGGGCCAGGGCTAAGAGCGATTACGACGTAGCGAATCAGACTGCGGAAGCGGCGCGTAAGCATTATCAGGATATAAAGCGGCAGGCGGATGCTCTGAATAATAAGGCGATCGAGTTTGCAATAGTCAGGCAAGAAGCTGAGGAAAGCAGCGGGCTTTATGAAGACCTTCTCAAACGCTTGAAAGAAGCGGGTGTTCTCGAAGGGCTGCGTTCATCCAATATCACAGTGGTCGATCCTGGCCGTGTGCCCGCCAAACCTAGCAAGCCTAAGGTTCTGCTCTATATGGCAGCTGCGCTCATTGGTTCTTTTGTCCTCGGCTCCGTGGGAGCTCTATTTGTGGATGCACTCGATAACAAGGTGAATGGAATTACGGATCTTGAGGAGTCCTTTGGGGAGAGTGTACTTGGTGCACTGCCTGTCATTGACCGCTCAAAATCAAAACTCGGCAGCGATCAGCAAGGCTTGATTACCATTGTCGATTCCAAGTCCACCTACTCGGAGGCTTTGCGTGCCATTCGCACTTCGATTCTGCTGTCGCAAAGCGACCATCCACCCAAGATGATTCTGATCACCAGCTCGATTGCTGGTGAAGGCAAATCGACATGCTCTACAAATCTGGCGGCAGTTATGGCACAGGGTGGACGGAAGACATTGATTGTGGATACCGATTTACGCAAGGGCTTGCTCCGCGAGAGGCTGGGTCTGCCGCCCGGACCGGGATTGAGCAATATGCTCGCCGGCCAAATGGCAGATGCGCCAGTCCATCAGATTCCATCTGTACCAAATCTCTATGCTTTGATTGGCGGCCCAACGCCCCCGAATCCGTCTGACTTGCTCGCGTCGGAAAAAATGCGCCAGCTTCTGGCCAGGTGGCGTGAGGAGTATGACTTCGTCATTCTGGATAGCGCGCCGGTGCTGCCGGTTACGGACTCTGTAGCGCTGAACGGATTGACGGATGCGACGATTCTGCTGGCTCGCAGCAATATGACAGAAAAGGCTCAGGTCCGCAGAAGCTACCAGTTGTTGACACATGGAGGCAAGCACTTCGTTGGCCTGGTATTGAATGGTCTGAGCGCACGAGACAGTTCTTACTACGGCTACTATGGCTACTACGGTTACCGGAGCAATGTGTATGGGGAGGATAAAGATGCCAATTCGTAATTGGAGGGCGGCACTTCTTCTTGCCACCGTTATTTGCTTCAGCCAGTTTTCCCGCGCTCAGCAGCCGGAGAGTCTGCTCATCGGCCCTGGCGATACCGTGCACATTTTGGTCTTTCAAACGCCAGACCTCGAACAGCATGTACGGGTGACGGATGCTGGCGAGGTCCCTCTTATCCTTGGAGGAAATGCGAAAATCGCCGGCCTTACTCCTGATCAGGCCGGGCATGCCATTGAGAAGATACTCATCGACGGACACTTTATGTACGAGCCCAAGGTGACTGTCACCGTAGAGGCTTATACAACTCAGAAGGTCAACATTTTTGGTGAGGTGAAAGCTCCGGGTGCATACGATATCGGTACTCCCCGCACAATCGTGGAAGTGCTCACCATGGCTGGCGGACTGAGTGATGCAGCCAATCGCAGAATCTTGATTGAGCGTCACAGCACGCACGACAAGGTGCCATTCTTTGTGTCCAATGACCCGAATGTAGCGTTAAATACTGGGGCGGAAGTCAAGATTTATCCCGGCGATACGATCGTGGTTCCAAAAGCGGATATCGTGTATGTCATCGGCGATGTTGCCCGGCCGGGTGGCTACACGATGAACAACAATAAAACGGACATCAGCGTGCTTGAGCTCGTTGCACGTGCAGGCGGAACGAATCACTCCGCAGTGCCTTCCCATGCAAGGCTGATTCGCAAGCAGGGCGATCAATATGTGGAGATCCCTATTCCGCTAAGCCAAATGCAAAAAGGCAAGCGTGCCGATTTGGCGATGCAGCCAAATGACATCATCTATGTTCCGTTCAGCTATCTCAGGAATGCCGCTATCAACGCTACAGGCGTTGTTGCATCATTGGGCTCGGCTGCTATTTATCAATTCTAGAGGAGATACGCGGGACGGCAATGCGACGGATTTTCTTTCATATTCCTGTCGTATTACCGTCCCGCGTACTTCACCCCCGGGATGAACTATGACGTTATTGGAGCAGCAACAGAGCGTTCCGCTGGTGTCCGTCGTTATACCAACAAGGAATAGAAGGCCATTACTTGCTCGTGCGCTCAGGTCTGCATTTCAACAGACGTATAGCAATATCGAAGTTATTGTTGTAATCGACGGGCCGGATTCCGATACCCGTGACTTCCTTGACACCGTCTCAGATACTCGTCTGCACGTTATTGCGCTTGAGGAGAATGTTCGAGGAGGCGAGGCGCGCAATATTGGCGTACGCGCCGCGAGCGGCTCGTGGATCGCCTTCCTTGATGACGACGATGAGTGGCTTTCAACTAAATTGGAGAAGCAACTGGACGCTGTTTTGAAGGCTGGCCAGGGGGTTAATTTTGCCGGTTGCAAATGGGATGCTCGCATGCCAAACGACCGCGAAATCTGTCCCGATCGCTTCCCATCCGCAGATGAAGATTGGAGCGAGTATGTTTATGTCGACGGACAGACCGTGCCATCCTCTGCTTACCTGGTTAAGCGGGAATTGATGATGGATACACCTTTTATCAAGGGACTATCTTTCAACCAGGATATTGATTGGATTTTGCGTGCATGGAAGAAAAATACGCTTCATCCGGTTTGGCTGGAGGAAGCATTCGTCATCTACCACGCCGACGACAATCGCCCCAGGACCAGCAAGATTCCTGATTGGAAGTTTCCTCTGCAGTGGGCGGAGGCAAATCGATCTACATTCCTGTCTGGGCGTGCATTTGCATATTGCATCCTGGTTGGCATCCTGCCCCGCGCCAGGAAAGCTCCCAATGCGTTTCCGGTCATCTTCATGCTTTTTCGGAAAGCTCTCGCGTCCGGCAATGCAGATCTAAAATACTGCATACGTTTTGCAATGCGGGCTCTCTTGGGCCTCGGACCGAAAGATCTAATCCGTATCTTGCGTCGCCCATTTTTGCGTGAGCAACTTGCGCCTGCATCCAGTGTGACAACACCTTCTGAAGGAGCACAGTGAATAAAAAGATCGCCATTATTCATCCTTCCTTTGCTCCCATGGGAGGTGGAGAACGCGTAGTCGACGTGCTCGCCGAGATGTATCCGAATGCCGATTTCTTCACACTGTATTCGTACAAGGGGGAACCACCCTCTCATGTACGCGGGAAGAAAGTAACTGTCAGTAAGCTGGATCGGCTGATTCGATTGGTTCGCGGCAGGGCCGCATATCTGACTGCCCTTTATCCCTGGGCAATTGAACAACTCGATCTGAGAGGCTATGACCTGGTCATCAGTTCATGCGGTCCCGGAGTCATGGGCGTGAATATTGACCAGGGGGCCAGGCATATTGCCTACATTCATACTCCTCAACGCGCATGGTGGGATCAGTATGCGGAGTTCCAAGCTACCAAACGTGGCTTGGTTCGTGAGGCGTATGTTTTGTCAACTTCGTACATGCGAATCTGGGAGTTCAACGCCATGCAAAGAGTGGATTGCGTTGTATCCAATTCGAATTACATCGCTGACCGGGTATGGAGGTATTTCCGCAGAAAGGGAACAGTCGTTTATCCGCCCGTGAATACCTCGATGGGCTTCCTCGCGGATCACCATGAGGATTATTTCCTGACAGTCTCCAGGCTGGAGGAAAACAAGCGTATCGATCTGATTATCCAGGCGTGCAATCAAATGCAACTTCCGCTGGTCATTGTCGGCGTCGGAAGTGAATACGAGAAATTGAAGCCACTGGCCGGGCAGACAATACAGTTTCGCGGGCGTGTTTCCGATGAAGAGCTTACCTCGCTTTACGCCAGGTGCAGAGCCTTTCTCTTTGCCGCCGATGAGGATTTTGGTATTGCGCCGTTGGAAGCGCAGTCATTCGGGCGCCCTGTCATTGCTTATGGCCATGGCGGCTCTCTTGAAACGGTCAGCGTAGATGCAGACGATGGAAAGATCGAATCAGGCGTGTTCTTCTCGCATCAGACCGTGGAGTCGGTCATGGAAGGAATACGAAGTTTTCAGGAGCGGGAACACCTCTTCATCCCTGCGGAAATTCAAAAGCGCGCCAAAACATTCGACACAGAAATATTTAAGCAGCGCTTTCAGGCAGTTGTGGAGGAGTGTTTCCAGCAGAAGCCTGAATGGAAAGCCGCGAGTCTCTTACAACAGACGGATCGCCCAATCGTATCTCCTTCTCAGACCGGCGTAACTGTCCGTGCAAAAGGGGAGCAATGACCAGGAAAGTTGCAATCGTTCATCCGTCCTACACGGCCATGGGGGGAGGAGAACGTGTCGTCGAAGCCATTGCTCAGATATACCCGAATGCGGATTTCTTTGCGCTGTATTCAGGCAAGGGGGAACTGCCTCCGAGCGTTCAGGGAAAGAAAGTTGTCGTCAGCAAACTCGATAAGATCGCGCAGACATTACGGCTCAAGCCCGCGTATCTCACAGCACTCTATCCCTGGGCGATTGAGCAACTCGATCTCAGAGGCTACCAGTTGGTTATCAGTTCGTGCGGCCCGGGCGTGATGGGTGTAAATATCGATCAGGATGCCAGGCACGTAGCCTACATTCATAGCCCGCAGCGCATCTGGTGGGATCAGTATGCCGAATACCAGGCAAGATGGAATCCCTTTGTCCGTCAGTTCTATGTGGCGTCTGCTTCTTACATGCGCATGTGGGAGTTTAATGTCATGCAACGCGTTGACTGCGTAGTTGCGAACTCGGATTATGTGGCCAATCGGGTATGGCGATACTTCCGCAGAGAATCACAAGTTCTTTATCCGCCAGTGAACACCTCAATGGGATTTCTGGCGGACAGTCATGATGACTACTTCTTGTCTTTAAGCAGACTGGATCCAGCCAAGCGTATCGATCTTCTTGTGCACGCCTGCAACGAATTGCAACTTCCGTTAAAAATCGCTGGCGCAGGCCCTGATATGGATCGTCTCGAGTCCATTGCTGGCCCCACGATTCAGTTTCTTGGGCGCGTTCCAGAGGAGCAATTGCCGCAACTCTATGCTCGGTGCCGTGCTTTCCTGTTTGCATCGGACGAAGACTTTGGGCTTACGCCATTGGAGGCTCAGGCATTTGGACGTCCGGTGATTGCCTACGGATACGGGGGATCTCTTGAAACTGTCAGCACAGTTGGGGGCGGTGGAGAGATCGAGTCGGGCGTGTTCTTCTCAGAACAGACTGCGAAGTCGGTAATTGAGGGAATACAAAAGTTTCAAGAGCGGGAGCACCTGTTCATCCCCGAAGAAATTCAAAAGCGCGCGAAAACGTTCGACACAGAAATATTCAAGCAGCGCTTTCAGGCAACTGTGGAAGGGTGTTTCCGGGAGAAGAATGAATAGGCCTGCCTTGCCCGGTATGTGGGAATGGGATGCATGGTTGACAGGTCCTGCAAAGGGAATGTGATCCCAGTTTTGCATCGGTAATTTGCGGTCCTTTTCCATGTAGCGGACATTGCGGAGTGCTAAAAATGTCCTCATATACAATAAATTAGCGAAGTTTTTTCTGAGAGGGTACCTTTGAGCGATCGGCCGGACAAGCCAATTTATGAGCTGGCAGTCACATGGATATTGGCTCCGATCATACTAGTCTTTATCTCCATGATTGGGTTCTCCTTTGAAAATGCAGGGAGGAATACTCTTCTTGGAGACGCCGGTGCCGGCGTGATCGCTGACCAGTCTTCAAGCTTTGCGGCGCGCGCGCAGAATTATGCGGTATATCTAGCCATTGTTTTGTTGATGATTCCCATGATCAGGATCATAGCGGGGGACTTTCGCCGCGAGGTACTGCTATCTCTGAATTGGGGCTTTGTGGTGCTCTCCGCGCTTTGGTCGCAAAATCCTTACGCCACAGTTCAAGGGTCCATGTACCTTGCACTCAATATCGTATTTGCATTTTATCTCTTACGAAGATTCTCTCCTAATGATTTCATGCGGTTGCTGATGATGGCCGGCACCATCGCACTCTTCTCAAGCCTGTTTCTAGTCGTCGCAATGCCCCAATATGGAATTATGGGCCGCCAGTGGTTTAACACAGCGGGCTGGCAAGGCATCTTTAGCCAAAAGAATATCTTAGGTCAGGCATTTTGTTGGTTGATAACGCCGGCGTTTTTTGTGAAGTTGTCTGGGCAATATGCAAGGATATTGCGCATTTGTTACATCTTTCTTCTCTTGTTTTTTATTGCGATGTCTCGTTCCACAGGCGCGTGGATAGATTGCGTTTGCGTTGTGGTTTCGATTCTCGTCATGAAGCAACTATCCCGTGTTAGTAAAAGGGATGCTACTGTGCTGGTGATAACCGGCTTGGTGCTCGTGGTTGTTTTTGCAATGCTGGCGGTCGCCTTTAGAGAGACGCTTCTTCCAATATTCGGGAAGGATACGACTCTGACAGGGCGGACTTTGATCTATGCAAGTGTGATCGACTCCATTATGAAGCGCCCTTGGCTCGGCTACGGCTACATGGCATTTTGGACTGGGCTTAAAGGAGAATCCGCCAATGTTGTGCTCTCTACTTTTTCTGGGATAGGCTACGCGGAAAGTGGTGTGCTTGAACTTACTCTGGGAGTTGGTTTGATCGGTCTGGTCCTCTTTCTGGTTCTCTTCTTTCGAGCGGTCGGCGATGCGGTATATTGTCTGGTTCGCAAACCGTCTCCTGAAGTTATGTGGTATACCTCTCTCCTGATCCTCGCTCTAGTGATCAATACCGAAAGCGGAAAACTCTTATATATAGGGAATTTCGAGTGCATTCTTGAATACATAGTCTTTGTTGCTCTTCGCCGCGAAAGACGCAAACTACAAACGCAGGTGATAAATGAACCTATTGCAGCGTGAGTGGCAGCGCGCCACCAATAGTTTGATGGCACGCAATGCTGGCTGGATGTTCATCGGCCAGGCAGCCAATTTGGTGTTGCAAGCAGTTTATTTTGTGATTCTCGGTCGTTTGCTGGGCAGCGCGGAATACGGCATTTTCGTTGGAGCATTCGCATTTATCAATCTCGTGACTGTCTACAGTTCCATGGGATCGGGCACGGTACTGTTGCGTTATGTAAGCAGCGATCGTGCGCGTTTTGCAGTCTATTGGGGCAATGTTCTGCTTACAATTTTGTTCTGCGGCGGAATTATTGTCGCTATCGCGTATTTTGTAGCTCCATATGCGCTGAACCCGCAGAGTGCAGCTTTGGTCCTGCTTGCAGGAATCGCGAATTGCTTTTGCGGCGAAATCACCCGCAATGCGGCATTAGCTTTTCAAGCGCATGAAGACATGAAGCTCACAGCAATCCTGAACTTTGCAACTAATGCTGCAAGGTTGGTTGCTGCTGCGAGTCTTTTCTTCGCATTTCATCGCGTTTCTGCCTATGTATGGATGCTTACGGCAGTGGGGATGTCGGCTCTTGCGGCGGTTGCCGCCCTCGTGCTCGTATTGCAGCGTTATGGAAAGCCGGCATTCTCTTTTGTCCTGATGTGGAAGAAACTCCCTGAAGGATTCAACTATTCTTTTGCACTGTCCACGACCAGCGTTTACAACGATGTGGATAAGAGCATCTTGAGCCACTACGGCATGAATGTGGCCAATGGCATCTATTCTCTTGCCTATCGCGTGATCGACGCTGCGACGACGCCAGTTTCGTCTATCCGCGATGCGGCCTTGCCGCGATTCTTCCGTGAAGGTTCAAGCAACATCTCGGCTTTGAAGAGTCTTGTCTTCCGAATCCAGAAACGGGCTTTCATTACGAGCATTCTCGTTTCCGCAGCTCTTTATCTCATAGCGCCAGTTGTGCCGATGTTGGCGGGAAAAAGCTTTGCAGAGAGCGCTTCGGCGGTACGCTGGCTCTGCCTTCTTCCTATAATTCGCGGGGTACACGGGATAATTGGCAATGGCACCCTGGCCATGGGCAAGCAAATCTATCGAACCATACCGCAGGTCGGAATAGCAGGCTTTAATTTTCTGATTAACCTTTATTGGATTCCTCGGTATGGTTGGCGAGGTGCTGCGTGGTCCAGCCTTCTTTCGGATGGTTTGCTGGCGGTATGCAATACCGTGATATTTTTAGCGCTATCCCGAAAAGCGATTGCATCTGCAAACGAGAACTCTCATATAGCAGTTTGAATGCATTAGAATGGTCGTTGTAATTATGCTCACCAGTTCGGTCTGAGCATTGGCTACACAAGGCGGTACACTAACACTGGATTTGGTACAAATTCGTGAGTAATATGCCTCCATTTGCTGAAGACACCCCAGTTTCAATCATTCCCGTCGCCCAGAAAGCTTCTGTAGAAGTCGCCTTGCTCACGGGTGGATCTGATCGTCCTTATGCCTTAGGTTTGGCGATGGCGTTGATCGAAAAAGGGGTTCGTCTGGACATCCTTGGTAGCAGCGCGAATGACAGCTCGGAAATGCAGACCACACCGGGGTTGCGTTTTCTCAATCTCTGGCCTATCCGCCCGGCAAACCGCTCATTGGCTAGTAGGGTTGTAGGTAGGGTTTTTAGAACGCCACTGCACTATATGCCTCTAATCCGCTACACCGCAGTTGCGAAACCCAAGATCTTTCATGTTCTCTGGAACAGCAATGTTCAGTTCTTCGACCGAACTCTTCTTATGCTCTTCTACAAAGCCATGGGCAAGAAGGTTGCTCTCACTGCGCACAATGTGAATCAAGCAAGGAGAGATGGAAATGATACATTCCTGAATCGCCTGACGCTGAAGGTGCAATATCGGTTGACGGACCATATCTTCGTGCACACAAAAAAGATGAAGGATGAACTGATTACTGAGTTTAGGGTACGTGACAGTGCGGTAACTATAATCCGGTATCCCATCAATGATGTTTTCCCCGACACAAATCTCACTTCTGCGGAGGCGAAGCACCGGCTGGGGTTGCAGGATCATGAGAAGGTGATTCTCTGCTTTGGCCGAATCAAGCCTTATAAAGGCATTGAGCTTTTACTGGAGGCATTTTCGATATTAGCGAAGCAGGACGCCAGCTACCGTCTCATTATCGCGGGCGAGATTGAAAAGAAAAACGAAGGATATTTAGACCAGATCAGGCGAATGATTCCAGCGGAGCTCTCGTGCGACCAGCAGGTTCTTCTCAAGGCGCAGTTCATCGCGGATGAAGATGTCGAGCTTTACCTTAAAGCCGCGGATGTGATGGCTCTGTCCTATAACCAGATCTTTCAAAGCGGTGTGTTATTCCTCGGTTATACCTTTGGCTTGCCCGTGGTTGCGACGGATGTTGGTTCGTTCAACGAAGAGATAGTTGAAGGTCAAACGGGGTTCCTGTGCCGTCCGGGTGATCCAGCAGACTTAGCGCGAGCAATCAATGACTACTTTTCGAGCGATCTCTACCGGAATCTGGCAAAGACGAGGGAAGAAATCAAAAATCACGCTAGTACGCATCATTCATGGGCTGCTGTCGCCGAATTGACGCGAGACGCATATATGAAGCTCCAAAAGGACCAGTGACCTTGCGGGGAAGAACGAAAGTGATCTCGTAAATCCGCACAGGCAGCTAAATGAAAAACAGTTCTCCCCTCGACGAGGGGAGAACTGTTGTCTACTTAAGAAATTAAAATTAAATAGATGAGATTACTTCAATTAAAGCGATGCCTGCCGAGACTCGCCTCTAAAGAAACGTATTGAAGTGGTACGGGAATTGACAGATACGTTCAAGGTGATTGCGCTTTGAGTAGGATCGGATGCAGTCACGACAACTTTTCCCCCTTGCGCCACAAGCATAAGGATGCACGGTTTATCGACTTGTACTGCGCCCAACGGGGTATTGATCTTTCCGGGCGTTCGAAAGACCAGGCTGGCACGATGGAGACTGTCAACGTAAACTCCCTGGACATTCGGTGTGTTCTGTAATACCGAATAAGGGAGTTGGCTCCTGGCGGCATCCATTGCAGTGAGAGTTGTATTGGGAAATACCGCGTAGGAGTAGTTGGCATTCTGGGGTGAGGCTCCATGGTCGATCCATAGATTAAATACCTGAGTAGATACCGGATTGGAGCTTCCAGCACCGATATCCGACCATTTCCCCTGTTGTGCCTGGTTGGAGACCACCGCACGTGTATTCGGCGCCAAAAGGTACCCTACGTTATCGTGAAAAACATAGCCCGGACCGGAACTGGGAGTTGAAAAGGAGTGCGTGCCACTTGCCAGGGGTGTTTTTGTGGCACTGGTGTACACGCTTCCATTCAGCAGCGTTTGGTTCACGTCCGTTGCTACTTGCGCACTTGCAGGAGTGTTCGACAATTGGATTCCACTTCCAAGGCAAACGTAGAAGTCATCAAAAAAGAACCACGCCTTCTGAGCACTTAAAGGTCCTCGCTGGAGTGCCAGTGTCGCCACGCCATATTGTTTGTCAGTGACCCCGCCAACGAAGGAAGTTAGTCCAACTTGGCCAATCGTGTGCTGCTCAAATGTTTCCGGAAGGCCTTTGCTGTCGACGGCGTGAACCGCAGTCGTCCCTGGTATAAGCGTCCAATCCCATACGGGAAAGATATTGTTGTACTCGTTGCCCGTCAGATAAAGAAAATTTGTACCGTCGCCCAAGTGTGCCGATTTGAGTCCTTCCCCATTGACCATCTCAGAATTCGAAGTGCGCGTTGAAAACATCCTGACCGAAGTCATATACGCGGACCTGCGATGGACAACGTAATCCGAATCCCAAAAAATTCGAGTGCCGTTCAGAGGTGCTGCACTGTCTCCCTGCGCCATCCTGCTGGCAAACGCGGCGAGTTCAGCTTGCCGCGGAACCTGCAAGGCAGAAAGCTGTTGGACAATTTTGAGCAGAGCTTTGCCATTGGGAGAATACGTCCATGAGATTTGTCTTCCAACGGCGGAAAAGTCAAAAGTGGTGCCGCGAATCATCCATGCTTCGCCGTCCAGCAGGTAGGATTCGTAAGTCGCAAGATCATCGGCCGATATCTGGAAGGATGTTCCCCAGGAAAAAAGAGCGAAGCGTCCAGCGTCGTTTGCAAAGGCAAGACCATATGCTCCGGAGTAGAGCTGGTGACCATGCTGATGAAACGAACTGTCTTCGAGGATCCCTTCTCCTGGTTGTCCATTGGGGAGAACAGGCGGGACTCGCTTCAGCGTTGAAAAGATAGCCTTGAATGACTGATCCGCATATTGAGGATTCTGCGAGAGCAGCGAACGGAGCAGTTGAACCTCTGCGGTCCAAATCAGATTCTCACCGGTCATTCCTTGCATCTGGCCACGGGCCAGCACCTTATCGATCGCTTGCATATCGCCGGAATTCAGTGACGGGCGAAGATACAACGCAATCTGGCCGATGAGTTGTGGTACAGATATCTGGTTCCACCACCAATTTGTACTTTGATAATCCGCTTTAAGCCAATAACGGAGAGCTGTCAGAGCCTTTGCTTCAAGCCCTGTATCTGGCGTTCCCTGCAGTCTAAGGTTGTAGGCAGTCATAGCCAGTATTCGCGTCTTACTTAAATGCTGTGCTGTCGCAAATCCCGGGCTCCTATCGGAGTAATTGACACCGGAGAAAGACCCATTGGCGGACTCAGAGCCTGCAATCTGCGCAGCAGATTGCTTCAACGCAGGAGACAAGCTGGAAGTCATGTCCTTGATATATCGGTCAGAAATTAATTTGAGGTCGTTAGTACTCTGCCCGCTTAGGCCAACACTGTTCGACATTAAAAACACAATGCCCAGGAGATAGCCGGCGAATTTCATTCCTGAATTGTTCCGCGTCATAGATCCCTTCATCGAAAGCCCTCAATCCGAATATGCTTGGCTGCAATCGTCCGATAGTCTTGGACAAATGTTTGGATGCAGAGAATGGAGAAGCTGTTCTTTAGTATTTATAGCGGCAGTGCCAATTTCCAAAGCCAATCTCCCAGCAGTGTACACCTCGGACGTCGAGCTGCTGATCCAACAATTTTTATAATTCTTAAGTAGAAAAATCCGCTCTCTTACTGTGATGCAGTCAGAATTCCAAGAGGCCAGTTGAAGTGCATCGGATCGCGGGAAGGGCAGGACTCAAGAGACTTGTTCAGGCTCGCTTAATTCTTTTTCCTGAAGCGCGTTCTCCCGGCGGTCTGTCTGTTTTTTGCCCGGGATTGAGAACTCATGCAGGCGCTTCCAGAGAGCCTGAGGCCAGTCGTGACGCATGCATGGCTTTTCGATCAGCAGAAAATACGCAGTGCTGAATACAGCGATCATGAAGAGGCTTGCTGCGTTAACTGCCAGTGGGGAGTCAATCTTAAAACGCTTGGCCAGGACAACTCTGGTAAAGGTCATCAACTGCACATGCGTCAGGTAAATGGAGTAGCACATACCGCCGATGGCTGAGGTCCACGGATTGCGAAATAAGTAGTTGAGAATTGTGCCGGAGAGCGCGGACCAGAAGAACAAGAGAACTCCGAATGGCAGGAACCAGTGCCATACAAATTGTTTGCCCGTCAGCATCAACACGAATGCGACCGTTCCAACCACGTCCCATATCCAGCTGCGGCGCTCCGTCCTGGTTAGATAGAAGTCCGCAAGAAGAAATCCTCCGAGGAAGTACTGGCCCTGCCCAAGAATGCTGTGATAGATGCGGTATGTGTCAAACAGGCCGGAAAGGGTGATCAACAGGATCATCGGGAGCACGATAGCCGCACGGCGAACTACCGGGTTCCGAAGCTCGAAGATGCAGGCTAGTAGGGGAACAAGAATATAGAACTGGATTTCTATTTCAAGCGACCAGGCAACCGGGTTGATTGCCGTCTTGCTTGCCAATACAAGGGTGTGCACGTAGAACATCGCGGTGAGTAGATGGACAATCATGTCGTGTGTCCACTGGTGAAAAATGATCATCCCTAGCGAGCACAACAGAAGGCTCAGGATATAAGGCGGCTCAAGGCGGGTGAGCCTTCGCAGGAAGTACTTCTTAATTCCAACGGCTTTTCCTCCCAGCATCGAGTGCCGGGCAAAGGGGATTACGAGGATGAATCCGCTGATAACGAAAAACAGCTGCACGCCACGGTTCAGATGAGAATATGGAGCCGAAGAATCACGCAGAAGCTCCTGTGCGTAGCTCGGGCCCCAGGTGGGAACCAGGTGAAAGATGACCACCATGGCAATGGCGACGAAGCGAAGCGAATCTATCTCGGCGAAATATGGCGCTGAACCGGTATCGCGTCGAAGGAGCTTTAGAACGCGCGTACTCAATGGCATGCGTGTTTGCTTTTCAGATGTCATGAAACGCGCTCGCTTACGGGCCTAACGACGCATTCGGGGATCAGATAACAAATTTGGTGAGTCAGGGTATTTTTACTAGAACAGCAATTACAAAAGCTAACTAACTCAGGATTAGTGACTGAGCGATCTTCCTATAGTAAGCGCTTCGCGTATAAATTTTCAGTAAGGAGTGGGGTGCAGACACCAGGGGAAGCTGTCGAATCAAATATGGCTAAGAGGCTGATCCTGCATGGAGTATAGCTCCCGCATACAATCCAACTTGGATGGCGGAGAGGGGGAGATTCGAACTCCCGGTAGCCTTTCAGCTACGTCCGCTTTCGAGGCGGGTGCATTCAACCACTCTGCCACCTCTCCGTATCAATGGGACTTATTTAGTTTAACGGGTTAGAACCCATTCGGCAATGCCGTCACGACTTTCGCTGCGCCGCGCAATGCCGGGATGATACTGTACCCTTTACCGTGTTGCGAGTGCCCGCACACCAGGCACCCAAAATTGACATAGGCAATAACCAGCAGGCAAAGCCTCCCGGAGCAAGTCGTTTCTATGGTCGGAGATTACAGTTCTTATATTGGTCAGCAGGAACTCATCGGCGACCAAAGGGAGCCCCACGACGGCTGGGGTGGCGAGGGAAGCGAGCAGTGGCCGCATGCCATGCTGATGGAATTCCACATCGCGCGTCAGGCACGTGAGCGCTACCAGTTCGACGCAACACTCTTTGCCTACAACGGCAATGTTGTTTTTGCTTCCCTCGCTGCCTGCCGTGCCTTCGCGCACCGCATTAACCTCGTGCGCAACGTAGAAAAGCATCCTGAGCAAGCTGTTCACGCAGGCCAACTTTACGCCATGGGCCTCATTGACGAGGCCAGCCACGCCCTCATCGCCCGTTATCGCGAGCAGTTTGATCCCGAAGTCCTCGCCCGCGCTCTCGACTGGTTCTCCAAACAAACCGGTCCTGCTGAAGTCGACAAGCTCCTTCTCACCTTCGTCCAGCAATTTCCAGGCTCCACCATCCTCAGCGGCAAACAAACCCCGCAGCAGTGGCTCGTTGCCTCCACCAATGGCCGTCCGCACCGCGAAGTCGCCCTCGAAGAACTGCTTCTCCTCTGGGCTGCCAACCACAATCCCGCCTTCAAGCCATTTGAAGAACTCTTCAACGACACAGCTCTCGCTCAATCCACCATCTATAACGAAGTAACCCGCGAGCTTCCCGCCTACTTTGCCACGCGCCCGCTCATCCCCATCGAAGACGCCAAGCCTCTCAATCTTCTCTTGCTGCTCACCGCCCCGGCGCAAGCCGCGCCTACATCCCTCCGTGGCCAGCTGGAATTACTCCGCCAGCTCTGGAAGCCACTGCTCGGCGACGCCCTCGACCGCTACCTCTTCACCGCCGGCGAAATCCTCCACGAAGAAGAACTCGCTATCTGGATGCAATTCAACCCTCCGGCTGCGCAAGCCCGCGCCGCATCTGCACAGGCAGCACTAGAGCGCCAGCGCGCTGGCCAGCACTTTAGTCCATCCATTGAGGCCCACGCCCAGGTCCCTGCCTTCGGTGATCCTGCCCACGAGTACGAAAAGTTCTCGCCAGACACCGCCTGGATGCCCGAAACAGTGATGATTGCCAAGAGTACCTACGTTTGGCTCGCGCAGCTCAGCAAGCAACTCAACCGCGAAATCAGCCGCCTCGACGACATCCCCGACGAAGAACTCGCCACCCTCGCCCACCGCGGCATTAACACATTATGGTTAATCGGCATCTGGGAGCGCAGCCGCGCCTCGCGCACCATCAAGCTGCTCACTGGCAACTCCGACGCAGTAGCCTCTGCCTACTCCCTCTTCGACTACCGCATTGCCGACGACCTCGGCGGCGACGCAGCCTACACGCGCCTCCGCGACCGCGCCTTCCATCACGGCATCCGCCTCGCCAGCGACATGGTTCCCAACCACATGGGCATCGACTCCCCGTGGGTCGTCGAGCACCCCGAGTGGTTCATATCCCGCAATGACTCACCCTATCCGGCATACAGCTTCAACGGCCCCGACCTTTCCGCCGACCCGCGCGTAGAAATCAAAATCGACGACAAGTATTACTCGCAAGAGGACGCCGCCGTAGTCTTTCGCCGCCGCGACAACTCCACCGGCGAAATCCGCTACGTCTACCACGGCAACGACGGCACCAGCTTTCCCTGGAATGACACCGCGCAGCTCGACTACATGAACCCCGCCGTGCGCGAACACGTGATCCAAACCATCCTCCACGTCGCCCGCCTCTTCCCCGTCATCCGCTTCGACGCTGCGATGACCCTCGCCAAGCGCCATTTTCATCGTCTCTGGTTCCCTGGCCCCGGCTCCAGCGGAGCCATCCCCTCCCGCGCCGAATACTCCATGTCGCAAGCCGAATTCGACCGCCACATGCCCCACGAATTCTGGCGTGAAGTCGTAGATCGCGTAGCCGCTGAAGTCCCCGGCACGCTGCTCCTAGCTGAAGCCTTCTGGCTCATGGAAGGCTACTTTGTCCGTACTCTCGGCATGCACCGCGTCTACAACTCGGCCTTCATGGTCATGCTCCGCGACGAAGATAACGCCAACTACCGCAGCGTTCTCAAAAACACCATCGAGTTCGACCCTGACATCCTCAAGCGCTATGTCAACTTCATGTCCAACCCCGACGAGCGTACCGCCATCGACCAGTTCGGCAAAGGTGACAAGTGCTTCGGCGTCACCGTCATGATGGCCACCCTCCCCGGCCTGCCCATGTTCGGCCACGGCCAAATCGAAGGCTTTACCGAAAAGTACGGCATGGAATACCGCCGTCCGCGCCACGACGAATCTCCCGATCTTTGGCTCATCGAGCGTCACCAGCGCGAAATCGCCCCGCTTCTCAAGCTCCGCTGGCTTTTCGCCGAATCTGCCAACTTTCTGCTCTACGACTTCGCCCGCCCCAACGGCCATACCGACGAGAATGTATTCGCATACTCCAACCGAGTAGGCCCCCACGCCGCGCTCGTCATCTACAACAATGTCTACGCGGAAACCAGCGGCAAGCTCCGCCGTTCTGTTCTCTACGCCGACAAAGCCACCGGCAGCCTCTCCCAGCGCACGCTTGCGGAGGGCCTTGGCTTCACCCACACGAACCACGAACCTCACCACATCGTCGCTTATACCGACTCGCTCACCGGCCTCGAATACCTTATCCGCGCCGCTGACCTTGCCCGCAACGGCCTGACGCTCAGCCTCCGCGCCTACGAGTGCTGCGTCCTCCTCAACTGGCGCGTCCTCTACGCCACAGAAGCACAGCCATGGGACGCACTCTGCAGCCATCTCTCCGGCCGCGGCGTCCCCAACCTTGACGACGCCCTGGCCAACCTCGAACTCAGCGCCGCACATCAAGCCCTTCTCAAAACGCTCGACCCCGATCTCATCCGCCAACTCGTCGCAGATGCGCACGCAGAGCAGGAAAAAGTAGAACCAACAGCCTTCGACACACTCTGGAAGCAGTGTGAAGATTTCTTCACAGAAGCCCGAGCCGCCTACGACCGTTTCGCAGAAACCAAGCCGGAACTCATCATCGAACCCGCCTCTCTCGAATCCAGCTTCCGTGAAATGGTCCATGCCATACACAGTCTGGACACCCTGGCTCCCGCATTCCCCGCGCAGGCCCACAGCATTCTCGCCGCCGAAACCCCGCAGTCATTGGCCCCGCACCTCGCGCTAAGCATTCTCGGGGCGCTAGCCACAACCGTAAACCCCGAGCAGCCAGAACAGACCGCCCTAGATCTCTTCGATCGTCTGCGCCTCCGCGAACCGCTTGCCAAGGCCTTCCAGTCCCTCGGCATCGAAGGTGAAGAGTCCTGGCGCACCGCCGCCCGCATCAAGGTGCTCCTGCTCACCGAAGCATACTCCGAGCAAGCCGCAGAATCAGCATCCATCGAAGCCGAACCCGCTCCAATTCTCGGCCCAGACCTCTGGCAAGACCCCGACGTCCGCTGGCTTACTGGCGTCCACGCCTCAGAAGGCCACGAATACATCATCCGCGAGCCCTACGAACAACTTTTGTGGTTCCTCCAGATCCCCACGCTGCTCCATCTCGCCGCCGAGCCCACGCCCGACGAAGTCATAGCCTCTGCAATGGCGGAAGAAATCGAAGAATCCCTCACTGCCCTAGAATCCGCTAACTACCGCCTCGACAAACTCGTGGCCGAAGAGGCTCTCACCACCGAAACTCCAGCCGAGTTGCGAGAACAGATTGCTGGAGAGCAGGGAAGTACAGAATCAGAGCCGGTTCTCACCACCGAAACCGACCAAATCACCAAGCTTCCATCCTGAGTTCTCCCACAAATCTCCGTGCCCCATCCTTGCGACTTTTTTGTCGCGAGGGTGGGATAGTACAACCGCCGACCAAGCAAGAACTTGCTCCTGTTTTCCTCTGCGTAAACAAGTGAGCCCCTCGCGACCACCGGGAGCGCGACAACAGCCGGGGCGGCGAGCAAAGCGAGCAGCGGCAGCATGCAATGCCTTGACATAACTAGACTGAACGGTTCAGTATTGTTTTTACCTACAAGGAGGTCACCGCGTGATCCGCGTACAAAACCTTGTCAAAACATTCGGCTCCTTCACCGCCGTCAATGACGTTTCCTTTGACGTAGCGGAGGGGGAAATCTTCGCCTTCCTCGGTCCCAACGGAGCAGGCAAAACCACCACCATCAAAATGTTGACAACGCTCTTGCGCCCCACCAGCGGCAGCATCGAGCTTGACGGCCTCAACCCGCAGACGCATCACAATCAGGCCCGCCAGCGTTTCGGCATCGTTTTCCAAGACCCCAGTCTCGACGGCGAACTTACTGCATGGGAAAATATGGAGCTGCACGGCGTGCTCTACCACGTGCCCACCAAAGTTCGTCGCCAGCGCGCCGAAGAGCTGCTGAAACTCTTTGAGCTTTGGGACCGCAAGGACGAGCAGGCCAAAAAGTTTTCAGGCGGCATGAAGCGCCGTCTCGAAATCGCTCGTGGCTTTCTCCACACGCCCAAAATCCTCTTCCTTGACGAGCCGACATTAGGCCTCGACCCGCAGAGCCGCAACCAGCTCTGGACGCACGTAAAAAACGTGAACGAAAAAGAGAAAGTAACAGTCTTCCTCACCACGCACTACATGGATGAAGCCGACCGCGTAGCGCATCGCATCGGCGTCATCGACCACGGCAAGCTTGTCGCACAGGGCACGCCGAGGGAAATCAAGGACTCCACCGGAACCGAGTCGCTCGAAGATGCCTTCCTCAAGCTCACCGGCTCCGCCATCCGCGACGAATCTGCCAGCGGAGCCGACCAACTGCGCCAGTTCGCCCAGATGTGGCAAAAAGGAGGCCGCTGATGTCTGCAATCTACATTCTCTGGTGGCGCGAGCTGCGCCGTTACTCGCGTTCCCGCGCCCAGCTCGTAGCTTCGCTGGGCCAGCCCTTGCTGTACCTACTCGTGCTGGGCTTCGGCTTTGGTCACGTCTTTCAACGCGCCGGCATGGGCAACTACTTCCAGTTCATCTCGCCCGGCGTCATCGGCATGACGGTGCTCTTCTCGTCCATCTTCTCCGGCCTCGGGCTCCTGTTCGACCGCCAGTTCGGCTTCCTCAAGGAAACGCTTGTCGCTCCCATATCACGCCTGCAAATCATGATCGGCCGCACCCTCGGCGGTGCAACCGTCGCCGTGATCCAGGGCCTCATTGTCATGTTCATCTCGGTCATCGCAGGCTTTCGCCCGCAAAACATCCTGTCCATCCCCATGGCCATGGGCTTCATGATCCTCATCGCTCTCTGCTTCGCGGCATTGGGCATGGCCATAGGCTCGGGCCTCCAGGACATGCAGGGCTTCCAGCTCATCATGAACTTCCTTGTCATGCCCATCTACTTTTTGTCGGGAGCCATCTTCCCGCTGGTAGGGCAGGGAAGCATCATGAGCTTCCTCACCCGCCTCGACCCGCTGTCCTATGGCATCGACGGCATGCGCAACGTCCTCGGCGCGCCCAACGCAGCTTTCAACCCCATACTCGATCTCATCGTCCTCGTCGCCGTCGGATTCGTCCTGCTGATTGTCGGCGCCTGGCGCTTCTCCAAAATCGAAGCCTAACCCTGTACCCGCACCCTGAAATATGGCAAGACCACGCAGTCTCGAAGCCCACGAAAAAGTCCTCAATGCCGCACTGGCCCTCTTCGGCCAGTACGGCATCGAGGGCACAAGCATGGACCTCATCGCGCGCCAGGCCGGCGTCAGCAAAGCCACGCTCTATAGTCACTGGGCCGACAAGGAAGCTCTGCTCCTTGAAGTAATGCTGTGGGTGAATGGTCTGGACGAAGAGCCCGAGGATGTTGATACAGGCGATCTGGAGCAGGACCTCGCCATCGTGCTCTCACGCCGTCCTCCCGACAAATTCGACCAGGCTCGCATTCTCATGACTCCCGCGCTCATCGCCTACTCTGCTACACATCAGGAGTTCGGCGCGCTCTGGCGAAACTCCGTTATGGAGCCGCCCCGCCGATGTCTCAAACGCATTCTTCGCCGCGCCATCAAGCGCGGGCTGCTGCCCGGCAATCTCGACCTTGAAATCTCCATGGGGCTGCTGCTTGGCCCAATGCTTTACCGCCATATCTTCTATAAGGGGCACCCCGACAACATTGGCTCCCAGGTCGCTCATGCTTTCTGCCTCGCATACCACATCAAGACCCGCCGTCAAAGCTGGAAGAAAAAGTGGAATATGAATGGGGGCGAGGATAACGACCAGAAGTCATAGTCCTTCCTGAAGCATCGCCTGAGCTATCAAAGCCCCTTGCTCGCACGAAATGCTCTTACCACTTCTGCCGGATCACGATGCGCTCCGTCCACTGCCTCATTCATCGCGCGCATATCGTCCGCAGTTACACGCCCCGCCAGCGCATCGAGCGCAATTTGCATTTCAGGCCACCTCCGCAGCGCGTCCTCGCGCACCAACGGCACAGCCTCATACGGCGGAAAGTAGTGCCTATCGTCAGCTAATGCCATCAGCCCCAGCGCCTTAATCGGCCCATCGGTAGAGTTCGCCGCAATCATATCCACTTGCTTCGCCTGCAATGCGCGATACAGCAACCCCAAATCCATCGTCCGCGGAGCTGCGGCAAACTTCAGCCCATAAGCAGCGCTCAATCCCGGCAATCCATCCGGCCGCTGCTCAAACTCATACCCAACGCCAAGCCGCCACTCAGGCGTGTATTGCGCCGCATCACTCAACGTAGCAAGATGCAGCCTCTGCGCATCCTCCCCGCGAATCACCATCGCAAAGGTATTCTCAAACCCCAACCCCGGCTCCACGCGAACGTTATACCGTTCCGCATACAACCGCCGCACCGTCTGCCGCACTCGCGCCGCATCCCGATCAAGCGGTTGCTTCAATATCGCCGTCAGCGCCGTCCCGGTATACTCCACATACGCATCAATGCGCCCCGCAACCAAAGCCTGGTGGCAAATGTAGCTCCCTGCAAGATAAAACCGCCGCTCAACTTTGAGATGCGTCTTAGCCTCAATCTCCTGCGCCAGCAACTCCCCGAGCACAACTTGCTCAGTAAAGTTCTTCGCACCAATCACCGGATGATCCGCCCGCGGCGGCGCACAACTTACCACAGCTAGCATGGCCACACCGGCAAGCGCCGCTCGCGCGCGTTTCCATAAACGAAAAATCATGCCGAAGGCGCCTTCAATCGATATTCCAGCAACCCAAGCACTCCATCTGCAGCGAGCGCTAGCAATGCTGCAGGAATCGCGCCCGCTAAAACAAGCCTGTTATCAACAGAAGCCACTCCGCGAAAGATCAGTTCACCCAACCCACCCGCACCCACAGCCGCCGCAATCGTCGCAATGCCCACACAAGTCACCGCCGCCGTTCTCAGCCCCGCAAGAATAAACGAAGCCGCCAGCGGCAACTCCACCATTCGCAGCCGCTGCCATCCCGTCAGCCCCAGCGCCCGCGCCGTCTCCAGCACCGCCGCATCAATCCCGCGAATCCCCGCATACGTATTCCGCAAAATCGGCAGCAGCGCATACGCTGTCAGTGCCACAATCGCAATCCGCGCCGCGCGTTCTCCCAGCCACGGCAGCGGCAGCAAAAATCCAAACATCGCCAGCGAAGGAATTGTCTGCAATACATTCGCCACACCCATTACGGGCCTCGCCCATCCGGGCTTTCGAGTCAACACAATCCCCAGCGGAATCGCAATCGCCGCAGCGAACAGCATCGCCGCTCCCGTAAGCCACAAGTGCTCCACGGTCAGCGTCAAAATCTGTCCCCCGTATTGCGCAAGAAACCCGCTCAAGTTTGTGCCTCCTTGCTCAACAGCCCGCGATGAAATGCCCGTACATACGCCGCAACCTCCGGCAACTCCGACCGCAAAAAATCCTCCGCACTCAAATCCGCCGCCACCTTGCCCTCATGCAGTAAGACAATCCGATCCGCCAACACCAGTGCCTCATCCAGATCATGCGTCACCAGCAGCACAGTCTTCTTCATCTGCGCCAACAGCTCCCGCAACATCTCATGCATCTCCGCCCGCGTCACCGGGTCCAGTGCCCCAAACGGCTCATCCATCAACAGAATCTCCGGCTCCGCCGCCAGAGCCCGCGCCAGGCCCACGCGTTGCCGCTGCCCACCAGACAACTGATGCGGCAACCTCCGCGCAAACATCGAAGGCTCCAGCCCCACAGCCCGCAACAGTTCTTCACACCGCGCCACACGAGTCGAGCGATCCTGCCCCATCACCTCCAGCACCACTCCCACATTTCGCTCCACGGAGTAATGCGGAAACAACCCCGTTTCCTGGATCACGTATCCAATACCGCGCCGCAGTTGAATCACATCCGCATTACGCACAGCTTTCCCGTGCACCAGCACCTCACCAGCCGTAACCTCCACCATCCGGTTCACTGTCCGCAGCAGCGTAGTCTTTCCCGATCCGCTCTTTCCCAGCACCGCCGTAACCGAGCCTTCCTCCTGCGCCAGCGAAACACCATCCAGCAGCCGCCTGCCTTCGCGCGTAGCAACCACCACATCTTGAAACTCAACCGCCGCCGTCATGCACCCCAGTTTACGGGCAACAAACCATCTCCTTGCCAATTTCCACGTCACAATCCGGCGGAGTTCCCGCTTTGTTAGCATTGTTTTGCTTTCTCTCGTCCTTCGTCACTCGCTCTTCGTTCCTAACCTGTTTCCCATCCCCCCGCCCCACCCCGTAAAATCACCAGAGAGGTTTCGCGGCCCATGCCGTAAACTCCTCAAAGGAATCGATGAGCGAAGAGCACACCGGAAAGACCCAATCCGCCGCCGTAACCGCGGCCTGGGAGAGAGTAGAGAAGGCGCGGCATCCACAGCGGCCTTACCCCATGGACCTGATCGACCGGATCTTCACGGATTTCAGCGAGATTCACGGGGATCGCCGCTTCGGCGACGACGAAGCTGTCGCCTGTGGAATGGCGCGTCTTTCCACCCCAGCGAGCAAAGATCGCTCGCCAGGAACCCCGGACCTTGACGGCGCCGAAGTCCTCGTCATCGGCATCCGCAAAGGCGGCACCACGAAAGAAAAAATCCGCCGCAACTTTGGCATGCCCAACCCCGAGGGCTATCGCAAAGCTCTCCGAGCCATGAAGCTCGCCGAAAAATTCAACCGTCCCGTCATCGCTATCGTTGACGTAGCCGGAGCCTACCCCGGCGTCGGTGCTGAAGAACGCGGCCAGGGCGAAGCCATTGCCCGCAACCTGCTTGAAATGGCCCGACTCAAAGTTCCCACCATCTCCGTCATCACCGGCGAAGGCGGATCCGGCGGCGCTCTTGCACTTGCAGTTGCAGATCGCGTTCTCATTCTCGAAACTGCCGTCTACTCCGTCATCTCACCCGAAGGTGCGGCCGCCATCGCCTGGCGCGACGGCAACCAGCGCCAGGTAGCCGCTGAAGCTCTCAAAATCACCGCGCTGGAAGTTTCCGGGTTAGGCTGCGTAGATGCCGTAATCGCTGAGCCCGAAGGCGGCATCCTCGACAACCCCGATGCCGCTGCAGCGCTTCTCGGCGATGCGCTCTACAAGCATCTCGCCGAGCTCAAAGCACTCTCGCTTGACGAGCTGCTTGCCGCCCGCCACAAGAAGTTACGCAACCTCGCCCAGTTCTACACCGAATCCGGAACAGCAGGGTCCGAAGCGGCAGGGGCATAGGAGCGCTCCCATTATGAGCACACCCCCCGCCGCTCCTCCGCTGAACGTTGTCCCCGGCAGCAGCCGCAGCGACTCGCGCATCCGCGCCTATATGCAGTTCGTAGCGGCTCTCTTCTACTTCATCCTCGTCCGCATCCTTGCCAGCCGCGCCTCGCTCGGTCTCGCGGGACAGGGAATCGTCCCCTACCAGTGGCAGCCGCTCATCGAGCAGGCCATGCTCGTCTTCCTGCTTCTCCTTGGCTTCTCCGGCATGGGCTTCTCGCTCAACCGCCAACCTGAGCCCATCTCCGCGCAAGGCTTCCCATTCCGCCACGGCTTTCTCGGAGAAGCCGGTCTGGGCTTCGCCACCGGCTGGACCATCGCCCTCATCGGCGTCGCTGCCATGGCTGTCTTCGGCGGTATCGCTGTCCAGTTCGTCACTACGCCGTCCGCCTGTCTGTGGCTCCTCGCAGACATCGCCTACTTCCTGCTCTTTACCCTTGCCGAAGAAATTGCCTTCCGCGGCTACGCCTTCCAGCGTCTCTCCCGCGCTCTCGGCACCACTGTCTCCGTGCTTGCCTTCTCGCTTCTCTACGCGGTTCTCGTAGATCTGCAACCCGGTGCCAACCATGCCAGCGTCTTTGTGGCCTTTGTCTTCAGCTTCCTGTTGTTCACGGCCTACCTTCGCACCCGGGCCCTCTGGCTGAGCTGGGGCCTTAACTTCGGCTGGAAGGCCACCCGCGCTCTTCTCTTTGGCCTTACCGTCGCAGGCAACAGCCAGCACTCGCCTATTGTCGAAGGCAACCCCATGGGTAGCTTCTGGCTCACCGGCGGCGGCTACGGCCTCGACGGAAGCTGGTTCACCTTCCTCGTCCTGCTTGCCTTCCTGCCTGTGCTCCATCGCCTCACCCGCGACCTCGACTTCCGCCACAACGCTCCCGAGCTGATTCCCGGAGGTATTCCCGTAGATATCGACGCCGCCGCCCGCAAGCAGCATGAAGCTGCCATGGGCCAGCAAGTCCCCGCGGCCCCCGCGCTCATCCAAATCGCCCCCGCACCTGCGCCCTCGCCTGCAGCCAGCAACGATACAGACGCGCCGTCCAGCCAATCCAGTTAGAACGGAATCGGGGCAGGTGTTCGTTTGCGAACAAATCCGCGCGTTCGGTACAGTGGGGTCGATTCCGGGGCTGTTTGTTTTGTGATGTTTGGAGACGATTGCACAGCGGCTGTGCAATCTCTTTATTTTTGATTTGTGCAACTGTGCGAAAGACAGGGTGCAGGGTACCGGGTACAGGGGACAGTGGATTGTGCCGGTTGTCATCTGCATTGCCTGATCCTTTCGTTAAGGGTAAAAACAGAACGGCCCGATTGCTGGCGCAATCGGGCCGTTTCTTTTGCTTATTTTGAGTTTGGCATAGAAAGGGGTAATTGACCGCAAAGTTTTTCCACAGAGCTGGAGTTTATTTTGCGGGAGGTTGGAGAGCATCAAAAACCAGATTTGACCTTTTCCCTTGCTTCGTCCTAAAGTGTGCGCAATGCTGAATGCAGGAGCGCTCCATGCCGCTCACCTTCCGCAATCCGGCTCTCCACCGTGGAGTCTTCGCCCTTGCCGTCTTTTCAGCGGCTTTTGTGCTGCCGGCTCCCGCTGTCCATTCCCAAGCCATCACCATTGATAAAAATGGCCGCATCAAGGACGGCACCAATCCCACCCCCGAAAGCACCGTAGACCGCCGCTTCGCTCAAATCACACCCACTCACGTCGCCCTCGGCAACACCGCCCTTGACCCCAAAACCCGTCTTGAGCTGATCCGCATCCTCGAGGCCGAGCAGGGCTTTGCCATGCGCCCGCTCCCACGCGGCCACAAAGGCCTCATTCTCGTCGCCAACGGTAAAGTTGAACCCGCCGGAGAAGCCTGGCTCAGCATGGCCACGGAAAGCGGCCTCAGCGCCAAGCCCGGCGACCGCGTCGTCCTCACCGACGTCAAAATCGAGAAAGACAAAATCGTCTTCCTCCTCAACGGCGGCCCTGACGCCAAGCACCGTTTCCTCCGCCACGTCGAAATCGGCGGCGGCATGGGTACATCTCCCGTCGTGCAGGACAACGGTGAAGAACCCGTCGGCGCCCGCCTCACCCTCGCCTTCGGCAAAACCATCCCCGAGCTCACTGGCTCTGACGTTAAAGCGCTTCTGTCACCGTTAATCTCCTTCGACGTCAAAACACCCGTCCAGGCCTTTACCGACACTCTCCCGGTGGTCCTCAAGGACGCCATTCTCAACCATCACGTCATGGTCGGCATGAGTACCGAGATGGTTCTCTACGCCATCGGCCAGCCCCAGTCCAAAACCCGCGAAACCGAAGGCCAGATGCCTTTCGAAGAATGGATCTACGGCACGCCGCCCAAGCCCGTCGAATTCGTCCGCATCAACGGCAACCGCGTTGTGCGCCTGGAAATCGCCAAGGTCGGCGAGCAGCCGCAGATCTTCGAAAAGGATGAAGTCTCCAGCCTCATGCGCACCGACGGTTCGCCCACTATGCCTTCCAGCACGCGCACCGTCTCCTTGGGCGACGCCACCTACAACCCCGACACGCAAGCCGCGCCCGCCCCACCCAGCCTCAAAAAGCCCGGCGAAAAACTCCCTGACCAGGCTGACAACGCCAAGGCCCGCGAAGGCGAAATGGGCCCTGTCCAGTTCCCCAAACCCAACCCCGACAACGCCCCGCCCGTGGCGCACCATCCGGCTCCCACAACCCAGCCCACACCTTCCGACCCACAGCAGCAGGCTCCCTCCAACCCACCCGCGCAACAGCCTGTACCTCCGCCAGCATCCACGCCACAGCCAAACTGATCTCATGTAAACTGAAAGCAGCGAGTTCCGCTCCCTCCCGCCACAAGCCGAGAGAAGCAACCGCGCCGTTGAAGCCGCGGCCAACAGGCCTGCGCGAGCAGAGACAATCACCAAGGAGAGAAATCCCAGCATGGCAAAGATTGCAAAAACAGGCGACCGCAAAAAGGTCATGGATACCACCAAGTCGACGGACTGCCCCAAGTGCGGCAAGCCCACGCGCATTGTCAAGCGCGTCAAGGACCGCGAGCGCAACGTCCCCGGCGGCGTCTTTATTTCCTGCTCCGCCTGCGAGTTCTACGAAAAGCTCTAAAGGCAGTTATCAGGGATCAGTTGTCAGTGGTCAGCAAAAAGCCCGGCTTTCAGCCGGGCTTTTTTGCATTCTGTAACCTAATCAACGAATTCCCACCTGTCCCCGCACGCTCTCGATCAATTTGTGCGAGTCATACCCCACGCCGTCCTTGAAGACCGTCTCTACCTTCTCCACGTCTTCAATCTTCTTTGCCGGATTGCCCTTGATGAGTACAAGATCCGCCTGCTTGCCCGCCGCCAGCGTTCCAATCGAATCCTGCCGTCCCAGGTAAACTGCGCCATTCTGAGTAGCCACCTGGATCGCTTGCTCTGGCGTCAGCCCTGCTTCCACCAGCAGCTCCACGCCGCGTTGGTCCCCAAACCCCGGCAGCACGCCGCCGTTGCCCGTCGGGTCCGGCCCGGTCAACAGCAATCCTCCCGCCTTCACAAACGCAACTTCAAAATCCATCTCCTTGCGCAGCAGTGCCGCCGAGGGCGAATTCATCGGTATCCGCGCGCGCAGCGTCAGATAGCTCTGTGCCGCCGCCGGGGTCAGTGCCGCAAGCGTCCGCTCCTGCAGCACCGGCCGTCCCGGAGCCATCGCGTCAAACACCGGCAGCGTCGAAGTTACTGCCACATGATGTGTCACAAGATTCTGAATCAGCTTCTGCACATCCGGCGAAGCGATGTCTTTCTCCAGCCAGCTTCGAGAGCCGCCGCCGGGACAATCATCCGGCTTCTTCCCGCTTACAAACTCCGTATCCGCAAACACCGGCCCATGCTCCAGGTTGTCAATCCCCAGCGCAATCGCCTCCGGCCACGTCACCGAGCACAAATGTCCCGTCACTTTCATGTGGCGCGCATGTGCCTCCTGGATCGCCGCCCCCAGCTCGTCGCGCGTAATGTGCATGTACGCCTTAAAGGAAGTCATCCCCTCGCTGGCCCAGTAATCCACCATCTTGCGAGCGTCATCGGTCCCGGTCAGCTCGTGCATCTGTGCAAATGGCGTTGGTCCACCCTCAAGGTACGGCGCCGTCGCATCAATCGCAGGCCCCGGCATCAACCCCGCGTCAATCCGGCTCTTCACCTTCAGATCGGCATAGGGCTCCAGACTGCCCGTTGTCCGCATCGTTGTCACACCTGCGGCCAGATACAGCCTCGGAGCAGTAAACGGAACCTCCGCTACCACCAGCCCCGGTTCCCAGCCTTCGTCGCGTGTCTGTGCTGCCGCAGAGTCCGTGTAGTAGAGATGGTTGTGCATCCCCACCAGTCCCGGAATCACTGTGTATCCGGCCTTATCTAACCGCTCCGCTCCCGCAGGCACAGCAACGGAATCCTCCGGCCCAATCCACTGAATCTTTCCATTTGCCACCACAACCGCCTGGTTCTCACGCGCTGCCACGCCCATGCCGTCAATCACGCGCACATGCTCCAGCACAAAGCTCTGCGCCTGTAGAGAGACAAACCGCGCAGCATCTCCCGTAGGAGCACTCTGCGCAAACAGGCCCGCAATACAATAAGCCAACGGCAAAGCGGCCAGCACACGCATCACATCACCTCGCAGCAATCCGGAAAAAGATTTTTTGGAGTTTCAATTCTATGCGATAGCGCTGGCGGGGGAATTGATTTTGTGCATGCCCTTGCCATACCCAACCACCTTCCCGTTAGAATTCCCCGAACACAAATTCCGGCCCCCAGTCGTCGCGTAATTTCCTTGCGGCAGATATACCGGAAACGCAGAACTAAAACCTTTGAGCAAATTTTTAGCGTTTCCATTTTTGCTCCATGGATACGAGGCAGAAAGTGCGCAAAAAACAGCCAGAAAAAACGTCGCAAAATCGCAAAGCGTCATACATTGGAGCACTGCTCCTCATCATGCTCGTCAGTCTGCTACTGCCTTCGCAACTCTGCTCTCAGCAAAGTGCTGAGCCAACATCATGGAGCGGCACTGTGCGCACGGAAGCGGGCCAGCCCATCGCCGGAGCAACCGTCACTCTCTCAGGTGAACCCCAGCACTCCGCCGTCACCGCATCCGACGGCCGCTTCACGATTACCGGCATCGCACAAGGTGCGCACACAGTCACCGTGCAGCTCCCCAATCAGCAGCCCACTGTGCCTGCAAATGTAAACGTAACCGCGGCCTCCATCACGCTTACCGTCTCCACGCAGAACATGCTCTCCATTGCAGAAGCTCGCGCCGAAAAACTCTCCAGCGAAAAGGTGAATGATCTTCCTCTCAATGGCCGCGATTTCAGCACGCTTCTCCTGCTGGCCGCGGGAACCATGACCGACAGCAACGGTGCAACGAACTTCACGCAGCAATTCGCCATCAACGGCCAGCGCGGCGTAGAAGCCGTCTTCGCCATGGATGGAGCCGACATCAGCGATCCCGAGATGGGCGGCAGCACCTTCACCAACTTCAATGTCGATGCTATTCAGGAAATCCAATCCAGCTCTGGTGTTATGCCTGCCGAAATTGGCCGTGGTGGTGCGGGCTTCACCAACATCGTCACCCGCTCTGGCAAAAGTGGCTTCCACGGTTCTTTCTTTGAGTTCCTACGCAACTCCGCACTCGACGCTCGCAACTACTTTGACCATCCTTCCATCGCGGAGCCGGGCCGCATCCCGCCTTTCCGCCGCAACGAGTTCGGCTTCACCAACGGCGGGCCCGTTTATCTGCCGCACATCTACGACGGACGTGGCAAGACCTACTACTTCGGCCAATATCAGGGCTTCCGCCAGGTTTTGGGAACCACGCAGGTCCTCGCCGTGCCTACTGAAGCCGAGCGCGCCGGCCACGACACCCTCACCTACCCTGACGGCACCACTGACACCCTCAACATCAACGTAAACCCCGACATTGCCGCCAACCTCGCCCGCTACCCACTCCCCAACAACCCCACAGGGGCTTATGGCGATCGCACCTACGCTGCGCCTTCCAGCGTCGACACCGATGCGGATCAGTTCTCCATCCGCATCGACCAGAAGCTCGGAGAAAAAGGCCAGTTCTTCGCGCGTCTGAATTACGACAATCTGACCGGCCCCACCACCAACCCCGACCAGACGTTGCTCGATCCCACCTTTGGGGTCACCTACGTAGATCGCCAGCGCAACGTAGCCTTCTCTTACACTCGCACTGTTTCTCCGCGCCTCCTCTGGACGGCTGCTCTCAGCATCATTCGCACTACTCCGGACTTTGTTACGCCTAATCACACTGACTCCGCGCTCAAATTTAATGACGGCCTCTTCGAGCCTTTCAACGGCGCAGCCGGCTCCGTCATGTCCGCCTTCGGAAACCTCTTCCATGGACAACTCAACTTTGCCTTCACCACGAATCGTCATGCCTTCAAGTGGGGCGGGGAAGTGCGCCTCAACCGCGACACCACCTACTTTGGCACCAGCCCCAACGGCGAATACGACTTTGGCGGCGGAACCGTCTACTCGCCCATCTTCATTGCCTCCGCCAGCGGGCAGCACAACATCAATCCCGGCGACCCACTGCCAGATACTCTGAGCAGCCTCCTGATCGGTTATCCCTACGGCTACACTGTCGCTGTCGCCCCTCCGTGGATGTCCAGTGGAACCCACTCAGGCCCCGCTGCTATCAGCCGCAATGACACGAACGTCTACGCGCAGGACACCTGGAAGCTCAACGATCGCTGGACTCTCGAATACGGCCTGCGCTACGAGGTCTACACGCCTATCACCGAGCGCGCCCATCGCACTTCCAGCTTCTTGAATCCTTTTCCGGCTCCCGGCGTGGCTCAGCAATACCTCATTAACCCGCAGCCCGGCTACCAGAGCGGCTGGAAGGGCTGGAGTCCCCGCGTGCAAATCGACTGGAATGCTCCGCATGCTTTTCATGTCCACGCAGGCGGAGGCATCACCATCATTCCGCCCAACATCTGGCAGGACAACTTCCTTACCGGTTCCACGCCTTACGTCGTCTATCCGCGCGTCAACGCTTCCAAGGCCGGAGAAATCGCCTACGGCTTTCGCATCACGCCCGACGAACTCCCGCAGGTCTACAACACGCAGGGCGAAGACGTCCTGGCCAAAGCCAACGGCAACACCAAAAACATCCCTGCCAACACGGTCATGGACGTAGACCGCTACCAGCGCGACCTTGCCGCATTAGCCCCCGGTCACCAGCTTTCGTTGCTAAGCCTCTCCGCCATCGATCGCAAATTCGGAGACGCCTATCTCCAGACCTGGACCCTTGGGGTCGAACGCACCTTCCTTGGTCTTACCGCAGACGCGGCTTATGTCGGCACCGCCGCGTTTCATCTTCCGCGCAGTTCTTACCCTAATGGCTATCCTGGCGCAGAAGCAGGCTTCGCGCAGTACACGGACTTCGATTCGACAGGCGCCATCACTGGCGGCTTCGGCTTTGAGTCGGTCATTACTGCTACCTCACACTCCTCGTATCACGCTCTGCAAACGTCCCTGTCCGGTACCATCGCGCATGGAGGCCCAGGCATCCAGGCCGGCTACACATGGGGCAAATCCATTGACGACGTAAGCGGTGTCCTCGGCGGCACCGGCAACACCGGCGCGGTTACCACCTTCAGCCCGCAGGACCCCTTCGACAGCCACCCCGAAAAAGGCCCGTCCAACTTCGACGTTACCCACGCGTTTACGCTTAGTGTGGCGCAGGACCTGCATCTTGAAAGCCTCGTTCATCCCGCCGATCTCCGCGTCTTAACCAAGGGCTGGGAGCTGCTTAGCATCTCCAGCATCAACTCGGGCTCACCTTTCACCATCCTTTCGGGAATCCAGCAAACCGGCGCCGGCACCAACGGCGCTGACCGCCCCGACCAAATCGGCAAGCCCATACTCTCCACAGCGCACAGCAAAACGCGCCGCCGTGAAGACTACTTTGGCCTCGGCAACAACAACGCGTCTTATTTCGCCATCCCCGTCGGCATCGCCGGAGGTACCGGCCCCAACGCTGGCCGCTTTGGCACGCTAGGCCGCAACACCTTCCGTGGTCCCGCTTACTACGACTTCGACTATTCGTTAATCAAGACCACGCCCATCGCGCACCACGCCAACGGCTCCGATCGCATGGCCCTGCAATTCCGCGGCGAGTTCTTCAACATCTTCAACGTGGTCAACATGGGCCTGCCCGCCAACACCATCAAGGGCTCCGGCTTCGGCGTAATCAGCAAAACCGCCGGCACCAGCCGCCAGATCCAGTTCTCTCTCAAGCTCATCTACTGAGAGCTGGCCTGAAAGCTTCCTGCTCCCGCTCTGCTGCTCTCAGGCAATTTCCAAATAAAAAGCCCGGCTTTCAAGCCGGGCTTTTTATTTCTGCAACGGGACAATCGTTCAACCGGTAACAACCTGCGCAAGGAAGCCACGTTTTTCATTACTGGTTTGGGTCTGCGGGGTAGAAGGAGTAAATCCAGGGCGCTGTCCCGGCGAGTTTGTGGAATCCTCCACGCGAAACTTGCCGATGTACTCGCGAAGCCGCCGCGCTCCTGTCTCCAGGGCTTCAACCATGCGCTGTGTCGCCGGAATTGCCGAAGCGCCATCGGCGCCAAGTTTGCTGATGACATCCAGGTTCTCGCTCGATTGCTGCGCAACATTGGATTGTTGGGCAGATGCGGTAGCAATCTGGGCAATCATCTGGTCCACCTGGTCCGCCATCCCGATAATGCGTTGCAGCGATTCTCCAGCCTGCGTTGTTGTCACCATGCCGTCTTCCACCGTCTTGGTGCCGGTATTCATGGCCTCCACGGCTTCCAGGGTATGCGTGCGAATGGTGTCAACCATCTTGGAGATTTCGCTTGTGGCGTTGCTCGTGTTCTCCGCCAGGCGGCGAACCTCGCCGGCAACTACGGCAAAGCCGCGTCCCTGCTCGCCGGCACGCGCTGCCTCAATCGCGGCATTCAGCGCCAGGAGATTGGTCTTCTGAGCAATATCTTCAATCATGTTGACGATGTGAATAATCTGGTCGGATTCCTTCCCCAACCGCTGTACTGTCTCTGCCGTACTGCGAACAGAGCTGGAAATCCCCTGCATACTGCCTAGCATCCGCTCCACAATCGTCCCGCCTTCACGAGCTGTCTGCGAGGCGTCCTTTGCTGCAACTGCCGCGGTCTGCGCGTGACGGCTCACCTCCGCAACGCTGATCGACATCTCCTGCATCGCGGCGGCTGCCTGGTGAGTCTGCTGGCTTTGCTCTTCTGTCCGCTGGAAGCTCTCCGAGGAAGAAGTCGCAAGGGCTTCGGCTTCGCTATGAATCGTATGCGATATCTCCGTCATTGTGCGGATCATCTCGCGCAGATTTTGCTGCATCCGGTTGATCGAGGTAGCCAGGGCCGCGACCTCGTCATTCGATTCAATTGCTAGCGATTCACCGGTAAGGTCGCCTCCCGCAATCGCCTCTGCCCGCTCTGCCATCTCCGTGATCGAGTGGACAATACGGCGAGCAAGCCGGCTTGAAACTACCCATCCGATCAGTGCACCGAGAAACGTAGCGATGCCAAGCACGATGCTGACCGTTCTCGCTGCGCCGCTCATCGCCTGCATAGCCTGCGTGGTCTCAGCGGTCTGTGATCGAATCGTTTCATTGAGCAGCGCGTTGAGCTTCGATTCGTGATCGGCCACCTGGATGCGAAGCATGTCATAGGCCTGTCCGGCTGCGTCGCTGCCCGCGCCAATCGCGAGCTTTTCCACCTTCGCTTCGGCATCCCCCAGGGTGCGGGTCTCCTGGGCGATGGCTTCGATCTTGGCCTTGTCTGCGCCAAGATCATGCGCCTGGCTCATCGTTTCGAGCTTCTTGATCTCTTCCTCTACACGCGCCCAGTTTTGCGCGCGCTCCTCTCTGTAGCGGCCGGCCAGCGAGGCGTCAATGCCGAACAGGAGATAAGACTTCAGGGAAGAAGTGGACAAGTCGACTTCGGCGCGCAGGTCGCGAATGCTGCTTAAGAGCGGTACCCGCTGCTCTGCAACGCTGGTTGAAAGCTGCGCCACCCGTTGCATCATGAAAAATGCCACCAGTGAGCCGAGCAGCATGGAAGCAATCAGCACGCCTGTGCTGATGTTGAACTTTGTCCGTAATTTAGTTTGGTTTTGGGCCTGCATCATCGCGTTGCTCCACTCTCTCAGTGCTGCGTGCTTATTCCGACATCTGGAAGTTCACTTCGACTTCCACGACAGATTCGTCTGGTCCAGCGACGAATTTCCAGCGGCGAACTGCGTCTTCCGCCGCGGGGGCAAGCATCCGGTTGCCGCTGACGGTCTCCGCCTTCACCACACTGCCCGACGGGGCCACCGTAGCCGAAATCTTCACAATGCCGGAGATTTTCATGCGCTTGGCAAGTTCGGGGTAAATGGGAGGGACACGGCGTTCTACCTTGCGGTCTTCTGCAAACGCCGCGGTTGGAGCAAGAAGGGTAGCGCCCGCGCAGAAAATCATGGCCGCCACCGTCGCCAGTTTCAGGTGCCGGAGCAAAACGCTACCGGCACGGACTCGAATCACATTCCCAGCCAGGGACTGTTTCAGGAAAAACATATTGCACCTCTTGAAGCGGAAGTTCGTTCAAGGAATTTATCGTCAGGTCCGCTGATTGTCAGAGGATGCTTTGCATGCGGGGAGGTATTACTGAGGTAATTTGCTGTTTGAGTCAAGGTGATACAGATGCAGGAACGGGAAGTAAGCCCCGCCACGATGCCCCACGTCCCATTCTTTCCATGTCTTTGGAATCTGTTGTGCGCACTGAACGATAATCAATCCACGATGCCACTCGACTGGAATGATGATGAACTCGCGAAAGGTCTGCGTTGTTACACAGAGGAGCAATTCTTCGAAGCCCACGAACACTGGGAGGTCGTCTGGCTCAATTCCGCCGAGCCGGAGAAGACATTTCTCCAGGCTCTAATCCAGATCACCGCAGCCTTCCATCACCACCAGCGCGGCAATTCCGTCGGAGCGGTCTCCTTGCTCAATGCAGCGCTCCGCAAGCTTGACCGCTACCCGGCAGTCTACGGCGGCGTAACCGTGGAAGAGTTACGCCAGAGCATCCGCGCTTGGGAACGAGCACTCCGTCAGAGCGGCGTGATACCTCAACTTCCCGTTCCCCGTATCCGCTATGCTCACTAGTTTGTCCTTTGATGGACAGACTACACCGCTCCCGTCATCTCATCGAGGATCGCTGCCGCCGCCTTGGCCGGTTCAGCCGCCTGCGTAATCGGTCGGCCCACAACCAGGTAACTGGCTCCTGCCTTCAGCGCGTCAGCGGGCGTAGCAATCCGCTTTTGATCTCCTGCTTCACTCGAAGTGGGCCGAATCCCCGGAATCACCAGTACGCCTTCTGGACCTGTGAGAGAACGCAGCGCGGCAACCTCCAGCGGCGAGCAGACAAAGCCCTTGATTCCCGCGCTGAGCCCCATCTTCGCCAGCAGCTCCACCTGCGCCGCCGGCTCCCGCTCCACGCCAATCGCGCCAAGCTGCGCCGCATCCATGGAAGTCAGCACCGTCACCGCCAGAAGCCCAGGAGGATTTGCCATCCCGGCCAGTGCCTCGCGTGCCGCCGTCAGCATTGCTGGTCCGCCCGCCGCGTGAATCGTCAGCAACTGCACGCCGAGCCGCCCCACCGACTTCACAGCCCCGGCAACGGTATTCGGAATATCATGCAGCTTCAAATCCAGAAACACTTTGTGCCCCTGCTTCAAGATCGGCTCGAGCACTGCGGGTCCCTCGGCCACATACAGCTCCAGCCCCACCTTGAACCACGCACATGTCCCTTCCAGCCGCTCCACCAGCGCCGCCGCGCCCGCTGCGTCCGGCACATCGAGCGCCACAATCAGCTTCTGCCGCGCCCGCTCATGAGCATCTCCCGCCGTCTCCGGCGCATGATGCAGATACGAATGAACTCCAGCAACTGTCATACCTCCATCGTAGAGCAGTTTCAGTCGAATCCGCAGCCGCTCTCATACAATGAGAATCAAGCAGAATCAAAGCGGCATACTCAAAAGTCGCCTCAAGGAGAAGCCCGTTGTCCTCGAACGCAATGCGCTCTGCAGTACTGGCAGTTCTTCTTCTCGTTTTTTGTACTATCCCTCACCCGGCCCAGGCTGAATCCGGCAACCTGCCAAGCGGCATCCACACCAATCCGCTCAACCTTGACCCGCTGGTGAAGGAAGCCTTCGAGCGCTTCTACCTCCTCGACTATCCCGGCTCCGTAGCCCGCTTCGAAAAAGTAAAAGAGCAGCATCCCAACGACCCTCAGGCCACCGCGCTCCTGCTCGATGCTGTCATCTTTGAGGAGCTCTATCGCCAGGACCTGCTCGACACCACCTTCTACGCCAATGACGGCTTCCTCAGTGGCCACCACGCCACCCAGGAAGACCCCAAAATCCGCAACCGCATCTTCGCCCTCTCGGATGAAGCAGTACATCAAGCTGATGCCCGCATCCAGCAGAATCCAAACGATATCGATGCCCTCTATGCAAGGGGCTGGGCCCGCGCTCTCCGCGTCGCTTACATGGCCATGGTCGAGCGCTCTTTCCGCGCTGGTTTCGGGCTCGCCATGAAAGCCAGGGACGATCACGAAAAAGTCCTCCAGCTCGACCCGAATTACGTTGACGCCAAGCTCGTCGTAGGCGTCTACGAGTACGTCGTCGGAGCCCTCCCGCTACCCTTCAAGATCATCATTGGCTTTGCGGGTATAACCGGCTCAAAATCAAGGGGGTTAGCTGATCTGCGTCAGGCGGGCGATCACGGCGTCATCACCAGCGTGGAAGCCCGTACCGTCATCGCCCTCTTCCTTCGTCGCGAGTCCCGCTACCAGGAAGCTATCCAGGTCATTCGCGGCCTCAAGGCCCAGTACCCCCGCGACTTCCTCTTCTGCCTTGAAGAAGCCAATCTTCGCAAGGACAACGGCGAAGGCATGGCCGCCGTAGAAGCCTATCGCAGCCTCTTGGCCGACGCAGAGAAGCCCAACTATTTCGCCTCTGCCCGTCTTGAGCTCGCATACTTCGGTCTCGGCGATGCCCTCCGCGGCCAGCGCCTCTACAAAGACGCCGCCGAAGCCTACGAGAAAGCGGCCTTCAGTGAAGGGGTCAGCCCCGAGCTCAAAATCCGAACCCTCCTTGCCGCTGGCCAGTGCCGCGATCTGAACAACGAGCGCCAGCACGCCGTGCAGGATTACCAGATGGCCGTAGACGCCGGCTCCGGAACTACAAGAGGCGAACAAGCCCGCAAGTACCTCAAGTCGCCCTACCATGGGAACTGAAAAAGGGAAGTGAGGGTTACCCCACGTCCTGGCAACTGGGGACGTGGGAAGGAACTACGTTCATTGCCCGAACGTATCTAGCAATGAACTTTTGGAGGCAGTTATGGCTCTCTTCTGTGCGCGTTGCGGAACCGGTCTACCTGATACCGCGCGTTTCTGCTCAACTTGCGGCAATACCGTCCTCGGCGCTGTCATGCCGCGTCCCACTGTTCGCCCCCGCGTAGGCCGCGTCATCGCCGGCGTCTGCATCGGCCTCGCAAGGGCCTACGGATGGGACGTCTCTACCGTCCGCATCCTGGCTGTGATAGCCTTCTTCTTCTCGGCGGGATTGGTTGCGGTGGCCTATCTTGCCTGCTGGGTCGGCATTCCCGATGAGCAGTACCCCATGCCGGGGCCAATGCACGGCCCAGTTGTTCCTCCGCCGCCCCCGAGCGCATGAACCACGAATACGTCGCACCTGTTCTCAATTCCGGCTCCGCCTCAGGCACGCGCCTCAGTTACCACATCCGCGGAGCCGGAGAGTCTATAGTCTTTCTCCATCCCACCCCGCTCGACCACGATTACTGGGCCCCCCTCGTCGAACGCCTCCCCGATATCTATGCCGTCGCCCCCGACCTCCGCGGCCACGGCATCTCTGAGCTGGGAGCCGACCTGCCCACAGGCGGTTTCGCGCAAGTTCCCAATGCTCCCATACTTTCTATGGAGCAGTATGCATCGGACGTGATCGAGCTGCTCGACCATCTAGACCTGCCCCGAGCTGTCTTCGCCGGCTGCTCCATCGGCGGTTATATTCTCCTTGAGCTATGGCGCCGCATCCCGCATCGGATAAAAGGTTTAGCTTTCGTCTGTTCCAAACCACAACCAGACACTGAAGCAGGCCGCCAGAAGCGCGCCGAAAACATCGCCAAGGCCCGCTCCGGAGGCCTGCCGGCCATCTATGATGCGATGTCTAACTCGCTCGTCGGTGAAACCTCCCGCACCCGCCACCCCGACCTCGCCAAGCAAGCCCGTGCCCACATGACTCCACCCGTGGAATCTTTCATAGCCACCCAGGCTGGTCTCGCCACGCGCCCTGATTCCATCCCGGCCGTCGCCACCATTACCGTCCCGCTCCTCGCCATTGCCGGCGGAGAAGACCCCGCTGTCACCCCCGCCGAGATGGAAGCCTTCAAGTCTGCTCCGGGCGGCTGCGACTACCGTCTGCTCGAACGCGCCGGTCACTTTGCCGCTCTCGAACAGCCCGCCCAGGTCGCAGAAATCTTCTCCGGCTGGCTCCACAGCGACGCACTGGAGTAAGTTTTCTAGTCCCTAGTCTCTACGTCCCTAGTCCCTGCTTTTATGCTGTACGCTCAAAGTTGATACTTCATTTGGGAATCCAACTTTGACCGTCGCAAGCAATCCATCCGCTCGTCCGTTTCATCATCCGCAGTCCGGCAGCGCCCTTTATTGCGGAGCCGTCTCCCTTGAATCCCTCACAAAAAAGTTCGGCACTCCGCTCTACGTCTACTCCGCCGACCAGATCCTCGAGCGCCTTGCGCTCTTCCAGTCTGCATTCTCCGGCCGCGACCATCTCATCTGCTACGCCGTAAAAGCCAACTCGGCATTGGCAATCCTCAAGCTCCTGGCCAGCCACGGAGCAGGCTTTGACATCGTTTCCGGTGGGGAACTCGAACGCGTGCTTGCCGCAGCTCCCGAAGCCGCCAGCCGTGTCGTCTTTTCCGGTGTAGGCAAAACCGCCGCCGAAATCGACCTCGCCCTCAACGCCGAAATCCTCTCCTTCAATGTCGAGAGCGAAGGCGAGCTCATTCTCCTCGCCGTCCGCGCACGGAAGCTCAAGAAGCGCGCCCGCTTCTCCATCCGCGTCAACCCGGACGTCTTTGCAGAAACGCACCCCTACATCTCCACCGGCCTCCACGAGCACAAGTTCGGCGTCTCCATTCCCAAAGCGCTCTCCATGTACAAGAGCGTGGCAAAGCACAAGTGGCTCGAGCCCCACGGCGTCAGCGTCCACATCGGCTCGCAGATCGCCTCCGCCGAGCCCTTTGGCTCTGCCCTCGAACGCGTCCACAAGCTGGTGCGCCAGCTGGCCAAAGCCGGAATCGAAATCCACGCCATCGACGCAGGCGGCGGCCTCGGCATCGACTACCACAGCGCCAACTTCGATCCTGCCAAACGTGTCCGTGCTTACTCGAAAGCCGTTCTTGCAGCTCTTGACGGCTTCCAAGGCAAACTCGTCATCGAACCCGGCCGCTTCCTTGTCGCGCAGGCAGGCGCACTCGTCACCCGCGTAGTCAACGTCAAGCAGAACGGCAAAAAGACGTTCGTCATCACGGATGCCGCCATGAACGACCTCATCCGCCCCGCGCTCTACCAGGCGCATCATGAGATTGTTCCGGTTAAGCTACGTCCCGGTAGACCACGTGCCGTCGATATCGTAGGTCCCGTCTGCGAGACCGGGGACTTTTTTGCGCGCGATCGTGTACTCGGTCCCGTTCACGTTGGCGACCTTGTTGCGCTGCTCGACGCTGGAGCCTACGGCATGGTGCAGAGCTCGAATTACAACACCCGCTTCCGCCCCGCCGAAGTGCTGGTGAAAGGCAAATCCGCGCGCCTGATCCGCCGCCGGGAAACCATCGCCGACCTCTTCGCCCCGGAACTTCTCTAAATCCGCGCACGGCCTCTGTAAAGTTTCCTTAAGCCCATTCTTTTCACTCCAAAACCTCTCCCGCACCACGCACCCAAACTGTTACCGTGTTGCGGGAGGAATTTCCAATGCAATTTGGTTCTCGAACGCTAGTGGCCTTGTCGGCCGCGGCGCTTCTGGCTTTCTCTGCCTTTGCCCATGCCGACTCACTCACCATAAAAACTGAGCAGGGGAAAGTCCACGGCAAGACCATCAATGATGGCAAAGTAAAAGCCTGGCTGGGCCTGCCCTATGCCGCGCCGCCCGTCGGCGATCTCCGCTGGAAGGCTCCGCAGCCCATCGCTAAGTGGTCCGGCGAGCGCGACGCTACCAAGTACGGCACCCACTGCGCGCAGGGGCGCGTCTTCGAAGACATGATCTTCCAGGATGACGCCCCCAACGGCAGCGAAGACTGCCTCTTCCTCAACGTCTACGCGCCCGCAACGGCCAACGCCAAAGCCAAGCTCCCCGTCATGTTCTGGATTCACGGCGGCGGCTTCTCCGGCGGAGCCAGCAATGAGCCGCGCCACAACGGCGACTTCCTTCCGCTCAAAGGTGTAATCCTCGTTACCATCAACTATCGCCTCGGCGTCTTCGGCTTCCTCGCTACCAGCGACCTCGTAAAAGAGCAGAACGGCACAGCAGGGAACTACGGCTTCATGGACATGATCGCCGCGCTCAAGTGGGTCAAGAGCAACATCAAGGAGTTCGGCGGTGACCCGGATAACGTCACCATCTTTGGCGAAAGCGCTGGCTCCTTCGCTGTCAGCACACTCATGGCCGCCGCAGACGCAAAACCGCTCTTCCAGAAAGCCATTGGCGAAAGCGGCGCAGCTCTCGGTCACAGCGCCCTCGGCTACGCAACGCTCGACCAGCGCACACCCAAGGACGACAAGTGGGAAGCCAGCCTCGACGCCCACTCGCTTGCCGAGCTGCGCGCTTTGCCTACCGCAACCATCCTTGCTTCAATCAAGCAGGGCGTAAACTTTCCGCCCAACATTGACGGCAAAGTCCTCACCGAACCTGTAGTAGACACCTACGCCGCTGGCCACCAGGCGCACATCCCTCTCCTCGGCGGCTGGAACAGCGACGAAGGCAGCTTCATGGGTGCTCGCGGCATGACACTCGACCAGTGGAAAGCCATGGCCACGAATCTCTACCAGGACAAGGCCGACGATTTCCTCAAGGCCTATCCTGCTGACAGCGATGCCCAGGCTCTCCGCGCTGCCATCGACTTCGGCAGCGACCAGTTCATCGCCTATAGCACCTGGGCATGGCTTGAAGCGCATCGCAAAACCGGTGACGCCCCCGTCTATCGCTATCACTTCGAACTGGCCGCCACGCCGAGCAAATTTCACCCCGGCACCTACGCCTTCCACTCCGACGACATCGAGTACGTCTTCGGCACGCTCGACACGCGTCCCGGCTGGAACGTGCGTCCCGAAGACCGTAAGCTGAGTGACCAGGTGATGACTTACTGGACCAACTTCGCCAAGAAGGGCGACCCGAACGGTGAAGGCGTTCCCGCATGGCCGAAATACAACGATGAAGGCTATCCGCTGATCCATCTCGACACCAACATCACCAGCGGCCCCGACCAGCTCCGCGCCCGCTACGAATTCCTGACCACCAACCCACCTCCGCCCATGGGCCGCTAGCCAATATCCCATACAAAACAAATCGGGCCGCTCAAACGAGCGGCCCGATTGCCTTTCCTCACCTCTGATCCCTGTCTTACTCCTTCACACCTGAAGCCGCTGTAAACCCGGCAGCCTGGGATGTCGGAATAGTCGAAGTAGAAACCGGCCCGCCAAATGAGCCGTCCTTGGCGTTAATCGCATTCGAGTAATCCGCACCCAGTCCCAGCTTCTTCAGCGCGCGCGAGTCCGGCATCAGCTTTGTCTGCCATCCCTGGTCCGACTGGTATTTCTGCATCGCCGCAACCGTGGTATCGTCCCACTCGCCTGTCGCCGGCCCGCTCAGGTAGTGCTCACGAATCAGCGCCTCCTGGATCTCCGTAGCGCGCTCCGACGCAATCGCCTGTTGCCCATGCAGCTTGTGCGTTACAACAGCTGCACGGCGCACGCCACTCCTGCGTCCCGCCTTGGCAGCGCGCCCGCTGCGCGAAGAAGAGCTCGTCTTGGCAACGGCATGATGAGCGCGAGAAGCAACCACCGGCGTAACCGCCAGGGAAGCCGCAAGAATAAGTAAGCCTGTACGAACCATGAACACGTTGAAAACTACCTCCGCCTGGGATGCAACTTACAGGGGATCAACCGGGCCAGTTTACTGGAATCCCGACTCCATGCACCACAAAAGTTTGTCTGAATTCTTCTAATGTACCAAATCGGAACAGAGGTTGCGTGATCGGCATCATGCAACCTCTGCCCCACATTTCTTATAGCGTTCCGGCAATCAAGATAATGCCATCATTCGGACGCCGCGGGTCCATCACTTCAAAGACCACATCGTCGCCCGTTTTAAGTTTATTCACAACCGCGTTGAACTGTTCGCGGGTGCCCGTAGGCTGACGGTTGATGCGCACAATCACCAGCCCTGGCTCCATGCCCTGCAGATCGGCAAAAGAACCCGTCCGCACCGACTGCACAATCACGCCGGGGTGATGAAGCTTCGCAGCCGTATCCGGAGAAGCATCCCGCACCACGATGCCCAGCTTGCTCTCACCGGGGTTTGCGTTTTCATCCGGAGTACTGTTTTCCGGGGCCTGCGCCTGCTCTGCAAACACCTTATCGCGGTCGCCAATCGTTACCGTTGCATCGGCAGGCTTGCCTTCGCGGATATAGCCAAGCCGTGCACTGGAGCCCGGACGCCGGCCGGCAATATCATTCACCAGGTCGTCGCCGTCCTTCACGTTGCGGCCATCAATCGTGGTGATAATGTCGCCCTGCTTCAAACCGGCCTTGTCCGCCGGTCCGCCCGGCTGCACGCTCTGCACCAGCACGCCGTTCTTAAAGCCGTACACGCGGTTCACCGCGCCGGAAAGACCCGCGTGGAAGCTGATGCCGATGGAGCCGCGCACTACCTTGTGCTCCGGTGTAATCAGGTCGTTGTAAATATCCGCCACCGTATTCGATGGCATCGCAAAACCAATGCCCTGGTATCCCGCGCTCTGCGTGTAAATGGCCGTGTTCATGCCAATCACTTCGCCGTTCATATTCAGCAGCGGCCCGCCCGAGTTGCCCGGATTAATCGCCGCGTCCGTCTGGATGAAGTGCTGGAACTGTCCCTTCACGCCCGGCTCAATCGTGCGGTTCTTCGCGGAAATAATACCGGCGGTGACAGTCTGCGCCAGCGCAAACGGGCTGCCAATCGCTTCCACCCAGTCGCCCACCTGCGTATTGTCGCTGTTGCCCAGCTTCACCGTCGGCAGCGGAGAGTTCGTATCAATCTTGATCACCGCAATATCCGTTGCCGGGTCCGTGCCAATCACGCGTGCCGGCCGGCCAAGGTCCTGCGTATCCGGGTCCGTCGAGAGCTTCACGAAAATCTTGTCGGCCTTCTCGATCACGTGATTGTTCGTGATGATGTAGCCCTTCGGGTCCACAATGAAGCCCGAGCCCAGCGACTCGCGCACCTGGCCATCGTCGCCATCATCCTGGCCCTGTCCGCCAAAGAAATGGTTAAAGAAATCCTGGAAGCCGCCCTGTCCGCCATCATCCGGCGAGTTGTCATCATCATCCGGATTCTGGGGGTTTTGAGGATTCTGCGGCGCGCGGCGCTGCTGAGGGCGGCGTGGCATGCGGCTGGAAGACTGCTTCGGAATCGTCTGCGTGTTGATATTCACAACCGCCGGCTCAACCTGCTTGGCAATCTTTACAAACTCATTGGGAGCAACAGGCGAGTTAATCACCTTCAGCGGCGTCGCATCAGCGCTCGCGTTCTGCTTCTCTTGCCCGCTCACACCATGCGCGACAAACGACATGCCAAGAATTGCGGCCGAAAGGGTGGCCAGAAGAACAAACGCCGTAGCCAGGCGCCGTGCACGCAGTCTTTCCAGGAAAGATTTCATCGGGATTTTGTCCTCATTCCGAGCGCCGGCTATCCAGCCGGCAGGGTCCAAAAACTAACAACTAAAATTATAGTCGTTGCGGCTATTCCTGTCCGGCGCCGCAATGCTGTCTCTAAACATAGACGCATTTCCCGCCCATAAGGTCGAAAAAACAAGGGACAGGGGACAGGGTGCCCTGGGTCCCTGATGTTGGGACCTGGGATGGCTATACCGTCTGTCCTTCCCATCCACGTTCTCCCACAAACCAACGTGTTGTCATTCTGAACGCAGACGTTTTTCAGGCGGAGCGAAGGATATGCAGTTGCTTTTTGTTCTTGCATTTGCCGTTGCAGTCGTTTTTGCTTCCCTAGTCCCTAGTCCCTAGTCCCTAGTCCCTAGTCCCTAGTCCCTAGTCCCTAGTCCCTAGTCCCTAGTCCCTAGTCCCTAGTCCCTAGTCCCTAGTCCCTAGTCCCTAGTCCCTAGTCCCTAG